>Ga0315339_1001915_pt1 | contig 16836 bp, 12 predicted proteins | sample ASW17metaG_FD_204514 | JGI IMG/M metagenome (GOLD analysis project Ga0315339, IMG submission 204514) | Ammonia-oxidizing marine archaeal communities from Pacific Ocean, United States - ASW #17 | ecosystem: Environmental > Aquatic > Marine > Oceanic | place: USA: California | collected 2016-12-05
CTTTTAATCCAATCTTGGTTTGTACCATCGAATTGTGGGCCACCCAAAACTGAAATAATATTAGGGTTTGCTCTTTTTGCTTCTTCGATTACTTTTAGATTCAAGTTTGAGTTCCACTGATAATGACTCAAACCAATCAGAAATGGGGGTGCCTCTTTGATCCGTTCCAACAGCTCGATTGGATTCTTAAATATCTCTACTTTTTGTCCTGGAACCTGAGTTTTAAGATAGCTTCCGATGTAAGCTACATTCAGTGGTGTGGGTTGAGAATAATTGTAATCATTATAATAACCAAGGTCGCCTAAATATATCGCTGCTGTCGTCGCCATTTTTGTCACTACCCGTTATCAATGCCTAAATGAAATGTGTGATTTTCACAACCTGACCCTGTTTTAGTTAGTCTATTTCGAATTTGGGGAAACAGAATCACAGCATAATCCCAAAAAGCCAATATACTTATCATAGCAATCTCGAAATCCAAATTTCGAGGAATATTTGGCAAGTCGTTTAGCAAGATCCGTATAGTTATCTCTCGCTTGTGAAATAAAGTGCTCGAGATTTTCGTTTTGTAACGATTCTTCAGGCAACTTGATACCGTAACTATCATCTGCGCACAATTCTATCGTGCCCCCTGATGGATGGTACATAACAGGCACACCGGCACTCAATGCTTCTACGACTGTATTCGGACACGCTTCATTCCTGGATGGGAACAAAAGATAGTGGCAATTCTTCAGAATGCTGGGAATCTCTCGATAGTGTCGTTCTCCTAGTAGTTTAACGTGTTTCGGGTCTGTATTTTTGGGCCATCGACCTACATGATTTACCTCTACTTGTTGACTACAAGAAAACTCAGCTATCGTCGAGAATCCTTTGTTATCGTTCATAGACCACGAGCTTGATACAAGGCGCAAGGTTTGGCTATCCGAAAGGAGTGTAGGATCAGCGATGTGACCAAATGTGTTAGCTCCGTTAAAAATTACCTTAGTATTTTTGGGTAATGAAACACCTTTGTCGACAAAACACCTTCTAGAATATTCGCTTTGACAAACTACGGCATCTGCATTCTTTATATTATTGATCAACCTGTCGTCGGCAGCCTTGACGTTTGATGTGCCGGCATAGATCTGCTTTAGGCCATCTACTCGAAAGACAACTCTGGCTGACCTGTTTTTTGTCAGCCATCCAATCGGCGACTGAAGTGATCGGCCGCAAGCTACATTCAAAATTTGGTGATTCTTAAGAATATCGCTAGGCGATCGCATACTGCCGGAAGTAAGAACAACGTCAGGAACCTCGCCATCATTGACGAGCTCCACTCTTGAATCTTTTGAAGCAAACTCGTGGAAATTTCTGAAAAATGTGTTAAGACCACCCATCGGGGTATCTACATGTTCGTAGAGCAAGCGTATTTTCATCCGGCTGATAGTACTAGAACTGAAACTGTCATTTGTTAGCCACAAAATTACATTGGGGATTGTCGCTACAGATTCGAACAACAATACTCGGGTGACACAGATGTATAGCTTTTACAAATCGACTCAAAACGTCTGTTTCGCTTCCACGGACTACACAAAACCCAGTTTCATTCGCCGTCTCGACCAACACGTCACAATCGCTTACCGCGTTGGGTAACTGAGCCTTCGATGAATTGAATTAGTCTAGAAATAGGACTTCAATAAGATGCTCGGTAAGTCTTGCAGTTTGTGAGTACATTTATCACAAAGATGTTTGCTACGGTCAAAATTAGAAAGTGAGTCCCGGTAAGATCTGAATTCGGGGCAAAACCATATGTCCAAAAGCGAGTGGTTATTAACGTTACCTAGTCCCGCTTCCGCGTACCAGTCAGCACAGCAGAGTGCAACTTCTCCTGTTGCTGTTACGCATAGCTGTTTAAACGGTAGTGTACACATTAGTGGCAACGGCTTTTTCAGTTTCGCATGAACACTGACTGTGCCTGCACGGTTAAAAAAGTTTTCTGGATTATCCGCATAACTTGTCACCCAAATGTACTTATTTGTGTGGTCATGTATATCACGCCTTCCAGAGACATAGTTAACACTAGGATATTTACTGACAAATTTCTTAGCTAGAGCATGGAAATCTGCCGTTTGTTCTTTTCCATCATAGGCGCTCAAAGCCACACCAGACATTCCTGCATCGAATACTTGTATCAACTTTTCTACTGTCACCAAGTCTCCATTTGATGCAATGTAGATAAAACTTTTCGGACACTTATCTCTAATCAATCTAACCCTTTTGTGCAACGACTTGTCCATAAATGGTTCGTTCCTTAGGTACAAAGCTATGTTGCCACTGTATTCCATGTCTCCGAGTTCATCGGCAATTTTTTGGAAAAGAACACTAGACATTCGCGAACTCGGGGGTGGGTTAACTGAGTTCGGACAGAAATCGCAAGATCGGTTACAAACTGAGGTTGTTTCAATTTGAATCTCGTCAAATCGTGCACTACGGTCATAGGGCACACCCTTCTTGACCATGTTTCGTGCAAACCGAAACATGGTCTTTGCATCCTGAACAATAGATAGAGAATTCATATATCCTTGAACTATTTAAAAAAAATGTAACAGCTTAATCCTAATATCCAAAGTAGTACTGCAGATCACTTCTAGTACACCAGTAATTTTCTCAGACGCGCCTTCCCCAACAACATTAAAATGCGGTATTAACATCTGGCACATTCCTCAGATTCAAGAATTAATGCGGCCTTGTTTATTGATGCGATTGCCATAACAGGAGTTGTATGGATATCCGTAATTCTATCTCAGAACGTTGTTTTAAGAGGATCATTCGACTTTTAACTGAAGAAATTAAACTAGCTGGTATTGAAGCCCCTACTATAGCAACAGAATAGTTGAAACCACCTAAAATTAGTCCCGGAGCCAATTTATGGCGGCAAGCCCTGTTGGATTTGCAACGGACTATTGTAGTTCTCTAAAAGTCGCCTACCTCTATAACAGTGACAAAACCGAGATTATAGTTTAGTCAATCTCTTCTAAACAGTACCTATAACCTCAATTTCAACTCATTCTAATGAACTATCCCTAGTAACATTTATCATCTACCTTAGATTTTTTAATACCCTTTTGGATAAATGTGATTACTTATACTCCGGCCAACGCTGGCAGAAATTTACTCGCCTTGAGCGAACATCTCAGCTTGGCCCTAATAAAGTCCAGACATCCTGCCTCGACCAAAACCTGTTCAAAACGAACAGTATCTAGGCTCTTAGAAAAGATTCCAATTGTAGGTCGATGATAATTTGTCACCCCAATTTTTTCTAATGTAAGCTACAAATTATTGAATTCTAAGAGATCGTTATCTTGCAGACCACACTACTTACTAATTTTGTATCTCGATACATTGAAAGTGTGCATTTGTGACAATAAAACGTTTTCTTTGCTCTATCAAAGGAGTTTCTGTCTGTTGAATATCCCCACATTAATCAAAGAGTACTTAATTTCTCAATACCCATGGTTAGCTATGGTATAAATTCTAAATTACACGGAACATGCCCTAGATGAAACGACCGATTTTTGTATTCGGGAGCCCCCGATCAGGAGTTACATTGCTCGAGATCATTTTGGGCTGTCATCCGGATCTTGGTTGGCTATCTCAATATAATAACCTGCTACCTTCACGACCTATAATTAGTATCCTTAGCCGGCTTTACGAATTTCCAGTTTTGGGTTCTACGCTATATAGACTCGCATGGGAAAAAAGGTTTTTAAGTAAGTCCGTCTTACCGATTCCTTATGAATCTTGGAACTTTTGGGAAAGAAATCTTCCAAGTTTCAAAAAGGGTGTCCAAGCGATGCTAAGTCATCCCCCGGGTGCGGTGGATATTACTGACGACGAAGTAATTAATATCAGAAAACTAATAGATCAGTGTGCTACCTTTCAAGGCAAACCACGATTTTTTGCGACCTATGGTGACTATCCGCGCATTCAGTACCTATCGCAAGCATTTCCTGATGCTCTTTTTATTCACATCGCACGAGATGGTAGAGCCGTCTGCGAGTCATACTTTCGTATGAATCAACAAGGATCTTTCCAATCATGGGATGAAAGGCATTTATGGTTTAGACATATGCCGCAAACCTGGTATAAATCATTTACGGAAAAGCACTATAACCTTTTTGGATTCGGTGTATATCGATGGAAGTTCTATCTAGATCTATGCCGCCAAGAATCTAGTCAGATATCGCCCGAGCGTTTCATGCAAATTCACTACGAAGACATTGTACAAAACCCAATTCTTGCAATTCAACGTATCGAATCTTTTGCCGGCCTTAGATCCTCTACTCGAGTGCATCATTTCGTGAAACAAACACCTCCAATAAATTGCAATACCAAGTGGAGAAAAGCTTTAACAACGGAACAGTTAGACCAATTTTTTGAAATAGTGACAGAAAAAGAGAACCTTAGCCTGTTAAATGACGATATGTAAGTGAGCACTATCTTAGCCATTCTGTTTTGGAAAATTTACGATGACATCTAAATAAGGATGCTTCTAGTCACTCGGCCTTTCTCATGGTTTTGAACAAAAATGCACACGGATATTGAGAATACTCACCTAGCAACTGCTCTTTCTTTAATCGACTATTGGCTTCTAACCACACAAATCGTCTAGTCACAAATATACGCAGTCATTTTTAAGGATAACATGAAAGTTACTCTTTTCTTTACCTACGGAATTTCTCTAAAGAGATGGGCCGAACTAGGCATTCTTGCGAGAGAAACTTCGTTCTATCATAAGTTGATGCACGACCATGGAATTGAGGTGCTTTTTGTCACTTATGGAGATGAGACGGATCGAATTTGGGAGAACGAACTTAAAGGAATTGAGTTACTACCAATCTATGAACGGCTACGACAGCCAAAGTATAAGATACTCGCGCTGCTGCAGTCGCTATTTGTAGCATCCTCTTTCCGGAAAGAATTAGCGAATTCTGATCTATTCAAGACCAACCAGATTTGGGGAGGGTGGGTCCCTGTAATAGCTAAATGGATGATACAGAAACCTTTACTCACTAGATGTGGTTATGATTTTTATAAATTTTCTCGCATGAGGGGTAGCCGAAATATCTTTCTTCTATTCACGTGGGTGATTTCCTATCTTACATACAACCAAGCAGATCATGTTCATGTGCCAACAACCACAGATCGGGAATCCGTCCACGAAACCTTTTCTGTTCCTACGGAAAAAATAGAAATTCGCCCGAACTGGATTAACACAGACCAATTCCGGCCAACGGAGCGACCTAAAACATTCCAGTTACTGACTGTTGGCCGTCTTCATCCGCAGAAAAACTTAGAGCTGTTATTTGACGCCTTGAGAGGGACAGAGATTGCCGTAGATATTGTTGGTGTCGGACCTCAAGCGACGTCCTTACACCTATTAGCCGAACAGAGAAATATCGACGTGACTTTCTTAGGTCAGTTTTCAACCAGCGAAATGCCAAGTATCTATGACCGACACGAGATTTACATACAATGCTCTAGATATGAAGGCAATCCAAAAACTTTACTTGAAGCGATGTCGTGTGGTTGTGCTGTGATCGGTACCGATGTAAGTGGAATACGAGAGATCATTGACAATGAGGAGAACGGAATTCTAGTACCAGAAGATCCAGTAGCGCTACGAAATGCCATCTGCGAACTAATGCAAAATAAAAAACTAAGGAACCATTTAGGAAGTGCTGCGCGAGCGCACGTCTTAGAATACAACTCTATGGATAGCGCCTTAGATAAGGAGTATAAAATCTATAGGCAACTAACCACATCTAGCGCATAGTGGGAAAAATTATCATGCTGAGACCTGTTCGGGGCTTCTGGCAATCTATTTGGTAGCACCAATCCAATGCATGTTGGTGCAGCAAACTAATGCGCACGAGTCTAACGATCTCCTTGACAACAATCCTCGTAATTAATTTCCCTCACGTATATCAATCTCTCGACGACCGTGTCCAGACAAAACCTATGCAGAAATAGATACCTACGGAAATACCACTAGATTTACTATTGATTGAACCTGGATACATAATTTGGCCTTATACAACCAAATCGTAACCAAATATTCAACAATATTTGAATTCCTGAGAATATTCAAGCATCCGAATCTGTTTTACCGAAACTGTAATCGTTAGTGTTTCGGTGTTTTGAAAATACAGATTAATGCTCCAAATATATAACCAGGGGCCTTAATTACATCTAAATAAAAACGAAGCAATGCCACCATGATCCAGTGAAAGGGAAACAGGTAAGTTACACTTTCATTTTTCCTTATTGGAGCAATAATCCCGGCAAATAAAATAAATAGTATTGCGGCTAAACTGAGGAATGATTTAGTGATATGGGGAACATAAAATGTCGCTGTCTCGACCCAACCGGCAAAAACTCCGTTCCAGTTATAGACCCCAATACTGACAAAAATAAATATGATCCATCTAAGCAAGAATCGAAATATCGAGTTTTCCCAAGTAAATGTAAATAACCTCTCAATAACAATCAGCACGAAGAAAAGAAATACAATCGCGAGTAGAAATATTTTTGTTACATGAGGAATATACAAAATATTAGAATCCCAGCCCGGAATAATATAATTCCATCTTGGAATTACTAGTGCCATACATAGTAAGAATAGAGACAAATACGACTGTTTGATATGATTCTTTGCCTGAGTCCTTGCCGTGTGAAACGAATATAAAAAGTATTTTCTTGTAGCACTTAAGAGGTTCAACGGAAAGGCGGCATAAGTTATGCAAGTATCACCGGCATTACTATAATTCAACAAAATTTTTACCTTGTTCCGCCATTCTATATCGTAAGAAGCACGCACCGTCTCAGAAAATCCACCAACCTTGTCCCATGATTGTTTTCTAATTACAGTTCCCGGTACTGTCTCGTGAGGAATATTGCCATAGCTGGCGGCTTTAATCAGTTTCTGGAAATTATTTTCCCCGACAAATAATGTTTTTCCAAAAACTACACCTAACGTTGAACACTTAAACTGTTCCATACACGAAGAGATCCAGAAACATTCTGGTATCGTTTTCGTATCTAAGAATCCCAGATAATCACCTCGCGCCAGGTTTGCACCAATATTAATACTTCTGCCGGCATAGGATCCTTGTATTTGTTTGTAAACATATGGCGTACTACCAGAGTTTAGTTTCTCATGTATTAAGTCACATGACTGAGAGCCATCGCTGGAGTCTATTATGATAAGTTCGTGGGGAAGTACAGTTTGTAATTCCAGAGCATCTAATAGTACTAACAACCTGCCTCTGTCATTGCGAACAGGAATTACAACACTTATCGAACTTCTCACTATCGTGTCACTCATCATCCAAATTAGCCACCTACTAGAGCGTTCCGGTTTGAGTTTTGATCGTCACTTCAAAGCACTTTTGCCGAATTATTGACATTCCATCTCACTTATCGGCAGCAATCATGATTCTACATTTACTTGAAGTGTTAAGCTAAATTTTTGATAAAAATGTGCACTCAAGAAATATACATCTTGGAACGTATGATATTGTGCATTATTTACCAAATAACGCATGAAAATGCCGTTACGACTTCCTTAAACATTTGGAAATCTTACCGACAACCCGTCAGGTAGCAAGCAAGCCTTCGAAACAGTTACTTATAGACCTCAACTTCAAGAATTCAATTGAAATAATATTTTCGTTAAAAACCTAGAAACCAAATGTATGAACCACTTTCTAAGTACTAGGACAGAGTCTGATCATTTTAATCACACCCTTTAGAAAGAGTTTACAAAAAGCAAGATATTGAGTCGAATCATGTTTAAACAACGAGACACCATTTTTATTTCTATACAAGGTGAAGACGATAGTGACGCTGGGGGTAGTAACACCTTTGCTTGGAACATGTCTCGCTATCTCAAACATAACGGGATATCTGTTACGTCAAGTATTTTGAAGGCATCTCATGCAATCGTTATTGCAGACAAAGTTAACCTAATGTCCTTGAGGCTCGCAAAAGCCAACGGTTGCTTTATTCTTCATAGAATTGATGAAGAGTTTGTGTCATCTTGTTCTTTAACACCGAAACACAAGAAAATTCTCAGAATTAACTCCTACGCAGACGTTACTGTTTTTCAAAGCGAGTTTGTCAGAGATAACATATTGTCATATCTGAATACACAACGTTGGGCAGTAATAATTAATGGAGCCGATCCTCAAATATTTCGTTTCCATCAGCAAAGTGGAACCTACCTCGGCCACATCACAAACTCAGTTGGCAACAAAAAGCGTTTGGACTTGTTGAATAATACGATAGTCAATTATCCCGATGAATCTTTTCTATTGGTGGGAAATCACCACAGATCCCCCCTCGGCTTATCGGAACACCCCAATGTCACAGCAGTAGGACACGTGTCCAAGACAGATATTGCGAAATATCATCAGCGTATGAAATGCCTATATTTCCCCTCAGAAAGAGATCCATGTCCAAACACTGTAGTGGAAGCTATTATTTCCGGTGTTCCAGTTTGTTACCATAAAGATGGCGGAACCAAGGAAATTGTCAGAAATTGTGGTTTACCTCTCGAACAGTTTGATGAACTACTCTCTAATCTTGCTTTATTTCATGATCGGTGCAGAACGCGGAAAGATCTCTATTTCGACTCAGTCGCAGGTAAATATCTGAATTGCCTAGAATTTAGGCATGCCTAGAATACTCACTTTAGTTCACGCTATGCAAACAATTATCTAGGATATTAATTATTGTGCTTATAAAATTGACTGACGTCGTAACCAGAATGCGTAGAGATACTTATCCCAATCGGGATGTTAGCCTTGTTCGGTGTTTATATAATTTAGAGGGTAAAGACATCTTTTTTCTGGTAACCTTAATAAACTTGTGAGCTCCAGGAAGCTAAGCAAGCTAGAATCTAAGCTTGTAGAGCCTTTCCAAAGTTAGGACACCTAATCTAATACCCAGATAGAGAAGTTATGACCCGAATTACACTAGTTCGCCCTGCCTATTCGGCCCAAATCTACGGCAAGGTTTATGATCAGAAAAAGGATACGTTACGCGAAATCAGACCCCCTCTTGGATTGATGGCAATCAGCGGTTATCTAAAAACGTTTGGACATAACGTCACGATTATAGATGGTGAACCTGATCTACTTAGTGAAGAAGAGACGGTAAGCCGCACACTAAAGACCCAACCCGAAATCGTAGGTGTCACATCTACCACTCCAGAATATCCTTTCGCATACGGAATTCTTCGCCAAATAAAGAAGCTCGCACCGAATGTGGAGACTGTATTCGGAGGCGCCCACATTACTAATCTCCCTGAACACACAATCACTGATCTAGACCCATTCGTGGATTGGGGAGTTATTTCTGAAGGGGAGAAGCCGATGTTAGCTATTGCAAACGGCAATCCTGAGAAATATCTATGGAAGCCTGCACAAAACCATAAACTCCTCATGGCTGACGAGAATCTTACTAGTAAAGAGTTGGAAAGTTTTACTCCCGACCGCTACTCTCTAGAAATGAGTGACTATCGGTTTGTCGATACGTCGATGGGCCTGGTACAGAACGATGCTTTGGAGATTGCACGTGGTTGCCCATTCGCTTGCGCGTTCTGCACCAGCCGCAAAACATTGATCCGACATCGATCCATCGAACATGTAGTAAACGAAATTGTCCGGTCAGCTCAAGAATTCAACACCAAACTTTTTATGTTCTTTGACGACACTTTTACTATTCACAAAAATCGTGCCATAGAGTTGTTTGAGAGAATTATTGATCTAAAACGACAAGGCACGCTAGCCAAGGACGTGCATTTTTATGGCTTTACCCGCGCCAACACGTTACATGACTATGAATTGCTTCGAACACTAAAACTTGCTGGCTGCGACAAAATTACGCTTGGAATTGAGACTGGCAATCCAGACATCCTTCGGATGACTTACAAAGGCACAAAGCTCGACGATTATCGAAAAGCATACGAGATGCTGGAAGAGTTTGACATTACCAAACGTGGGTCTTTCATCATTGGTCATCCTTTTGAAACCAAAGATACAATACGTGATTCCATAAACTTTGCTCTTGAATTAGATTTGGACGAAGTTGGTGTGAACATTATGACTCCTTATCCGGGGCAACTAACGTATCGTGACGCACTTTCAGCCAAGGGCATTTGGCTCTCTCATCACATCCATTATGAAGATTTACGCCCTAGAGGTCAGAACATAAATAGCACATGGCCTGACTACAGTTCTGTGAATTGGCACGATTACTGGCGCGATCATTTACGTTGGGGTTCGTCTGTTGTAGAAACAGAGACTCTGTCTGCGGACGCCTTGGTTTACTGGCATGGTCGATTCCTACAGGAAGTTTACGGATCCGATAGAATGGCCCGGCGTAGGCGTAAATTTATTGATGCGGGTAATAACGATGAATATTGGCATCGTCCCTGGCGAGTTAACGCTCAGCGAAATCAAGAAAGAATAGAATTTGAACAAACGAACGGCATACCTCGATTCAACAATCCCTTACATCAACGACACACTTATGCTCCTATCTCGCTACAGGATTATCAAAAAAACGAACTATTTATGACCAGAGGTACTCGGAGACGAGTCCAGAGAGGTCAAGATGCGCCTTCCTACTTAAGAGATACCTCGACTGCATAACCGACTATACGAATTATTCGTTTAACGGGAACTAAAGAACTGGATTAGAGTGTAGGATTCGTCCGACGGCTAACTTCGGCTTATATAAGCCGGACACCCATCAACTTTTTATTGCTAAACAATTCAAAGAAACTGGTTGTGATAAATTAATTTTCCAGCTAGTTAACTTCTAGCACTAAGCTCTAGACCTATCTCGACTAACATTCTTAAAGACAGTCTGGGCTCAATTCAGTCACACAATGATGCCTAGCGGTTACACCATGCCGGCTATTAGCGTATTAATGACCGTGTACAACGGCTACAACCATGTTGGATCTGCTATTGATAGCATATTGAATCAAACTTTTCGTAATTTTGAGTTCATAATTGTTGACGATGGTTCAACAGATCAGACCACCACCCTAATTGAAAACTACAGTAAAGCGGACGGTCGAATTCGTTTAATCGCTACGACAAATTCTGGGCAGACGAGCGCTCTTAACACCGGACTATCCTATTGTCGAGCTAAATACATTGCTAGACAGGACGCAGATGATGCTAGCCTCCGGCATCGTCTAGAAATTCAGTACAGGCTGATTAACGCGGATGACGATAGAATGCTAGTTGGATCCCGAGCAATCTATATGCGTGGTAACAAGATAGTCCACAGACCATTTAAACGACCTCCCACCAACCCCCGAACCGTTCGCCGGCACTTAGAATATCGAAATGTATTTATACATACATCTTTAATGTTTAGACGAGTCGTACAGGGGAATACCATTTTTTATGAGGGCGATCTTCGAATAGCTCAAGATTTCGAACTCATAACACGACTATCAAAATTTGGCACGATCATAAACCTTAAGGAAAAATTAGTCGTCCTTCAGCTAGGAGAAGGCTCTAGTTCCAAAGCGAAGTTACATTCCCAGCAGGACAGCGCAATTACGATCGCCTTGTCGAGTATCTATCCAGAACTGTCTTACCTGAAATTTATGCCAAAAGCTGATCTGCCTCAAATATTGACTGACTTGAAATCTAATAGACTCTATTCTCATAGACTTATTTTTATGAATTTTTACTACGGTAGGGTGCCATTTTCTACACTCTTAAGAACCTTAGATCACAATCTTTTACTAATCATTTGCAAGAACATAGACTTAGTGTTTATTACGATTAGTAACAGATTTCGGCAAAAGCTTAACTCCATACGTACTTCCTAGTGCATTTTGACTTATGACCTTTACTAACAAGGGAATCAGACAACACGATTGTGGTTAAGTTATTGAAATCTCGCTTTCAATTCTTGAGCACATTGTCCAACGCTTTTCTCAGAACTGATCCAAGCCACACCTGACTCCACTCTCGTAGGGGAATAAAGTAGAAATACTTACTGTGCCTTATAGTCCTATCTTTCTGATTAAATGTCTTAGCTTATGAATAAATTTAGAATTCGACAGATATTTCATTATCCACGACTCTGCCCTAAATAATTCGCCTGATGTCGGCCGATAGTCCGTAGAAATTCGAGGGAATGAGAAATTTTTTCGAGGTTTCTTAGCAGAGTAGTAATACAGCGCAAGTGAGTTTCTCGTTACACTTTCTGGTGATTGCAAAGGATGCGGATGCCCATGAAACGATTTATCGTCTGTAGTAAAAACCACCATTGTATTAAATAGTGGTTGTATTATCTTGCCACAGTGTTTGAGATCTCGCCTCCACAACTCTAAGTCACCTCTCCAAGAATGTTTCCATTCAACGTTAAGGTATAACAAGAGGTTAATGCGTCGATAGAGTTGCAAATCTTTGTGCCAGTTATAATCGGCGTGAATTTTTAGGTATCCTCCTTTCCTTATTGAGTGGATTCCACCTCCTCGGAGGTAGGGATCTGGCATCAAGCCCCGCTCATTTGTTAGCTCTTCTAGCCAGCGCAGGAACTTTGGTTTCGACGCTTCTGAGATCAGATCACTAACAGTTGGTGGGAGGTTTGACCAATTACTACAATATCGTTTTTTCTCCGAACCATAAAAACTTTTTTCCCCATCCCAATCTGAAAACTGATCCACTTCTTGCGCGCACTTCGAAAGAGCTATTTCATCCCACGAACCAGTAATCAGAGCATGTGGGAAAGGGAGCTGAGTCGTGTATTCAATCGTCGAAGTAGCTGGGTACCTAAAAATAGAATTCATAATTTGGCAAGGCTTCGGCGTTTAGGCCTCTACGAAAACAACATGCTAAGCATTATCGAGTAAGGTTTGTAATGTTCAAGTGAAGTGGCGTACTTTGCGAATATTGATTGAAAGCGTCTATTGCAATCTCCGAGTTCTCATCGTAATGCCGTGCTCGCGCCTACTATTTATATACTTATCTGAGTCTGCTTTTGCGGTCGGTCTAAGAATCACGAAATTGGTACTAACAAAACATATTTACAATGCATAAGTCTCGCTGACCTCCATACTCAAATATAAGCTCTTAGCATAAATCTAACGAATAGCGAATGTAACAGCCACTTCCTAACCACTACCATTTATTCTTCCTGAAATGAGTGTTTCGAAAATATTCGCGTAAGAACGCGCAATAACTTCGGTGGAGTAGCTTCGCATTCCGTCAAACGCTCCTTGTGACCATCTCCATAAAGATTCTCGGTCTTCTAATATATTGTCTAGCGCATTCCCCCAGTCTAATTTTGATTCACAAATCAATCCCCCATTCGTCTTTTGAATCAGTTCCTCATAAGACGGCAAATTTGCGCATAAAGCAGGAACCCCTTGAGACATAAATACTCCAATCTTGAAGTGGCTATGCCCTAGATCATATGTGTTATCTACCCGTCGTGGGGAGATACAAAAATCCCCTTTAATAATATTCTCTGGGAAACTGCGATATGACCAGGGAATGTATCGATAGGGGCCGGGCATACTTATCTTTTTATTTGATATCACAGTTAGCGATATGCCACGCTGCTTTAGCAACGGATACAGATCCACCACGTCACCAACTTTTACCGCGTGTCCTGCCCATATCGCCATTGGCACACCTCGAAAATATTCTCCCTTTTTTTTCCTCAATTTAAAATGATTCAAATCAACAGAATCTGGTATATAAATAGCGTTCGAGTTTAGCTCATTGGCTCTTTCCTGGATGTACCGAGAAGCGCAAGTGACGACGTCTACGATCGGAGCTATTTTTCTGATCTCGTCGACCTGAACTTTAGATACTCCATAACCTCTTGAAAATGTTACTGGTCCATCAAAGTAATTCACACAAACGTCAAAAATTATTTTGACGTTCTCCTGTCGCAGCTTCTTGATTAGTTCGTAAGCACGAGCATCTTGCCAACGCGTAATGACAGCGACATCGGTATCAAGACTGCTACCATCGTCGATGCAACATTCGATATTAAATTTCTCAAGGTATGGAATAACTTGTAGACAACGTATCCACTTCGATGCCGTGAGACTGTCATAATCGTGTTTGCGTCGAGAAAAATAACTCTTTACTTTAGACAGATTACTACGCGTAAGGCCTTTGGAATACCATGTTACTTTCATAATTGTTTGACAATAGCGCTAATCATCCCATTAGGGATACAAAATTGTTAGTTTCTGTGAGCTCTAAGAGCATCATCTAATAGATCCCTCTAACGCACAATACAAGTCTCCAGCCCACATATTATCGGCAGCAATTGGAAAGCGCCCGTTTATACTAGTCATAAACAAGTGTCAAATTCAGACTCTTGATCATGAGCACATTGACATACAGTGATTAAACGAACTCTCAAAGAGATAAACGTATCTGGTATACTGACTTTAGTCTAGTTGTAGAATCCTTAATTTGAGTAGAAGCACCCCACACCACTGATTCAGCCCATGGCTTCAGTTGATCATCAAGACGACTCTTCTAATGTTACAAACTCGCCTAACACACAGGGTCATTATGTGACGCAAGACGAGATTAGCTTTCTTGAGTTATGGGATGGATTAGTAAAATACTGGAAAACTATTGCTGTTTCCATAATATTCGGAACAATAGTCTCCATCTCAGGTGCCCTCGTTCACGACTATACACAAGACTCTGTGTTTAATATAACTCTATATATGTCACCACCAAAAGACCGGGATATTCAGCCCCTATATCTAACTGGGATTGCGAGTGAGGGAACTACAGCAACGACCCCCTGGACCCCAAAAGCTCCAGCCGTTCCCAAGGTAACCACAGCTTTCGTATTTCAAGCTTTCCAGCGTAATCTTGCATCTGACGCTCTACAAATTAAGTTTTCAAATAAGAACAAGGTGCCTGTAACTTTTAACATAGGTGTTGGCGCCAACAATCTCTATATCAATACCGAGTGGATTAATCCTGACGAAGCAACAGCGTGGGCTAATGGCTACATAGAATTCATAGCTGAGTACACTATTACCGAAATAGTGGCAAACTTACGCTACTTAATCGATAGTCGCATCAAAGTGATTCAGCACTCGTTAGATTTTCTGCGTGTGGTTGCTAATAAGCAAATGGAAATAAAAATAGGCAAACTGAAAGAGGCAATCAAAATTGCAGAAAGACTCAATATAGTCGAGCGAATTCTCCAAACGCCGCTACATTCAACATCTGTGCCCCTCTATTATCTCGGCTCTAACGCACTTCGGGCTGAACTTGATATCCATCTTGCGAAGAAGAAACGCAATCAACCCTTCCACACGGAAAATGCTTTTCGACTAACCCAACAACTCCAGCAGTTGCACGAAACTTCAATCGATCTCGACGAAGTACGTGCCGTGGAAGTCATTCCACAGGTTGTCATATCTCAAAATCCTATCCGGCCAAGTGCAACAAGAATTCTCGGTATCGGCATCTTTATTTCATTTCTTGGAGGCTTGTTCTTGGCATTTTGTAGGTACTACATCGGACGCCAAAGAGCCTTCGCCGAAAATATGCCCATTCGTTAAATAACCAAAACACAAAGGCTCCCATAGGTTGTGAATTAACCTCATGAATTAACTTCCACCTAGCTCAATTGAATTCTCAAATTTCTAATTTAGAGCACCAACTTCATTAATTGCACATAAATAGCGATTTATTACTATTGTTTCGTCGAAGTAGTTTTCCATATATTTTCGTCCCGTTAAGCCCATAACTGTTCGAGCCTCAAACGAAAGTGCTAGAACCTGCTGCATTTTTTCCCCGAGATCTTCGATGTCACGCGGCTTACATAGAAATCCAGACTCTCCATCGACTACTGTTTCACGACAACCGACTGTGTCTGTCGTGACAATCGGACGACCGATAGCAGCTGCTTCAAGCAAGCTTCGTGGCGTACCTTCTCTATAGGAAGGCAATACAACACAATCAGCCGATCGAAGATATGGTCTTACATCTTCAGTCTGGCCCAAGTAGCAAATAACACCTTCTTTATTCCACAGATCTATCTGTCCTCTAGATATCGCCGCGGGATTAGGAACGTCCACTTGCCCAAGCAAACAAAACTCAATATTTTTGCCTTGCCGGTTGAATTTCCGTGCTACCGCGACAAACTCCCCCACGCCTTTATCCCAAAGCATTCGGGCGACTAAAAGGTATCGGAATATTGTTCTAGGCTTGCTAAGTGGAGAATATGTAAATTGATCAAGATCTACACCAGAGCCTGGTAAGCATTCTGTTATGTTTTCCGGAACCAGTCCACTACTAATAAAAAGCCTCTGGTCATCGGTATTTTGGAAAAACACTTTTGCTGAGCGCGCTAGTGATAAACGATAGAGCCCCATCACTAGCTTAGTTAACAAACTATTTTGAATAAAAACTGCACCAAGACCAGAGATATTATTAATAACAGGCACCGCACAAACTCGAGCCGCAAGAGAGCCAAATATGTTCGGCTTTATCGTGTAGGTCAGAATAATATCTGGTTTTTCGCGTCTCAAAAGACGGAGATATCGCCAGAATAGAAGTAGATCACGTCCAGGGTGAGTGCCACGATTATCAATCTCTAACGGTAGATACCGACAATCGAGGCTACTGAGAAACGGAGCGTGTTCATCAACTGGTGCCACAGCCAATATTGAGTAGCCATTTTTCGACAACCTCCTGATGAGGTTAGCGCGGAAGTTGTATAGATACCACGTGGTATTGGCGCAGATAATTATTTTTAGCAATAGTG
>Ga0315339_1001917_pt1 | contig 16833 bp, 15 predicted proteins | sample ASW17metaG_FD_204514 | JGI IMG/M metagenome (GOLD analysis project Ga0315339, IMG submission 204514) | Ammonia-oxidizing marine archaeal communities from Pacific Ocean, United States - ASW #17 | ecosystem: Environmental > Aquatic > Marine > Oceanic | place: USA: California | collected 2016-12-05
CCGCCATTCGCGAGGACTGACGCAGCTCACCCGCGAACAGCGTTGCTTACGGCCTCCATCAGAAGGTTCAGCGCGTGCCGGTGCATCGCCTCCGGCTCGCCGTAAGCCTCGACAAAGCGCTCTCGCAGCTGCTCCGGAAGCCCTGCGCCCAGAACCAATCCGGGGAGCAGTTCGGTCGCAGCCGAAGACATGCCAAGCGCAGCGGGACATCCGGTTGCCTGAAAGCCCGCTGCCCCCACGCACCCCTCCTCGACACGAAGAAAAATGACCAGGAGATCGCGACAGGCGGGGTTCTGCGCTTCTCCCCGATGGGTGGCCCCCCCGGCAGGCTCGCCCACATGGCGTGGATCTCGCAGGTGCTGGAGAAGTGCTTCGGGGAGGCGGTTCATGGGGCGCATGCTACCGCCGGAGCACCCGCTTTGCCCTCGCCCTCAAGTGACCTATGATCACTTGCTCCCCTGACCCTCCCTCTCCACTCCAGCATCCCGGACCTCCCTCATGGCCTTCTTCATTCTCGAAGAGAAGTGCGTGGGCTGCACCCTTTGTGCCAAGGAGTGCCCGATTTCGATCATCGAAGGGGAAACCAAGCAGGCTTTCCGGATCTTTGCCCCCGAAGAGTGCATCGATTGCTCGCTCTGCGCATGGGTCTGCCCTGCCGAAGCCATCGAGAACGCCTTCGGTGTCATCCCCCCCAAGCTCAAGACCAATGAACGCCCGGTCGCCTGGGTGGATGAGGAAGGCTGCACTGGCTGCGAAGTCTGCATGGAAACCTGCCCGGTCGATGCCATCGACAAGGTGGCCTCTTTGGAGCCGGGCGACAGCTCTCCCACTCAGGTCTGCCGCGTGGACTACGACACCTGTGTGTCGTGCTCACTCTGCGCCGTCCTCTGCCCCTGGGAGACCATCTCGATGGCACTCGATCGGGGCGAAGCCAAGGAACTCGCGGCCATGCAAGGCACCTTGCCGCTAGGGACCAGCGCCTAACTCCCTCGCCGCAGACCCGGCGTCAGCTCGGATCACAATCAGCTGAGGAGTGGTCGTTCTTCGAGAATGCGCCAGACGCCGTCTCGCGTCATCACGGTCTCTTGCTTCGGGCAACTCAGATCTTCCAGCAGCCGTCCGAAAGCGAGGTCGGAGGGCACCAGCACCCAGTCTCCCCGAGTCAGCGTGCCGTGAATGCTCGCCTCGCAAGGAGGCGCAGATGCCACGGTCGTGAGCCCTTCGAAGGTTCCCGCCTGCTGCGGGCCAGGCTGAAGGGGCCAGACGTGCAAAGGATCGCACCCGTCCAGCTCTGGGCCCTGTGCCCAGCGCGACCAGGGGGCATCGACCGCAACCGGGGGAGAGCCGATCAAGACCGGGGCGAAAAGCCCCCCACACCCCTGAAGTGCACACGCAGCGACTCCCTCGGGCTGCCCATCACTCGGAGGCAACTTGCACTCGAGGAAGGTCGCCATCCGAGCAATATTTGCGGCATCAGCATCATCCACGGCCTCCAGAACTCCGACCGGAACCAGGAGGGCGTCCTTGATGAAGCCATCGTCTTTCACCCGCCCCGAGGCCACCAGGTGCTCCGGGGAAAAGCCTGCCGAAAGGGCCGCTTCCAACTCGCCCGGCGTCTGACAGCGCGCCCAGAAGCCAGCCTGCGCAAACATCCCTAGCACCACTGGCGGCCCCACACGGCCCACAGAAACTGTTCGCGGGCCTTCGCAGGCTGCAAGGCTTCGAACCAGGGCGCCGTGCGACAACAGCCAGACAGCGCGACCCTCCAGCTCTGCGGCCAGATCACCGAGATCGACTCCATCGACGGTCAGGTGCCCCTCACGAAGCACACAGGGCGCCGGATCGTTCTCGTCAAACGCTGCGTCAGCCGGACAGGCATCGGCGCCGCCTGGCTCCGTCACCGATTCAGGCCTGATTCTCGAGCCGCTCGGCCAATCGGTCGAGCATGCGCCCGTGGATCTGACACACACGCGACTCGGAAATACCCTCTTTCTTTCCGATGTCTTTCAGCGTCAGACCTTTGAAGTAGTAGCCATCGACCAGCCGTCGTTCGACGGCTGTCAGTTCGCGTCGGACCAGTTCGTAAGTCTCACGCTTGTGAAGGATGTCGGACGGTTCGGGCTGCTCACCGAGAAAGTCAGGCCGATCATCGCTCGACTCCCCATCCCCATGGTCTGGGAAAGGCACCATGGAACTGAAATGCAGCTCCGAAAGCGCGGAGCGAAGTGTGTCGAGGCTCAGCTTGAGGTTGCGAGCCAACTCGAGGTCCGTCGGGTCACGACCCAGTTTATCGCGAAGATCCGCGATGGCCTCGTGGAGACGGGTCCCTCGGTTACGAGCTTCGCGTGGGATCCAGTCGACTTGCCGGAGGAAGTCGATCATCGCCCCGCGCACGCGTAGACGGCAGTACGTCTCGAAACGAGCGTTCTTGTCAGGATCGAAAGCTTCGACCGACTTGAAGAGACCAAAGATGCCCGCACTCATCAGATCGTCGTGCTCCACACTCCGTGGCAAACGAAGTGAGAGGCGATCTGCCACCATGCGCACGAGTGGCAAGTAATGCAGCACCAACTCGTCCTTGTACATACGCCTTCGCGTGTTGAGGAACTTCCCCCACAAGCTTTCCGGCGTGCCCCGACTGGCTCGTCTCAAGCGAGTCTTTCCCTACGAGTTCGGATCCCGGGTCAAACTTGGCGCATGCCTATGAGCCCCCGGGATGAGTCGCCCCAACCATGGCCGACTGTATTCGCCCCCGAGTGTCTTGACCGCAGCGCGTGATTCAAGGATTTCGTACTCAAGGAATAAGAATCTTTGCCGAGACGTTTCCAAAACGCAACAGTTCACTTTCCTGTTTCGCGGCACAGACCACGCCATCGACCACCGACTCGAAGCCGTCAAGGCGCTGTCGCACGCGACATCAGCTTCGACTTCAGCAGAGAAGCACATCAGCACGCAGGCACTGAAATTCGGGGCACTGTGCTAGCCTGTCCAGCCCAGTAGCAAGCCGGAGAGCGCGTCGTGACGGACGCATCGTTTCGTATCGGACAGGTCGTATGGCCTGCACTTCGAGCCTCTGCGGGGGAAGCTGGGCTTGATGCTCTTGCGGAGTTGTTCGAACAATACCCACCCGGGGGGGTGATCGTCTTTGGTGAGGGCGAGCCGCGTGTCGACGCTCTCATCGCAAAATTGCGTCTCCGAATTCCCGGGGACCCACTCATCGCCTCCGATCTCGAACGGGGGTGCGGCCAACAGGTACGCGAGTTCACCTCTCTGCCCCCCGCGATGGCCATCGCAGCCTGCAACGACGACGAGGCCGCATGGGAAGCCGGCATCCTCACAGCTCTCGAAGCTCGCGAAGCCGGAATCGACGTGGTCTTTGCACCCGTAGCAGATGTCAACACGGCATCGACCAACCCCATCATCGCAACGCGCTCCTTCGGAGGCGACCCGACTCAGGTTGCTCGCCTCGCCTCTGCATTCGCCCGGGGACTCGATGAGGGCGGAGTCTTGGCCGTGGCCAAGCACTTCCCGGGTCACGGCAGCACCGTTCAAGACAGCCATGAAGTTCTTGCACGTGTCACCCGCACAGAAGAGGAACTGCAGGCCGTCGACCTGCTTCCCTTTCGCACTCTGATTGCTGAAGGCGTTGGCGGGCTCATGGTTGGACACCTTGAGGTTCCGGCCCTGGACCCTGTGCCCGGGCGCCCCGCGACGACTTCACCCAACGTTGTGCTCGATCACCTACGAAACCGCTACGGCTACAATGGATTGGTGATCACCGATGCCATCGACATGGGTGGATTCCGGAGCGAACCAGCGGCAGCTCTTGACGTGCTTCACTCTGGACTCGATGTGTTGCTCATGCCAGGTGACCCACTCGCTACGGCACGAACCCTCGGGGAAGCCCATGCCGACAAGCGCCTTCCCGACGAAGTTCTCGATGCAGCTGTCGGCCGCATCGAGACTGCGCGGCAGAGGGTGCGCAACGCCGCGCCAAGCTCTCATCGCCCTCGCCCCATGCTTGCTGAAACACTGCTCGCAAACTCCATCTCAAACACGACCGGCTGCGTGCCACGACTTATTCCGGGAGTCCCTATTGACCTCACTGTCTTCGGCGAAGACGACAGCGGCATGGTCGTTCCCGCTTTCCTGGAGGCACTGGCAGCAGAGGGCATCGAGCGCGTTCCGGGGGCGCGCCCCATCGGTCTCGTGTTGACGTCCGTACGCGCCTGGGCTGGGACCTCACGCCTGGAATCTCAAACCGAGAAACGCTTGCACTGGGCAGCTGCCCATGGACGACTCGAGGCCGTCATCGTGCTCGGCTCGCCCTACGAGGTCCTCGAACTACCTCCTGGCCCGGACACGCTGCTTGCCTATGAAGCGACCCCCACGGCAGCCCAGCAGGTTGTCCAAGTCCTCTGTGGTCAAGCCGAAGCGCCGGGAATCTTACCCGTGGGCTCTCCACCATGAATCTCGCACGATTTTTGCGAGAAGAGCGCGTGGATCTCAGCTTCGATGATCAATTTGATGACGAACACCCTGTCACACTGGCGCGAATGACCGAGGGCATGGCCAGCCTTCTTGAACGCAGCGACGCCATCGTCAACCCCTCCAAGCTCCGACTGGATCTGGCGAACAGAGAAAAACGCGCGCCTTCATTTCTCGGACTCGGCATTGCCATGCCTCACGTCCGGACCCTGCAAGCACGCAAGCTGGTGATGGCCGTAGGCATCAGCCAGAACGGACTGGAGCTAGACACGCCAGATGACCTCCCCGTGCGCATCGCGATTGCACTCGTGGGGCCGCCCTACGACGACAAGCTTTACCTGCAGGTCTACAAGCGACTCTCAGAGAGGCTTCTCGACCAAGGCGTGCTAGACACCCTTCTCACCGCAGAAACCGAAGGAGAAGTGGTGCGGGCTCTCTCGGCATGACCCGTCAGTTCGCCCATTCGGGTGCGAGCACTCCAAGCCGCTCACGGACGTGAATTCAATTGGCGCAGAGCACCCGAAGCATGGCTCACTTCTTCCCGGTCATGCACGGCTCGCTGCAGCTCTTGGGAAAGCAATGAAACCGAAGCCTTGCGCGTGTAAGAAACATCGCGCTGCCCCCCGGGATCCTGGTTCAGATCAAACAACCGCCGACTCCGAGAGGCAACGTCCACCACCAGACGCAGACCTCCTTGCGTCCATGCGAGTCGAGGCAAATCGCCGTCACGCAACACCTCCAGCTGTCCACGAAGAGGCTGCTCTTCAGTGAGTGCCGTGTGCTCGGCGTGCTCGGAGCCCTCGGGAACGAGCAAGGCCATGCCATAAATGCTGACCCGGCCCTCCCCTTCCGGCACTCGGACATCGAGTCGCACAGCCTTGCCTGACCACTCCGACAGGTCCACATCCACGGTTCCTGGTTCGTAATGCTCCGGGTCAACGCGCAACAGTCGCTGCGAGTCTTCGTTGTCCCCCTGAGCCCACAATTCCATCGGGAGGTCCAGCCGTGGAAGCGCCATCCGCAAGACAACCCGCTCCGACGGAGGAAGCTGGAGAGCCAACCCGAGGTTCGAACCCGCTGGGAGCATGAGTTCCGATCGGTTGGAGTTCGCTTCAGAAATCGTGCGAACACCTGGGCGCAGACGAGATTCTCGAGTTTCAACGGCCTCGTCCAGTTGAGTCTCTGCCGCAGGTGCAAGAAAACGCACAAGCCTCAATGCTCCTGCCACGGGCAACTCAAGCTCTTCGCCTTCGAGTCGCTGCTGTTGCACACCGCTGAAATCTAACTGGACACGATTACGGCCTGACGCCTGCAAGTCCGCGCTGACCGGCATCTGAATAGTCATGTATTGCCTGTCTGAACGTAGGCGTTTCGATTCTAATTTGTGTCCATTGAAGAGCACCCGAACTTGCTGCGGGGCATCCGTGGCCGATGCGAGAGTGAGCGAGAGCACTCGATCGGACGGCTCTACGACGTCCAAGAAAAAGCCGGGGCGCTGGCCGATCAACCAAGCAAAGGGCGGCCGTTCATCGCTACGGGAGATGACGCCCACGACTTGCTCGCCGTCGGACGGGTTTGCCTCTACCGTGAACCGCTTGCCCGCCGAGAGCCCCGGGTTCATTCGCTCAGTCGTCTGAACATACTCCGCAAAAGGCAAGATCTTCATGAGATTGCGGTGGACGGTTACCCGAGTTCGAACAGGCTCGCTGTGCAGGGATTTCATGCCGTTCCAGACAGCGAGTCCAAGCACGACCCCCCCGCCCACGAGCAAGAGCAATCGCCAACCGATAAACCCACGCATGCGAAGTGCCCCCTTGTCGCAAGACGCCGAACGCACAGAGTCCGCACGACGTTGAACAGCCTCCGAACCGTTCATCGCGGTTCGATTATCCGTCAGTCGCTTTCTTGTACAGCTCTTTGGCCTCAAGCGAAGCGACAAGCCCGTCGGCTGCTTCAACCTTCTTGAGGTATGTGGCGAGATCATTCGCAACCCGCTGCCAGTTCTCTTCCCCGGGCTGCATATATTGCTGCAAATCAGCACGCATCAACCGCCAGTATTCCCGGCTGTGAGCTTCGATCTCGCTGCGTAGCTCATTGGCCACTGCGGCCTGATCGGGCCAAGCCGTTGCAAACTCATCAACGGCCAGCATCGAATCCTTGTAGTTCGGGTTCTGCATGATCAGGCGCAAGTTGATCTCAGCGCGTGTGTCCGCCTCAGTCGGTGGGTTGTCCAGAGAAGCAACATCCTCATAACGCCACATAAGCGCATCGATTTCCTCGATGTGACTGCTGCCCGGGAAGTTCTTCTTAAACTGCGCGCAACGCTTGAGCATGTAACGAGTGTATGGCACGTAGTTGGGATCGAAATGTCCTTCGCCGTCGCGATCCACCTGATGTTTCTCGATGGCGATAATAATCTGGTAAGTGTTTTCAGACTTTTGGGTCGCCAGCGCAGCGAGCCCCGCGGCACGCCTTTCCTCTGCGCTTCCACGCTGCTCCATCGCCTCCGCATAGAGCCGATCTTCCGGGCCAACTTTGTCGAATTCCGCGATGGCCTCGTCGTACTGTCCCTGCGCAAGGAAATCGAGGCCGGCCGTGTACGGGCCTGGCCCTGAACCTTCTTGCGTAGCAAACCAGACGCCAACAGCACCGACCGCAGACACGAACCCAATGATGACCGCGAGGTTGAATGGGCTCGACTTTGTACTTTTTCGTCCGTGAGGCCGACGGGTAGAGCTGCTCGAGCGCCTCTTTGTCGATGTCTTTCGCACAGACACCGCCGGGGTCGACTCAGCGCCCACTTCAAGTTCAGGTACCACAATCGGCGCCTTGCACGACGGACACTTGCCGTGCCGACCCGCAAGTTCCGGCTTCGCCGTGAAAGCGGCTCCACAAGCGCCACAGGTGACCTTGATCATGCAGACCTCCTGACAGGTTGGAATGGCGGAAGGAAGCTTGGAGCTCGATGGCCTCGCGGTAGCGGCCGCGTGAAATGCAGCCCCCCTGCAGGAAGCGGGCGAACACCTTCGCCACCCGTTGAGTGGCCGGACGCCTCGGCTCGGGAACGAGAGGCCTGCGACGGCCGAGAACTTCCGGAAGACGGAGAGCCCTTGGCGACCGGAGCGCCCTCTTCTTCGAAGAGCTCAAGCTCTTCAAGAACAGGAAGTTCGTCGAGCTCGGTCTTCCCCAGAGGTTTCCGGGGCTCCTCTAGCTCCTCTAGCTCCTCTAGCTCTTCTAGCTCTTCTAGCTCTTCTAGCTCGCGGGCTGCCTCGGCAGCTTCCTCTGCTTTGAGTCGGGCCGCCTCGGCTTTGCGATCTTCTTTCGCCTTGGCCTCTGCCTCTGCCCGCGCCTTGGCCTCTGCCTCTGCCCGCGCTTTGGCCTCGCGTTCTGCCGCAGCTGCCTGAGCCGCCTCGGCTCGCTGCAGGATCTCTGCGAAACTTGCCTCTTGAAGACCTTCAGCCTTTTCGAGTGCTTCAAGTTTCGACACACGAACCGCATCCATGGCTCGCACTTCATCCAACGCCCGCGGCTTCGACAGGGAGATGAAGAGTTCCGTGCTGCCTTTCATGGCGGCTTCCAAGCGACGCAAGGCTTCGAGTCGCTTGAAGCGTGCGCGTTCGAGAGTTTGTTCTAGCTCCGCGGACGGTTCGGGGACCAACTCCTCCAGTTCTTCCAGCTCCTCGAGTTCCTCCAGCTCCTCCAACTCCTCCAGCTCCTCGAGCTCCTCGAGTTCCTCGGGTTCCTCGGGCTCTTCGGGCTCACCGAGGGCCTCCTGCTCTTCGAGAGCCTCAAGCGCCTCGAGCTCGGGCAACTCGGGCAACGGTTGCAACCTGCTGTTGGATTCCTCTGGTGCAAAGCCGTCTGCGCCTTCGGGCTGCTTGTAGAGCAACATGACCTCACCAAGACGCAAGGTGTCGTTGTGGTCGAGATCGGCCATCTCGCAGGGCTGCTCGTTGAGTTGCAAATCGCCCTTGATCAGCTTGACCCGATAACCCCACTTCAGTGGCTTCAGTTCAACACGACAGCCAATCGCCGTGGGATGGTCGAGGACAACGTCACACGAGGGGTTGGAACCCAAGAGGACCACTCCCTCCAGGGAGACGGGAACCGGACCGGAACCCTGGTTGACGATCAGACTGGCCATGGTGGAAGGAACCCTGGAGGGTGGAGCGAGCCCACCATTCTAGCGGAAGGTGTCCAACCTGTGCGCCCAGCCAACCCCTAACCCAGAGGGGACTCCCGAATGGGCTCAGGCGGGCTCGAGTCGAGCGTATTCGGCCATGAGCTGCTTTTCCCCGAATCGGTCGAACTTCACGGTGATACGAGCTTTGCTGCCCACACCGGACACGGCAATGACGACGCCCTGCCCGAAATGGGTGTGACGCACCCGCTGACGAACCCTGGGGATGTCCACATCCAGAAAATCGTCGGCACTGGGAGAGTAAGCCGCCCCCTCCTCATCGCCCACCGCGGCACCAGACTCTCTTCCGCTCCAGCCGCCACTCCAGCCAGAAGAGCTCTCGCGCCGACTCCCGCTACGTCGGTCATCACGCTGGAGGTGCACTTCAGGCAACTCTTCTAAAAAGCGTGACGGCATGCTGGGCGCCCATTGACCGTGGAGAGCGCGCCGTCCTGCATGGCTCAAAACCAACCGGCGCTGCGCACGCGTGATACCGACGTAACACAGACGTCTCTCCTCCTGCACATCCTCTTCCGACTCCATGGAGCGTTGATGGGGTAGCAAGCCCTCTTCTACGCCCACCATGCACACCATCGGAAACTCCAACCCCTTCGCCGCATGCAAAGTCATCATGGTGACGCGTTCGGCAGATGCGTCGTACTGGTCGACATCCGAAACCAACGCAGTCTCTTCCAAAAAACCAGCAATCGTCGGCTCGGAGGCCGCCTGCTGATAAGCCAGCAAGGCCGCCTCAAGCTCGCCCACATTCTCAAGGCGGTCTGCTCCTTCAGCACCCCCGAAATCTCGCAGGTAGGCCTCGAAGTTCGTGGCCTCAATCACTGCGCGCAGAGTGTCGCCGGGCAGCCCTTCCAGGCTGCGCTCAAGCTCATCAAGAAGTGCACTGAAGGCCAGCAGAGCGTTCTTCGGTCGTTTGGAAAGCGTGGGAACTTCTGCGGCCCGCCGCGCAGCTTCACGCGGACCGAGACCCTGTGGGAGAGCCCATGCCCGTAACCGTTCTAGGCTCGTTTTCCCGATCCCACGAGACGGAGTGTTGACCACACGCAGGAAAGACACCGCATCCTTTGGATTGGCCAGCACCTTCAAGTACGCGAGCAAGTCCTTGACCTCTTTGCGCTCGTAGAACTCCACGGCTCCTACGATTTCGTAGGACACGTTGTGAAGACGCAAGGCGCGCTCCAGGCCGCGAGACAGTGCGTTCGTCCGGTAAAAAATCGCGATCTCCCCGAGACTCAAGCCTTCGGCTCTGGCCTCTTCGATCAAGCGAACAACGGCATCTGCCTCACCCTCCTCATCATCGCAAGAGAGCACCGTGAGCTTTTCGCCGTCGCCCAACTCGCTCCACAACTCACCCAGCAGCCGCCCCGAGTTGTGCTGGATGACTCCGGTTGCTGCCCCAAGGATGTGATTGGTGCTGCGATAGTTCTGTTCAAGGCGCACGATGTGCGCGCCTGAGAAATCCTGCTCGAAGTCGAGAATGTTCTGCACACGCGCACCTCGCCATCGATAGATGGACTGGTCGGGATCGCCCGTGGCGCACATATTCCCGTGCCCTTCGGCGATGCTTCGTGCGATTCGATACTGGATCAAATTGGTGTCCTGGTATTCATCGACCAGAACATGCCGGTATCGCCGCCGGTACTTGTCGAGCACGTCGGGCTGCTTCTCAAAGAGCTCAACCACCTTGAGCAGAAGGTCGTCGAAGTCAGCAGCATTCGCAGAAGCCATTGCTTCTGCGTATCGCGCATAAACACGCGAGACGACACGGTCAAAGCTCGACATCGCACCGGCCTCGGCCTCTTCAGGTTCAATGGCGTCGTTTTTCAAACGCGAGATGGCCCACAGCAAAGATCGCGGTCGAAAACTCTGGCTGTCGATGCCCTTCTCCTGGCAGATATCTCGAACCATCGCGACCTGGTCGTTCGTGTCGTAAATGCTGTAGTCACGGCTGAGCCCGACCGCCTCTCCATCAACACGCAGCACTCGAGCGCAGAATCCGTGAAAGGTGGCCAGCATGACCTGCCCCTCACCAACCAGAGCGGAGACACGCTCCTTCATTTCGCCCGCAGCCTTGTTCGTGAAGGTGATGGCCAGAATCTCCCAGGGTTGCACACCCCGATCAATCAGGCTGGCAATACGCCTCGTGATCACGCGCGTCTTGCCGCTCCCCGCCCCAGCAACAATGAGCAGCGGACCGTCCCCATAGAGAACTGCTTCTCTCTGGGGTTCATTGAGATCGGCAAGAAAGTGGTCGCTGCTCAAGCGATGCGGCTCCGCTAAAGATGGACCCACATCTTCGCATCTAGACCCGGACTGCCGACATGCCTCTCATCCTCACGGCCTGCACGGCGAGGACGGCGACCACGAGCCGCTCAGAGCCGAGGGCCGGAGCCCCGGGCCCTCGTCAGCGGATGAGAACCTCCAGATCCCCACCGCTCGTGGCGATCCGTGCCGCAGCTACGTGCAGGTCTCCTGCACTGTCCCTGGACAGCAGGATGACGGAAAGATGCCCATCTCCAAGCATATGCCCATAGGAATCCACGAACTCCTTCAGGGAATTCAGGTTCACGGCAGGCACCGCACCGACTGGAATCAGAGTCGAAACACCGGCCGGCACGGCAGAGGAGTCAGCGAGCAATTCGTCAATCGAGTCGAGGCTATCCATCGTGAGCAACGCCCCCACCTCAACCGAATCCTCGGGCACCCGAAGGGTTGCCTGAAGAGGACCCTGGCCGTAAGCGGGCAAGCGCAGCAAGTGGCGCCCTTGCAGGGCCAAGCCCCCCGCAAGCTGTTGCACGTGCACAAGGGCTCCCGTCTCCACCGGCCTGATATGTGCGTCGGCCAGTGTGGCGCCTTCCACGAAACCCGTGCCGAGGGCCTCTTTGTGATCGACCACCAGTTGTCCCAGTTCGTCCGCCGCAACAAACTCGCTGACCTCGGAGCCGATCTGAACCTCGGTGAAATCGCCGCCGGACGAGCTGGATTCTTCACCACCCCCCTCGACCATGGTGGGCAATCCCCAATCGTCATCTGGATCCCCAGCAAGGGCGACTCCACTGAGAAGGAAACACAGGAGTCCGCAAGCCAGTGGCTTGGCCATGTCGAACCAAAAGTGAGATGAGCTGAGAGAGGCCTTCATGATCAAATCCGTTCAGGCGGCAAAGAGCGCCGGTGCTCTCGAGGCAAGGGTCGATTTCAAGGAGAGGTTCTTGTCGAGCAATGCCTGGAAGTAGGTCTTGCGCGCCAACAACTCGCGAATCTTCGGCAGTCGGTCTGAGAAGAGACGAGCAATGTCCACGAAGGTTTCCGTGGACTTATCAACTTGGCCCGCCTTGGCGTAGTTCACCGCGAGATTAAGGAAAGCCGGGAACAACTCTGCGGTTTCCGAGGCCTCTCCACTGCGAACAACTTCTTCGTAGCACTCGATTGCTCGGCGGTAGTCTCCGCCTTCTGCATACAAGCGCCCAATCGACTGGATGGCCAACAAACGGAGAAGGGGGGTCCGACCCTCCAGAGACACTTTTCGGAACTGAATCCGAGCACGATCCGGCCGACCCACCACCGCATGACGAAATCCCAGATACAAGCGAGCCTCATCAAGGCTGGCATCAAGCGCCAGAGCCTCCTCAAGAAACCGACGGGCCCGCGTCAGCGCGGCAGAACCTCGACGAGAAGGCCCAAACAACTGACGTGAGCGACGCAGCAAGAGCCCCGAACCAGTTCGCAGGGATTGCGCGCCCTCATGCCTTTGGTCTATCTGCGACTCAAGCGCCTCGGCGTCTTTCAACTCACGGCGCGCTCGTGCTTCGGTTCCGCGAAGTGGAAGAGGCCGTGACGCATAGGCCACAGACTGCCTCCGTTTCTCCTGGAGTGCTCGATTGCCGGCCAAGGCGTAGGCCTTGCCGATCTCATAAAAGAGTCGCGCAAGCGCTCCGCGCTTCTCCTCAACCAGGTTGCAAGCAATGGACGCGAAGAGCTTCGAGGGGTCAACGCAGCTTGCTGTTTTTTCCTCCTGCTCAAAGTCAGCGAGAGGCGCGTGCTCGTCGCTCGGATCCGGATAGGTTGCAGAACTCCGGTTCAGTTCCGAAAGTTGACGTAGCGCGTTGGTGTAATCGTGACATCCCGCGCACTCACCCATATGGCGCACCAAACGCGACAGGTCCGGATGAAGAGCCTCCTGAGTGCGGCCCAAATCAGGGGCAAGACCCACAGGGTCACGCCCGATTTCACCATCCACGTAGGCGCTCAGATCTTCTACGTAGTCGGCACAGGGCTCGGCTTTGACCTTAAAGAGTTCATTCATGACTGCTGCGTCCCTAGAACGCGGATCATCGACTGGAAGATCTTCTTGCGTGCTCGGCAGACCACCATCTTGAAGTTCTCCAGCCGGATATCTAGCACTTCGGCTGCCTCTCGGTAACCCATTCCGCGAACCTCAACGAGCTCCAAGGCCAGCCGATCGCGATCCTTCAACTCGTTTGCGTAAGCATGTGAATAGAGACTCAGCAGAACGCCATACACGCGACGGCAACGAGCCTCGGACTCTTTGTCCTCCGACGCCTGCGCAGGCGTCGCCATACTTTCATCTTCAAGCACCTCCGCAAGCATCTCTACCGGAATGCCGTCCCGGCTGCGGCGCGACAAATGTCGGTACACCGTGTTGCGGATAATTGAATAAGACCAGTTGCGAAAGGCGTTCGGTTTTTCGGGGCAGAAGCGAGTCGGGTAACGGTAGATGGCCAGGAAAGCTTCTTGAAGAATGTCGCTCGGATCTGCACGCGAACCACTCATGCGCATGACACGAGCCGCAATGATCGAGAACGGACGGACATTCAACTCGAACAGCAGGCTGTACGCCTCGACGCTTCCAAGAGCGCGAAACGCATCCATGAGAGCGTTGTTGAGAGTCTGCAACTCACAACTCAAACCCTTCAGGACAGCTTCTGCCAGCAAGGAGTGCTGAGTGCTTTCGGCGATCGCTCGGGCCCGATCAAGGGTTGCGGCCGTGATGAAATCTGGGGGCTGCTTCGGCCGGCGCGTCTTCCGGGTCACCTGCGAAGGTGGCTTCCCAGAGGCTCGAGACTTGCGCTGCACATGCACGGAATCGGCCCCGAGGGCTTCCTCAGCTGCCTCCCTGCCGCGTGCGTCGCCGGGCTTCATCGTGACTCAAAAGCCTCCCTGCATGGGGTCTACACACCGAGAACATCCTCCAGGATCTCCAGACCCAATCCGGGCCTCGGCACCGTATGTCTAGTAGCCAGGACGCACTCAGAAGTCACAAAACTGACAGTCAGAATCTCGTCTTTACGAAATTCCTGGTCCTTTGGACCTATTTGGCGCAGGTTGGCTCTGTGCGAGCCCTCCGACCGGCCCTGCTTCTGACCTTCCTGGTGGTGGTCTGCTCAGCGATCGACCCCGTCTGGAGGATCGACCCTGATGCTGCAGCCTACATGAGTCTTGGAAAAGCGGTGGGCGCTGGGCAGGGATACGTCCTGGATGGTGCTTTCCACGCGAAATACCCACCGGGCTGGCCGCTCGTACTTGCTGGCCTGGGTGCCATGAGCAACCCCGCAGCCTACGGACTCTTTCACGCGACCCTCGTCCTGGCCTGGCTGGCAGCTGCACTTCTCACGCACCGACTCGCACAGAAACTCGGGCTGGGTCCGTGGGAAGCCCTCGCGGTGGCCGCTTGCGTTGGCCTCTCCCAGACTCTCTTCGAACTCTCGGTTCGCTACCTCAGGACCGAACCGCTGTTCCTCGCTCTGAGCCTCGCTGCGCTACTCGCAACTCTGCGTGCCGTTTCTGCTCGCGGTCTGAAACGCCACACCGCCCTGGCAGGACTACTCATTGTAGCCGCCCTCTCGGTTCGCCTCGCAGGTGTCAGCCTGCTGGTCGTTCCGGCACTGGCGCTGTTCAGAAAGCCCACGCGAAAGACCGCAGCGCTGATCCTCCTCGCAACCGGTTTAGCGGCCGTCGTGGGCTGGGCCGCCTGGGGTCAACATGTCCGCACTGTCCAGCCCGAGGCACCCGACTACAGCACCGAGTTCTTTGCCTCCGCACCACGCGATCTCACCAAGGTTATCCAAACAGATGTCGCCGCTCTCGACGCGACAGGCCTGGAGCAACGGATCGTTCAAAATGTTGGAGTCCTGGCTCGAGCCTGCGCAGTTCTGATCACCAACGTAGACAAGGCGGGCGCTCGAGCCCCCATTGGCTATGCCGTACTCTTCGTAATTCTCCTCGGTGCTTTTTCTCTCTTACGCCCGGCAGAGAGGGCCGGAGAAGACTCGGCCGAGCCCCGCCTGCTCTGCGCGGCCTATCTGGGTGCGACACTTGCGCTGTACCTGGTCTGGCCCTTCGACCAGCAGGAACGCTTCTACGTTCCCTTGCTGCCGCTCCTGCTCGTCACGACCTTTGAAGGCATGCGACGCCTCGGCACTCTGCTTCAGCTCTGCGCCGAACACTCTTCTCTCCGCATCTTGTCTCTGCTTTGCGCCCTCGCCGTAGTCGCGGTCTTGCTGTCGCAACAATCCGACGACCCCAGCATTCTGGGTCGCTGGAGCAAGGCCTATGCCCTCATGCTCGCAGTGTCGATAGCCGGCGTTTGCGCCCTGGCGTGGTGGATGTACCGCGGCCGCAACACTCGCTGGCCAGCAACAGCATGGCTACTGGCTCCAGCTCTCTTCGCCCTGCCTTTTGGCACGCTCCGCTTTCATGAGTGGCCGCAAATCGTTCACTCTTTTGAAGAACGACGCGCCCTCAACCCACGCACGGGCCCCCTCGAGCGCATTGAAATCCATCCTGTCCTTGAGCAAGTGGCCGACTACCTGGCCACCACGCCGCCAGATACTGTCGTCATGACAGATGTTCCCAAGATGATGGCCGTCGTGGCCGAGCGGCGCTGCATTCCGTTCGTATACCGCGCCGAGCCGCCCGACGTTCTCGTCGGGAATGCCGATGTCCTCTTCTACACGCGAGAGATCCCACAGGCTGCAGAAGTCCTCGACAAGGTGGGGACGAAGTATCACATCGTCTTCGAACTGCCTCCGGTAGACGACGGAAAGCGACTCGTGACACCCAAGGTTTATCGCACCCGCTGACTGCCCCTGAACGGGCCCTTTCGAAAGGGTTCAGTCATCTCTTCGCGGGCGTCCGCGCAATTTTTTGGTGTCACTGCGCTGTTTCTTCGACTCAAGCCGTCGCTGCTTGCTGCCCTTCGTGGGCTTTGTTGGTCGCCGCTTCTTCGCAACGTGCAAGGCCTCGCGCACCATCTCCGCGAGGCGACGCCTGGCTTCGTGTCTGTTGTCCAGTTGACTGCGCGAACTGTCCACATGAACGATGAGTTCCCCCGACTTCGTGAGACGCGCCTCAAGCTTGCCTAGGAGCTTCACTCGTCGGGCTTCGTCCAGCGCCACGCTCTCCGCAACATTCCAACGCAGGCTGACTCTTGTCGAGAGCTTATTGACGTTCTGGCCTCCAGGACCTCCAGACCGGCTTGCACTCCAGCCTAGCTCCGCTGCTGGAATGACAAAGCCCGGCTGTATTTCGAGATCGTCACGTTCCATGAACAGAGTTCACCAATCCCGGTCGCCCACGAGTGGAAGCGCAAGCAGAAGTTCGTTCTTGTCGGCAGACATCTCCAGGCGAGTCTCCCCAATTTTCATTACAAGCCAAGGCGACAACCCTGTGAGGGGTGAGCATGCAGCAGCCTGCTCGGCATGTATGGCCAGCCTGTCGAGCGCCACAAGAGAGCAGTTCCCGAAGGTTACGTAAAACACGTCGTCAGCATTCCAATAGATGCCCGGCGGAAAGGGCCCGCTCGACAACATCAACTCGTCCAACGGCAACAAGCTGTCGAATCCGATGTCGAGATCCAAAGCATGAGCGAACAGATCAAAAATCTCGCTGGCGCTGTCCATATCAATGGACTGCCCTGGCCTCAAAGTCAGTGCGAGAGCACGGCCCCCCTCCTCCCAGCGCGCGAAGAACTTTCCGGCGCAAGGCCGGAGTAATTCAACGATTTGATCTGCCAGCAAATCAGCTGGCCGACCTTGACCCATCACAAGTTCGATCAACGGCCGGGACCAACGGGCGAAAGCCTCTGGAAAATTATCGGAGTCGAAACCAATCGAGACCCCATCAAGCAT
>Ga0315339_1001918_pt1 | contig 16823 bp, 13 predicted proteins | sample ASW17metaG_FD_204514 | JGI IMG/M metagenome (GOLD analysis project Ga0315339, IMG submission 204514) | Ammonia-oxidizing marine archaeal communities from Pacific Ocean, United States - ASW #17 | ecosystem: Environmental > Aquatic > Marine > Oceanic | place: USA: California | collected 2016-12-05
TACTTCGTTCGACTTGCATGTATTAGGCGTGCCGCCAGCGTACGTTCTGAGCCATGATCAAACTCTCAAGTTTAAAAACGGCGCACACTAGCTTCTATATAAATTCTAAGAATAAAATTTATATAATATTGAAGTGTGTACGACAAATTTTGGTAACCTTAACCGTCCACACTTCTCTTCTTAAATTTTTACTTTTTAAATAGCTAATTAGGCTAAAAAGCCTAATAATTCACAATAATTTTATTGAGAAAGTGTGACGCTTATAGTCCAAAATAAAAGTAAAGCAAGCGGTTAAAACCCAAAAAAACGATAAAATAACAAGTAAAATTAAGGTTTTTTTTGATTTTTACCAAGTACTAAATTAATAATTAAAAAAAATTATGAAAATTAATTTTAATAAAATTAAGGCAACTATTAATAAAAATATAGAAATTATTCTGCTATTTTTTTTAATAGTTGTCACGATACTAAGTACTCAACTTTACAACTTGAATAAAGAAAAAATTAATAAAAACTATATTGAATTAGCAAATAATATTTATTTTCAAAAAACTTTAGAACATATCTTTAGCAATCTTAAGCCAAAATATTTAAATATAAAACATAAAATTTCACCAGGAGAAACTTTTAACGGAATATTGTCCTCATATAAAGTTCCTCAACATGAAACTAAAAAAGTAATAAAAATTTTATCTAAGTCAGTTAATTTAAACAATTTAAATACTGGTACAATTATAATAATGACTCTTGATCAATTAAATAATAAAGAGATAATTAATATTACATTTCCAGTATCACGTACAAAAAAAATATTATTAATAAAAAATTCAAATTTAGACGGCTTTAACAAGCAGGAAATTATAACTAATCTAAATAAAATAGTTGTTTTCAAAGAAGCAAAAATTTCTCAAAGTCTTTATAAGGCAGCAATGGATTTAAAAATAAAGCCTGGCATAATTATTGAATTTGCAAGAATTTATGGGTTTCAAATTGATTTCCAAAGAGATATCAGAAAAAATGATACCTTTCAAATTATGTATGAAGTTTTTCAAGACGATAAAGGGGAAACTTTTGAAACAGGTAATATAATTTTTGCGAACCTTAAATTAAGAGGACAAAATAATGCTTTATATTATTTTAATAAGAAAAGTAGCAAAGGACATTATGATACAAATGGCAAAAGTATCAAAAAAGCTTTAATGAAAACTCCAATCAATGGTGCTAGACTATCGTCGTCTTTTGGAATGAGAAAACATCCAATAGATGGCTATAACAAAATGCATAAAGGTACTGATTTTGCTGCACCAGAAGGAACTCCAATAATGGCATCGGGTAATGGAATAATTGTTAGAGCCAAATGGTGTGGCGGAGGAGGAAATTGCATAAAGATTAAGCACAATAATACTTACTCAACAGTTTATGCACATATGAAAAGCTTTGCCAGTGGTATTAAAACTGGTGTTAGAGTTAAACAAGGACAAACTATAGGATTCGTGGGATCAACAGGAAAATCTACAGGTCCACATCTTCACTATGAAGTAATTGCGAATGGTAAAAAAATTAATTCACAAAAATTAAAACTACCATCTGGAAAGATACTTAAGGCAAAAGAAAGAAAGCTTTTTGAAATATCAAAAATTAAAATTGATGTTCTTAAATCAGAATTGATTTTAGGAATAAATTAAATTAACTGCTTACAATTTGTTTTTCAGATTCTTTATCAGATTCTTTATCAGATTCTAAACTACTTTCTTCGGTTTTATTTGAGTCCATTTCTGGTTTATCATTAGTAGAATCCTTTACTGTTCTAAATGTACGATTTTTTTCTTGTTCGCTTAGCACTCTTATAAAATGATCGGCGTGTTGAAAATAATTTTCTGATAAAATTTTATCTTCATTTGCTAGAGCTTCTCTGGCTAAATCATTATATTTTTCTACTAACTTTGGTGCATTTTGGTTATTTCTACCTGGGGAGTTTCTTTGAAAATTAACAGTGGAAGAAAAATCAGATTTGAACTTAGAATTGTCTCCATTTCTTTTAAAATTCCGATCCTTACTTCTAAATCTTGATCTTCTGTTATTGTTATTTCTAAAAGTGACCATTATTTTCTATATTTTTGTGCTAACAACACATCGATCGTTATTTCCATAATCTTTTACAACTTTATTAATATAAAAACCGTTATTTTTTAATATATTCAGTGCTCTATTTTTTTGATCAAAACCAATCTCTAAAATAAATTTACCCTTTTTTTTTACCAACTGAGCGGCTCTACTGATTACTTTTATAATCTTTGAAAAACCATCTTTTCCGCCATTCAATGCTAGTCTTGGTTCAAAACCCACTACATCTCTTTCCAAATATTTTAAATTATTTTGTTTAATATATGGAGGATTAGATAAAATGATATCATATTTACCTATTAAAAATTTGTCAACATCTGAATTATAAAATTTTACTCTGTTGCTTAATTGATGCACATTTGCATTAAAACGTGCGACTTTTAAAGCTTTTTTACAAATATCAATCCCTATTCCAAAAAATTCTTTTCTATCTTTTAAAATTGACAATAATACACAACCAGATCCAGTTCCTATATCTAGTATTTTCAATTTTGAATTATTGTTAGTTAATTTTAATGTCTCTTCAACTAAATGCTCTGTATCTGGTCTTGGTATTAAAACATTATTATCTACATAAAAACTGTGTTTCCAAAAATCTTTTTTATTAACTAAATAAGCTATTGGTTCGCCTTTTTTCCTTCTTTCGATCAAGTCATTAAAAACTTTTAAAAAACTTTTATTCAAATCTTTTTTTGAATTTAAAATAATAAATTCTCTGTCTCTATTAATTGTTTGAGAAAGAAGAATTTCGCTATCTAAATATGGATTTTTGATATTATAATTTTTTAAAACTTTAACTGCTTCACTGAGTATATTTCCAATATTCATTTTAATTTAAAATACTTAATTGTTCTTCCTGAGCTTGTAAATTTAAATTTTCAATCATTTCATCAAAGATTTCTCCTTCAAGAAAGTCTTCAAGCTTATGTAAAGTTAAATTTATACGATGATCGGTTACTCTTCCTTGTGGAAAATTATATGTTCTAATTCTTTCTGATCTATCCCCTGTTCCTATTTTGCTTTTGCGATCTTTAGATCTTTCATTTTCTTTTTTTTGTCTTTCAAATTCATAAAGTCTTGATCTTAAAACTTTCATTCCTTTTTCTTTGTTTCTAATTTGAGATTTTTCATCTTGTTGACTAACAACTATTCCAGATGGTATATGAGTTATTCTTACTGCCGAGTCAGTTGTATTAACACTTTGGCCTCCAGGACCACTACTTCTAAATACATCAATTCTTAAATCTTTTTCTTCTATTTTTATATCTACTTCTTCTGCCTCAGGGAGAACAGCAACTGTAGCAGCAGATGTATGAACTCTTCCTTGCGTTTCGGTATCTGGTACTCTTTGAACTCGATGAACTCCACTTTCATATTTTAAAGTAGAGTAAATATTTTTTCCCTTAATTGATGCAATCACTTCTTTTAAACCGCCTGCGTCGCTTTTCGATATACTAATTAACTCTAAGTTCCATTTTTTTTTAGCACTTACTTTTTCATACATTTTAAAAAGATCTGCAGCAAATAAACTAGCTTCTAAGCCGCCTGTTCCTGCTCTAATTTCGATAATTGCATTTTTTTTATCAGCTTCATCTTTTGGTAATAAAAATAATTTTATTTTTTTTTCATTTTTTTCAAATTGTATTTTTAATTCTACTAGCTCATTTTTTGCCATTGTTTTAAATTCTTCATCACTATTGGCGTCATCTATAATTTTTCCTAGTTCATTTTTTTCTTTATTATATGAGCTATATTTTTTTACCTCTTTAATAATATCATTTAAGTCTGAATATTCTTTTGATTTTTCAGCAAATAATTTCCTATCAACTTTGCCCGAAGAGAGCTCTTTCTCCAAAGTAGAATGTTTTGATATTAAATCATCTATAGTTTTTAACGGAACCATTAATTTTTATTTTCAAGTTCTAAAATTTTTTTTTCAACCTGGGAGACTACCTCAGATATTATATTATCTGTTAATACTTTTTTATTCTGTATGCCCGAAAGATAAAGCATATTGTTGCCCTTCCCACCTCCAGTGATACCAATATCTGTCATTGCAGCTTCACCCGGTCCATTAACAACACATCCAATAATGGACAATGTTATTGGGGTTTTTATATGAGAAAGTTTTTCTTCTAAAATTTTAACTGTATTTATCACTTGAAATGCTTGTCTTGCACAAGATGGACATGAGATTATTTTAACACCCCTATGTCTTAAATTTAATGATTTTAATATCTCATTTCCTACTTTGATCTCTTTGGTAGGCTCGTCTGATAGCGAAACTCTTATTGTATCACCAATTCCATCCATCAAAAGCGAACCTATACCTATTGATGATTTTATGCTTCCTGAAACAAAACCTCCTGCTTCTGTAATGCCTAGGTGTAAAGGATAATCACAAACTTTTGATAATTGACGATAAGCAGCAATTGATAAAAAGACATCAGAAGATTTCACGCTTATTTTAAAATTAAAAAAATCTTCATCTTCTAAAATCTTAATATTTCTTAAAGCACTTTCAACTAAGGCTTCTGGACAAGGTTCTTTATATTTTTCAAGAATATCTTTTTCTAGCGAACCAGCATTCACTCCAAGCCTTATTGAACAATCATTATTTCTAGCTGAACTAAGCACTTCATGAATTTTTAATTTATCACCTATATTTCCTGGATTAATTCTTAAACATTTAGCGCCATTTTCTGCTGCTTCTATTGCTCTCTTATAATGAAAATGGATATCAGCAACAATCGGTACTGAGACATGCTTTGTGATTTCTTTTAATGCTAAAGTTGATTCTTTATCTGGACATGAAACTCTTACAATATCGGCCCCTTCGGCTGATATATCGTTAATTTGATTAATTGTAGATTTTACATCGGTAGTTAGAGTATTTGTCATTGATTGAACTGATATTGGATTGTCTCCACCTATCTTAACGTCTCCAACCTTGATCACTTTAGTTTTTCTTCTTTTAATATCTCTGAAAGGTCTTATGCTCATTGTTTAATAATCTAACTTAAATTCTTTGTGAAGTGCCGCTATAGCTTTTTTAACTAACCTGCTAGAAATTAAAACAGAAATTTTAATTTCAGAAGTTGAAATTACCATAATATTTATTTTTTTTTCTGCTAATGCTTGAAACATTCTATAAGTAATGCCTGGTGTAGTAATCATGCCAACTCCAATAATTGATACTTTAGAAACATTATTATCACGTGTTAATTTTCTAAAAGATATTTTTTTATTTTGTCGTATTAGTTTTTCAGTTTTTATTGCATCTTCAGATTTTATTGTAAAAGTTAAATCTGTCTCTTTGCCATTTAAAGATATATTTTGCACAACCATATCAACGTTTATCTGATTAAGTAAAAATGGCTTAAATATAGATGCTGCTATGCCAGGTTTATCTTTAACGCCAATTATAGTAAGTTTTGAATCATTTTTAGTCGATGAAATACCAGTAATTATCTGGTTACTAAAAATTTTTTTAGAATTTGTTATTAATGTTCCACTTTTTTTTACGAATGAGGACTTAACCTTAATATCAATATTATTTAATTTAGCATCTTGAATAGATGTTGGCTGCATAATATTTGCACCAAGTGATGCCATCTCTAACATTTCGTCATAATAAATATTATTAATTTTTTTTGCCTTAGGATGACTTTTGGGATCAGTTGTATATATGCCATCTACATCTGTATAAATTACACATTCTTTTGCATTAAAAAATTTTGCTAACATTATTGCTGAGGCATCTGATCCTCCTCGTCCTAATGTTGTAATTCTATTATTTTTATTAATTCCTTGAAAACCAGTTACAATTGGAATTCCACCAGTATTTATAAACTCTAATATTTTTCTTTTATTTATCTTGTCTATTCTTGCTGCGCTATGAGCGCCTTCGGTAATTATAGGAATTTGCCAAGACAACCACGATCTAGATTTGTATCCTTGATCATTTAATCGCCCTGCTATTAAAGCGCAAGCTATCTGTTCTCCTGATGCTAGCAAAGTATCATACTCTGCTTTATCAAAATTTTTGCCCAGTTGTTTTGATTTACTTATAAGGTCATTGGTTATTCCGCTCATTGCTGAAGAAACCACAATAACTTTCAGCTTCTTTTTTTTATAAGTAGCTACAATTTTTGCTACCTTCTTGATTCTTTCCAAACTACCCACTGAAGTTCCACCGAACTTTAATACTACAGTTTTCATTGATAAATTTCTTTAATTAAATCTAAATTTTATTGATAAAATACATCTTAATTGTTATGTCCACAAGCTAACAATTATGAATACAGTTAATAAAAAAGAAATTGAAAAATTTTCAAAAATTGCTGATGAATGGTGGAATCCAAACGGAAAATTTAAACCGTTGCATAAATTTAATCCCATAAGGATTAAATACATTAAACATAATATAATTAAAAACTTTAAATTAAATTCAAAAAACACCCCTTTAAAAAATATTGATATTTTAGATATTGGTTGTGGAGGTGGCTTACTAGCAGAGCCCATGTGCCGACTAGGAGCTAAAGTAGTTGGAATAGATGCATCTCAGAAGAATATTAATGTGGCTAAATTCCATGCAAAAAAAAATAAATTAAATATAAATTATATATGTGCATCACCTGAAATTTTAAAAATTAATAAAAAATTTGATGTAATTTTAAATATGGAAATAATTGAACATGTGGATGATATAAATTTTTTTATTAAAAAAAGTTCAGAGCTACTAAAAAAAAATGGCTTAATGTTTATTGCGACTATAAACAAAACATTAAAATCTTATGTGTTTGCAATTATTGGTGCAGAGTACATTTTGCAGTGGCTTCCAAGAGGCACGCATGATTGGGATAAATTTGTTAAACCAGAAGATTTAATAAAAATAGGCAAATCAAATAACCTAAGGTTAGAAAAATTAAATGGCATGGAGTTTAACTTGTTAACTAATGAATGGAATATCACATCAGATAATTCTATAAATTATATAACAAAATTTAAAAAGGTTAATTATCTTTTTGATTAAACCAGGGTATAATTTCAGTGTCTATGCCCTCTTCTTTCAATTCTTTAACTTCTTCCATTGAAGCGCTTCCATAAATTCCGTTGGCTTTTTTTTTTCTATCATAATGTATAGATCTTGCCTCATATGCAAAATTTTCTCCTACATATTTAAAATTTTTCTTAATAAATTTTTGATATTCTTTAATTTTATTTTTAACTTTTAAATATTTTAAAGATTCCTCTGTTTCATATTTTTTATTTTTCACATTAATAACATTTGGGGACATCAAACTTTTTACAATATTTAATGAATTACAATTATGGCAACTAAGGTGTTTTAATTTTTTTAATTTTTCATACTCTCTAGAAGATGCAAACCAGCTATCAAAACAAATTCCACAATCTTTACAAGTTAATTTATATTTTATCATTAGATAATTAATTACAATAATTTTATATTATTTAACTCCTATAATCTGAATTAATTTCAATATATTTTTTTGTTAAGTCCATTGTATATGCGGTGAAATTTTTTTTTCCCATATTCAAATCTATTAAAATATCAATTTTTTTTTCTTCTCTCATATAAACAGAGGCATCATCTTCATTATAAGAATTTAATAAATTTCCTTTTTCAATAATTTTAATTGGTCCAAGTTTTATTGATAACTTTTTTAATATAATATCGACATTTGCCTTACCTACCGCCATGATAATTCTTCCCCAATTTGGATCTTGACCTGCAACAGCAGTTTTGACTAACGGAGAATTCGCAATTGAAAAAGCGATTTTTTTTGCCTCCTCTTGTGTTTTACAGTTACTAACTTTTACCGTTATAAATTTTGATGCTCCTTCTCCGTCTGCTGCCACCCTTTTTGCAAGATTTAAAAGAACTGAATGCAAAGAAATTTCAAACTCTTTTAGTTTTTCATCATTAACATCATTTACAGAATAGTGTTTTGCTTGACCTGTCGAAAATATTGTAACCATATCATTAGTACTTGTATCTCCGTCAGCACTTATTGCGTTAAATGTTGTTTCGATGTTTTTCTTGAGTAATTTCTTTAATATATTTGCAGAAAGTTCTGCATCAGTAAAAACATAACCTAGTGTTGTTGCCATATTTGGAAAAATCATTCCTGATCCTTTTGCGACACCATATATTTTTATATTAGTATTGCCAATTTTACATTCTTCCATTGCGAGTTTTGGTACTAAATCAGTGGTCATAATCCCTAATGCAGCCTTCATCCAGATATATTTATTTTGTGTATATTTAATTTTATCTATCAAATCGGGAATGTGTCTCTTTATTTGTTCAGTTGGAAAGGGTTCTCCTATTGTGCCAGTACATCCAAATAAAATTTCATTAGGTTTAACCTTTTCAGGTTTTTCTTCATCTTCTTTTTGTTTTTCTGAAAGCCTAATGGATAGCTCATCAGCTAAATCTTTTAATCCTTGATAGCCTTTTTTACCAGTAAAGGCATTTGCGTTTCTTGCATTAATAATAATTGCTTTAATTTTTTTATTTTTTATATTCAGATTCCATTTGATGTTTTCAGATATTATTTTTGACTGGGTGTACACTGAGGCATAACTTGCACTCCCTCTAAAATAAAACATAACAAGATCATCTCTTTTTTTATTATATAGGTTAGCGCTTATTGTTGAGACAGAGACTCCGTCAATATGATCTAGGTCTTGGAAGTCAGCCATTTTTGACTCTGCATCTGGAAAATTTGTAAAATTATCTATGTTTATTGCCATGCTATTTAAATATATTATTTAGTACCTATATTAAAAATTATAATTAAATAATATATCAAAAATTGAAAAATTAGATGCTAAATCCTTTAAATTTTATCTCAAAATTCATTAAATCAAGCAATCAAAAAGAGCTTGATAGACTTAAAAAAATTGTTGACCAAATTAATACCTTAGAAGACAAATTTACCAGAATTGAAAATTCTGAATTTCCAAAAAAAACTGAAGAATTAAAAAAAAAAATCATACAAGGCTCAAAAATTGATCAACTATTACCTGAGGCATTCGCTTTGGTAAGAGAAGCTTCAAAAAGAGTACGAGGCGAAAGACACTTTGATGTTCAAATTCTTGGTGGCATTGTGCTGCATCAAGGAAAAATCGCTGAGATGAAAACTGGCGAAGGTAAGACTCTGGCAATTACTCTTGCTGCTTATCTCAATGCATTAACTGAAAAAGGAGTTCACATAGTAACTGTGAATGATTACTTGGCAAAAAGAGACTGCTTAGAAATGGGGCAAATTTATAAATTTTTAGGTTTGTCCTCAGGATACATTAACAATGATCAAGATGATTTTGAAAGAAAGAATAATTACAACTGTGATATTACATATGCAGCAAATAGTGAATTAGGTTTTGATTATTTAAGAGATAATATGAAATTTTCTTTAAAGCAAATGGCTCAAAGAGAACATAATTTTTGTATTGTGGATGAGATAGACTCATGTTTAATTGATGAGGCAAGAACACCTTTGGTTATTTCTGGAGCCGCAGAAGATAAAACTGATAAATATTTAGCAGTCGATAAGCTTATAAAAGACTTAAAAAGTTCAGACTATGAAATTGATGAAAAAGACAAAAATATTTTACTTACTAATCAAGGAATTGATAATGTGGAAAAAATTTTTTCTGATGCGGATATTTTAAAAAATAATAATTTTTATGATCCAGAAAATTTAGCCCTGGTTCATCACGTTAATCAAGCTCTTAGAGCTAATCATTTATTTGAAAAGGGCAGAGACTATATTATTCAAAATGGATCTTTAAAAATAATAGATGAATTGACAGGAAGAATACTTGAGGGCAGAAGATATGGAGATGGTCTACATCAGGCTCTTGAAGCTAAAGAAAGAGTTGATATTCAGATTGAAAACCAAACCTTAGCTTCAATAACTTATCAAAATTATTTTAAACTTTATAACAAAATATCCGGCTGTACAGGCACAGCAGCAACTGAAGCTGAAGAATTTTTTGAAATTTACAATTTGCCTGTTGTTAGTATTCCAACAAACAAAAAAATGATTAGAAAAGACTGGAATGATCAAATTTTTAGAACAGAAATAGAAAAAAATGATGCAATTGTCTCAAAAATATCAGAATGCAAAAAAAACGGGCAGCCTATTTTAATTTTTACTTCAAGCATAAATAACTCTGAAAAGTATTCTATGCTTCTTAATAAACAAAATATTAAACATATAGTTTTAAATGCCAAAAATCATGAGAAAGAAGCTGAAATAATTGCGAACGCAGGAAAAATAAATTCCGTAATAATTACAACAAGTATATCTGGAAGAGGAGTTGATATTCAGCTTGGCGGAAAAAAAGACAGTGTACCTAAAGATGAACTTCATTTAGAAAAAGAAAAAATTAAATCTTTAGGGGGTCTTTTTGTAATAGGAACAGAAAGAATGGAATCCAGAAGAGTTGATAATCAAGCAAGAGGAAGATCAGGACGTCAAGGTGACGAAGGTAATTCAATATTCTATGTAAGTCTTGAGGACGATTTAATGAGGATTTTTGGGTCTGAATCCATGAATAATATACTGCAAAAACTTGGACTTAAAGATGGAGAAAGCATAGATCATCCCTGGATTAATAAAGCTTTAGAAAGGGCACAACAAAAAGTTGAAGCTAGAAATTTTGATATAAGAAAAACACTATTAAAGTTTGATGACGTTTTAAACGACCAAAGACATGTAATTTTTTCACAGAGAAACAAAGTAATTAATAGTGATAAGATATTTAGTTATTCAAGTGATTTTTTATCTGAAATTATTCAAAAATTTACCAACTTAAAAGATAAATATCTCGCGAATCCAAAAAGTAATGAATTTAAAAATCTATTAAAATCTACTTTAGGCAAAAGTTTCAATGAAAATGAAATAGAAAATTTAATTCAAGATAAAAATCAGGATTTTGAAGAAAAAATTAAGCAAAAATTTGAACAAAAAAGAAAAGAAAGAATTAAATATTTAGGTGAAAATCATGCACAAGAAATAGAAAAAAGAATATTTTTACAAAATATAGATTTGAATTGGAAATCTCATATTCAGTATCTTGAACAATTGAGACAAGTTATTGGTCTAAGATCTTATGGACAAAGAGATCCATTAATTGAATATAAAAAAGAAGCTTTCGATTTATTTGAAAGTTTACTTGATAAGTTAAAAACTGATTTAATTACAATTTTAATTAATCTATCAATTGTTGAAAAGCCAGTAGAAAAAACGGAAAAAAAATCTGAAGAAAAAATTATACCAATAAAAAGAAGCTTAAATCAAACTGGGAAAAAAATGGGAAGAAATGATCCTTGCTTTTGCGGATCACTTAAAAAATATAAATACTGTTGCGGAGCTCTATAAAAATAAAAAAGAAGCTATTAATGTCACTGCTACAATAACTATCACTATTTGTTTTTTATTTTTTAAAAACCTTTCCAAATGCATAACTAGGAAATTTTGTTTCATACTTAAGTCATTGTCATCTACTGGTTGACTAGCAAAACCTTTATTTCTTCCTATAGATAAAAATTTATTTTTCCTTTGGCTTAACACTTCATCTCTACTTACTGATATGAACTTACTCAAATTATTTTTTATAGAACTTCTAACATTATCTAAAATTAAATCTCTATCTCGATGTGCTCCGCCAATAGGCTCCGAAATAATTTCATCAATTATATTTAATTCTAAAAGATCTTTTGATGAAAGTTTCATGGCAGTTGCCGCTTCAAGATTTTTTTTGGGATCCCTCCAAAGTATCGTGGCACAGCCCTCTGGAGAAATAACTGAATAAATTGCATTTTCAAGCATAAGCACTTTATTTGATGATGCCAATGCTATTGCGCCTCCCGAACCACCCTCGCCAATTACAACCGATATAGTTGGAACGGTTAATTCCATGCAGCACTCTATGGATTTTGCTATTGATTCTGCTTGTCCTCTTTCTTCCGCACCAACTCCTGGGTAAGCCCCGGGTGTATCTATAAATATAATAATTGGAATGTTAAATTTATTAGCTAGATTCATTAATCTTATTGTTTTTCTGTATCCTTCGGGTCTCATCATTCCAAAATTTCTTTCTATTCGAGAATTAAGATCTTCACCTTTTTCTTGACCAATTACCAATACCGAGTCTCCATCAAATTTTGCAAAACCAGCTAACACTGATTTATCTTCGCCATAAAATCTATCCCCAGACAATGGAATAAAATCTTGAAATAAATTTTCTATAAAAAATTTTGCTCTTGGTCGATCTTCATGTCTGGCTACCAGCACTGTTTGCCAAGGGTCTAAATTTGAATAAACCTCATGTAGCTTTCTATCTATTTCTGATTGGATTTCTGAAATTTTACTTGTATCAACTTCAGATAGGCCTTCTTGATTATAGGGGTCTTTTAATTTATCCAGTTCAGTTTCTAGATTTTTTATATCTGATTCAAAATTAAGATAATTTTTCATGTAATAATTTTATTATTAATTAATCAACAAAAAAGGCAATAAAATGTTTAGATTAATTTATAATTGACTTAATTAAATTAAGCTTTTAAGCTTATTTATCGGAAGAGACTGCAATATATTAACTCTGGAAAGAGACTTATTCTCACCGAAGGAGCAATCTCTTAGATAACGTGCGCTAAGGGCTTGTTTCACTAATCTTTTATAGCTTTTTTCCTTTCATTTCGATCATGGTTATGGGTTTGATGTTGAGCGCTAATGCTTATGCCGATGCAGGAAGAAATTTTAATTGTCGTTAACAAAATACTAAAATATAACAATTTATGTCAAAATTTGTTAAATTATATTCAATAAATAAAGACAAAACAGAAGGAAGTTTTGAAAGTTTGTTGGATGCTGTAAAAAAACTATCTGATGTTAAGATTGGTCTTAAAATAGAATCTTATGAAGAAATTATTCCATTTATCAATATTGCCTATTCAGATGATTTTGTTGTAGGCATTGCTAATCACCTAACAAGCTCTCTTAATCTTAGGATATTTAAAGAAAATTTAAACAGAAATAAAAATTATAAAGATACATATCTTTTTTTTTCTAATAAAGATTTTATCGCATTGAGATCAAGTTTAAATGAAATTCCAAACATGGCAGTATTTAATCAATCAAATTATGAATATTATAATTGGTTTGCTAAAAACGAAAATTATGAATTAGTATTTACATCACCCGATGATTATTCTGATCTAAGCAAGAAAAAATTTTTAATAAATAAAATCAAAGAAGGTTCAAATTTAAAAATTAAAGTACAATTTAAAGGAATTAATTATATACTTGCTCCTACAATTGAATATTTTAATTTTGACGAAAATAACGATTTAAGTATTAAAACCCATCCTTATATAAATTTTAATAATTTTAAAGAAAAACAGCAAATTTTTAGATTTCAAGAATTAATTGCTAATTTAAATGGTGAGGTATCTATTTTGGAATCCAAACAGTTTTTTATGAACAAACCACATAAAAATATTTCAATAAAAATTTTTAATTTCTTGATGAAAAAATTAAAGATTAATTTACAATTAACCGGAGATAATAAAATCAACCATTATCTGGGAAAAAAAAAAATTGAATGGTTTATTTGTTAAATATTTAAACCCTACTCTCTACATATCGTCTAATTAAGTTTTCAACAATATTTGATATTTTCTCATGTCTTTATCAGTGTCAAATTTTACACACTCAATAATTAAGTGAGTTTTGTAATTTTGGCACATAGTCAGTACATAATTAAAAATTTTACATTTATGTTGGAAAATATTGAGTTGTAATGATTATTTTTTACCAATAAGTATATATTGAGACCAACAATTCATCAGTTAGTATTAAAGACTGATGTCAAGTACGTTAATTCTAGTAGGTACCCTTTTAATAAAACATAAACTTTCAAAATTAAATATACTTTCGGTACCTCTATTGAGGTGCAGACGAAAGAGCTGCAACAGCAGCGATCGATTAAATCTGACTCATCTGGAATCTATCTAGACTCAGTTAATCGCAACAATCCATATTGAACAACTCAGTCTAGATGATATAATTGCACTAGAAAGTTATAAAGATCAGGACTGAATCGCATGGCATCAAGACTACAAAAACCAGATTAAATCGCACCGAAGGAGCAAATCTATCGGATAAACAGACAGGGGGGTAAAATTAGAGTTAATATGAAAAAAAAATATACAAAAGTAAATAATCTATCAATATCATCTGATTTGCTAGACTTTGTAAATAATAACATTCTTAAAAACACTAATGTTACTCCAAAAAAATTTTGGTTTGGATTTGATAAAGCTGTTCATTCCCTAACTTCAAAAAATAAGCAACTATTAGAAATAAGAGAAAAATTACAAATAAAAATAGATGAATGGCATAAAATAAGAAAAGGTGAAAAATTTAATTTTAAAAAATATCAAAATTTTCTTAAAGAAATAGGTTATTTAAAAGAGATAGGTCCTGATTTTAAAATTAAAACAAAAAATATAGATGAAGAAATATCCAAAATTGCTGGGCCGCAGCTTGTAGTTCCTATAATGAATTCTAGATATGCACTTAATGCTGCAAATGCTAGATGGATAAGTTTATATGACTCTTTATATGGCACAGATATAATTCCTGAAACAAAGGGAGCTGTACGGGGTAAAACCTACAATCCAATAAGAGGACAAAAAGTAATTGCGTATGGAAGAAACTTTCTAGATGAAAATGTTCCTCTTAAAAATGAAAGTTGGAAAGATATTTTAGAAATTCCTAAAGTCGATAAAAATCAACTCAGCTTAAAACTTAAAAACCCCAATCAATTTATTGGCTATGTCAAAAAATCAAATATCTTATCTTCGCTTTTATTAAAAAATAATAATCTTCACATAGATATTATTTTTGATTTAAGTGATTCTCTTGAGATACATAATCCTGAAGGAAATCAAGATAGCGCAGCTATACATGATATTATTTTGGAATCTGCTATTTCAACAATATGTGATAACGAAGATAGTGTGGCTGCAGTAGATTCTGAAGACAAGGTTATTTGCTATCAAAATTGGCTAGGTTTGATGAAAGGGAATTTAAAATCTGAATTTATAAAAAATAAAAAAAAATTAAAAAGAAAATTAAATTTAGATAGAAATTACACTTCACATGATGGAAAAAATATTAAATTACATGGTAGAAGTTTATTGTTAATAAGAAACGTAGGACACTTGATGACCAATCCAGCAATTACATTAAGGGATGGCTCTGAAATCCCAGAAGGGATTATGGATGCATTTATAACTTCTGCTGCTTGTCTTCATGACTTAAAAAGAAGGGGAAACTCAAGATCTGGATCAATTTACATTGTAAAACCAAAGATGCACGGACCAGATGAAACTGCATTTACAAACCTAATTTTTGAAAAAGTTGAAGAAGTATTAAATTTAAAAAAATACACAATTAAGTGTGGAATAATGGACGAAGAGAGAAGAACTTCTGCTAACCTTAAAGAATGTATAAGAACTTTAGAAAATAGGGTTTTTTTTATTAATACTGGTTTTTTAGATAGAACTGGAGATGAGATACATACTTCTATGGAAGCAGGTCCAATGATTAAAAAAGGTGATATGAAATCATCAAAATGGATTTTGGCATATGAAAATAATAATGTTGACATTGGCCTTCAATGTGGATTTTCAGGTATTGCTCAAATTGGCAAAGGTATGTGGGCAATGCCAGATAAAATGGCAGATATGATGGAACAAAAAATTGGACATCTAAAAGCTGGTGCTAATTGTGCTTGGGTGCCATCTCCTACTGCTGCTGCTTTACATGCTATGCACTACCATGAAATAAATATTTTTAATAAACAAAAAGAATTAAAAAATAGAGAAACAGCAAAACTTTCTGATCTATTAACCATTCCAATTGCAGATCGTCCTAATTGGTCATTAAAAGAAATAAATTCAGAAATTGCAAATTCAACACAAACAATTCTTGGTTATGTTGTTAGATGGATTGATCAAGGAATTGGATGTTCAAAAGTTCCCGACATAAATAATATTGGCTTAATGGAAGATAGGGCCACACTTAGAATTTCCTCACAGCATATAGCAAATTGGCTGCATCATGGAATATGCAGCAATAAACAAGTCTTAGAAATCATGAAAAAAATGGCTAAAATTGTTGATGAACAAAATAAAAATGATTCATTGTACGAAAATATGGCGCCAAAATTTGATAAGTCAGTTGCTTTTAAAGCTGCATGTGAATTAATTTTTCATGGCAAAACTCAGCCGTCTGGCTACACTGAGCCTCTTCTGCATCTAAATAGACTTATCAAAAAAAAATAATTAATTTCTACTTTTTCTATGTTTTTTAAATTCAAAAGACTTGGGTCTACTTCTTTTTTTAAATTTTTTCTTACCTTTTATAAAACTAAATTTTTTTCCTTCACTATCATTTGTTGAAGTATCTTCTTTTTGTTTTTCAAAATATTTTGGATTATTTGTATAGCCTTCTGGTCTAGAATTTTTTTTATCTTTATTAAAAAATTTCTTCTTTCCTTTTTTAAAATCAAAACTTTCTCTTTTTTTGTCACCATCACGATTAAAAAATTTCTTCTTTCCTTTTTTAAAATCAAAACTTTCTCTTTTTTTGTCA
>Ga0315339_1001919_pt1 | contig 16818 bp, 16 predicted proteins | sample ASW17metaG_FD_204514 | JGI IMG/M metagenome (GOLD analysis project Ga0315339, IMG submission 204514) | Ammonia-oxidizing marine archaeal communities from Pacific Ocean, United States - ASW #17 | ecosystem: Environmental > Aquatic > Marine > Oceanic | place: USA: California | collected 2016-12-05
CAGTTGTACGGAAGACTGGCGATGGAATCATTAAAGGTAACTGGACAGATTCTTGGGCCTATTATTTTGGTGCAAGCTATGCAATGAATGCAAAGAATCGTATCGAACTCTATGCCATCGGAGCTCCTCAGCGCCATGGTCAAAATCTGTACAAACAAAATATGGCCGTTTACGCCCCTGATTTTGCAAAAGAACAGAGTGATTATGAAGCAGACGCTTTAGGAAAATTCGGCGCACCAGAAACAGCCCATACATCCGACAGACGTTTGTTCAGCCAGAACTGGTCCCCGATAAACGCTTCCTATAAAGGAAAACAGTATTGGTATATGTACGGCGCACGGGAAACAGATCGTCATGATCCTAATTTCCTAAACGAACGGGAAAACTTTTTCCATAAACCATTGGTTAACTTAAACCATTTTTTAACGATCAATAATAAAATGCGATTGTCTACAATTGCATATTGGTCCGGCGGTTCCGGTGGTGGTACAGGTACCTATGGTAGTATTGTCACAAGGGATAATTCTGGGAAACATGACGCAGATCCCGGTGGACACAAATTTTACTATGGTAATTCACCATGGACCCGCGATTGGAATGAAACCATTTCAATTAACTCTAGTAGTGCAACATCCTATTATTTTCAGAAAAAAACCAAATCCAAAAAAGCAGGTGAATCTATTGGTATCTTAAGAAATAGTATTAACCGCCAGCATACTTGGGGTGCTATTTCCAAATTGAACATCGATATGAATGATGCCTTGAAAGTTCAGTTAGGCGTTGATTGGCGTACAGCCGGTATCGAGCATGCTCGCGAAGTACGTGATCTTTTAGGCGGACAGTTTTTCGTTAATTATGCAGATAAGAACTATCCAAATGGTCGCGAAAGAGGCCTGGGTGACATTATTGCATATCATAATGAAACGACTGTGGATTGGATTGGGTTCTTTGCCCAGGGTAATTATACTGCTGGTCCTCTATCCGCTTATGGAATGGCTGGAACCTCATCTATTAAATATTCTTACCAGGATCACTTTACCGTGGCTGATAAGAAAATCACTGCAGATGCTATTTCTGCGATCCAGGTTAAGGGTGGTCTCATGTATGATGTGAGTGATAACATTAGCGTTTTTGGGAACTTTGGTATTGTTGAAAAACCACCCATCATGGATAATGTCATTCATTATAGTGGTGCCGTTGCCACTGATCCTAAGAATGAACAATTCACTAGTTTTGAAGCGGGACTGAACTTCAATAGTGACAAAGCTGCCCTAAAAGCCAGTTACTATAACACACAATGGAAAGATAGAAACCTAACCAGAAATGTGACCACAGGACAAGGGTCCAGTGGAGACACAGATATTATCTATTTGACCGGTGTGAACCAAAGTCATAGCGGTTTTGAAGTTGAAGGATCCTATCAAGTGATGAATATGCTTCGTCTTGATATGGCCGCAGGTTTTGGTGATTGGTTTTTTGATGGTGACGCAAGCGGTGATTACCAGGAAATCACTGAAGCAGGAGTTACAAGCACTTCATACGAATATGGTTTAGACAAATTAAAAGTGGGTGACATGCCTCAGTCTATGATGGTTGTGGGTGCAACAGTGACACCAATTCCAGGATTGATGGTTCAGGGGTTGTTCAACTGGTATGACGATAACTATTCAGATTGGAGTCCTGCTTCCCGTGAAATTAAAGGCGGAACAGCGGACAGAGAGCAAGTTTGGATGGCACCAGGATATAGTAAAATTGATCTACATGCTTACTATAATCTGCCGATGTCTCTTGCCGGTACAAAACTCCAGGTTTTTGCACATGTCTTTAACTTGACAGATGTATTATACATTCAAGATGCTGTGGATAATAGCCAGTATAATTCTTGGGATAAAGATCATGATTCAGACAGTGCAGAAGTATTTTTTGGTTCTCCAAGATACTTCAACATGGGTCTGACCGTAAGATTCTAATCTGATTTAGATTCTTAAAAGTATAAAAAAAGCCCCCCGCAGAATGCGGGGGGCTTTTTTGTTTATTAAACTCACCCATTACCCATCTCTTAGAAGAGCGGGGCGGAGGCTGAGTTGTCAAGATTCATCCAACGCCGCATACTTTTGCCAGAACCGCACGGCCTCCGCCCACTCTTCCGGTGAATAATGGGCTTTTGTTCCACCTGTCAGTTTTAATTGATTTCGCATCATGGTTACTGGTCCCATGGGCAGTTTATCCACCCCTTCCGGAATCGCATGTATACTAATTAATTCCCATTCAGCATCAGTGGACTGTTCATCATTTTCCGCCAATACATTATGGCGATATAAAATATACTCTACACGACCGGCTTGTAATGTTGTGCCTGTTTTGGCCTTCGTTTGGATATAAGCTTCCTCACCAATTTGTCGCTTCACTACTGAAGATACCAATATTGTATTTTCATTAATTTTCACGAATGGACAGATAAATTTATCCGTCAGTGAATGACTTCCAGTAACGATGCGTACCCCATCTCTATATCCTTCTTTATAATGACCATTGCCCATTTGTTTTTCTGCGTCTTTGGCCATGGCGTCAAAAGACAATGAATCTGAATATGTTTTTCCACTGCCTTTAATCTGGCGTCGGACAAAGTCGTTAACAGCTACTTTTTCCATCTTAAGTACCCTTTGGTGTAAAGAAAAAATTATTCACATATATTTTCCGGTTGGGGCCGGTTTGATATTTAACCAAATCAAATTGATCCAAATCCGCAAGAGAATGTCCATTATAAAAACAACCCTTATAATTGAGGCTAAATAAATAATCAAAAACAGCCATTACATTTTCAGGGCCATTATGCCGTGCTTCGCATTCGAACATTACGACTGGTTTAGATTGCTTTAATGTATCACGCCCTCCTTGAAATACTTCTAATTCATGTCCTTCTACGTCGCACTTAATCAAGTCAATGGATGAAAGATTATTATCTTTAACGTATTCATCCAATCTGATGGTTTGGACAGCGATATCTGATCCGTTATGGTTGGTATTTTTGACTAAGGAAGCACTGGGAGAGGGGGTATACCCGGGCACACTCAATATTGCTTCACGTCTCGTTGATGATAAAGCAAATGATTCTATCTGAATATTATTGTGTGGAAATAAGTCAGTTAGTTTGGATAAGTTATGATTCAGCTCCGGTTGAGGTTCAAAGGCAATGACTTGTCCAGATGAACCTACCCGTTGAGACATCCAGTAGGTATAAGCCCCCTTATGGGCACCAATATCGATCACAGTTTGGCCGAGTTGTAGTTGATTCAGAAGAAAACGAATTTCAGGGCGTTCCGCTCTCAGGCGATACCGCCATGCCCGAAATACCAACTTCGCATAATCTTTTTGAAGGTACCGAATAACTATTTTTTCCAAGGGTAAAGCTTTTTATTCCAGTTCAGCGCTTTGTATTTTTTGAGGATTTGCATTGTTTTATCAACAGGGAGTGCTTCCATAGTACCATAGCGGCTGGAAACCATTTCTGCCATGAATAATGAATTAATAATAGCTTCTTCAGTCGCTTCAACCGTGGCCATAAATAAACCATTCATATGGCGGTTTTTTATCTCTTCCCGGGTAGTGGTTAGGCCATCCGATGAATTCGCTTTATGGGTGGAAAAAATAATGGCATAATCACCACTGCCATTTGAGGAATAAGCCCCCACCCGGCCAAAAGCATGATCCACCCTTTTAGCCATACGTTTTAAGTTTCGATTAGATAATGGTGCATTAGTTGCAATGATGATCATGCATGATCCTTCATCCTCATCATAGGGAATGGAAGAAGCGAAGGGTGATTTTTTGAGCTCCCGTCCTACCGGTGCCCCATTGATCATAAGCGATCCACCAAAATTGGTCTGGACCAAAACACCGATGGTATATCCACCAGCTTCTTTTGGGAGGACCCGGGAGGCCGTGCCGATGCCGCCTTTAAATCCCAATGCCCGTGTGCCTGTTCCGGCGCCGACCGACCCTTCTGCCACCAGGCCACTTTTAGCATTTTGAATCGCTGAAAAAACATGTTTTTTTGTTACATGCCGGCCGCGAATATCATTGAGGCCGCTATCGTTTGTTTCTCCTACCACCGGATTCACAGAACGTATATTCGGGTTTTCGGAAATCATATAATCAACAATTGCATTGGCCACCAGAAAAGTGTTCAGCGTATTTGTGAGCGCAATGGGCGTCTCAATAGTTCCCAATTCTTCAATTTGGGTAAATCCCAGCGCTTTGCCGTATCCATTGGTCACATGCACGGCACCCATAACTTTATTTTTAAACATATCACCGGCATGGGGTTTAATTATAGTAACACCGGTCCGAACACTATCACCTTGGATAACAGTTTCATGTCCGACAGTAACACCCTCAACATCGGTAATGGCATTCCATTCCCCGGTTTGAAACAAGCCGATTTCGAGACCCATATCCCGAGGACGGGTTTTTTGCCCCATTAAAAATGAACAGACAATCAGGAGAAAAATCGGAATGATATTAAAATTTTTCATACCTGAAGCTACAAAATGATAAAAGGATTTACTCATATCTTTCAAGGGGCGCAAATTGGCCCTAAAGATAATAGGAATTATTGAATGAATGACAACCTTGCCATAGAAAATTACGAAATTGTAAATGATCTTTTACTCGTATCTTTTTCCGATAAAAGTGATGCCATGATTCCACTCAAAACCTTACGGGAACAATGCCCTTGCGCCGGTTGCCAAGGAGAAAAAGATGCATTGGGCAATATATATAAAGGTCCCGTCCCTGTGTTAAATGATAGCAGTTTTCAAATCAATGGGATTCAGCCCGTTGGGTATTATGGTCTTCAGCTATATTGGAAAGACGGCCATAATACAGGGATTTTTATCGGAAATTTATTAAAAACACTGTCCAGTTGATTTACACCCATTCTCAACAAATGAATAAAAATATTATTTTCACTCTTTCTTTCTTCGGGCTTCTTAGCGACCTTAGTGGCTAATTAATTATATGTTTGATATTGTCATCATCGGTGCTGGGATAGTGGGGTTGGCCATTGCCAGATCTATAGCTGAAAAAACAGATAAGTCCGTTTTGGTTATCGAAAAGGAAGAATCATTTGGGAGAGGAATATCCAGCCGAAACAGTGAAGTAATTCATTCAGGGATTTATTATGAGCCTGAGTCCCTTAAGGAAAAATATTGTTCCCGCGGGCGGGACATGACTTATAAATTTTGTGAACAGTATAATATATGGGTTAATCAATGTGGCAAAATGGTAGTGGGAAATTCGCATCAATTGGATGATTTAGAAGCGCTTCATAAAAATGCACAAAAAAACGGTGTCCCGGATATTCATCTTCTGGAACGAAAGGAAATAAATTCCCTTGAACCCAATATAAAGGCGGATATTGGTTTGCAAGTGGACTGTACCGGAATTGTATCCGCCCATGATCTCATGGCCGCATTTTATAAAATATCTCAAGAAGGTGATCATGATTATCTTTTTAAATCCAAAGTCGTGGGTGCAGACTCCAAAAGTGGTGGATATGAAATATCAATTGAGAATGCTCAAGGAGAACTTGAAAAAGTTTCGACAGAGTGGGTGATTAATGCCGCAGGGCTTGAGAGTGATATGGTGGCCCAAATGTTGGGTGGCGAATATCCAACCCTTAGATACTCTAAAGGGTGTTACTATAAGCTGTCCTCAAAATGGCGGGGTGCGTTTAACCATTTGGTGTATCCGCTCCCGGATAAAAAACACGGCTCACTGGGGATTCACTTAAGTTTTGATGAATCACAAATGGTGAAATTGGGACCTAGCGCTCATTGGATTCAGGACCGTACAGAAGATTATGACGTGGAGGAAAATTTACTGGATCAGTTTTTCATAGAAGGACATCGGTATGTCCCTGGTCTTGAAAAAGAAGACCTTTCTCCCGATTTTGCCGGCATTCGTCCCAAGATCTGGTTGAATGAAAACCCCATATCGGATTTTTATATTTCCCACGAGGAAGGCAAAGGGTTTCCTGGGTGGATTAATTTAATCGGTATCGAATCGCCTGGACTCACCTCCGCCATAGCCATTGGTGAGGATGTGGCAACTTGGATTATTTAAACGCATTCTGTCGCCACGCTTCATACACAATAATCGACACAGCATTCGCCAGGTTAATACTGCGCCCTGTGGATTTCATAGGGATCGTGATGGATTCATACTTATCAATAATTGTTTGGGGCAATCCACGACTTTCAGGTCCGAAAATGAATGCATCTCCTTGTGAATATGTTAAATCAGAATAGATTGACTTCCCTTTGGTAGAAACTGTATAAATATTTTGAGGATTGAGGGTGTTTAAACATTCGGCCAAAGATATCCAAACTTGGAAATCAGTTTTTTTCAAATAATCCATTCCAGCCCGTTTCAGATTTTTATCATCCACTTTAAATCCAAGTGGTTCAATTAAATGAACTTCAAATCCTGTGTTGGCAGATAGGCGAATAATATTGCCCGTATTTGGAGGTATCTCCGGTTCAAAGAGGATAATGTGAAACAATGATTTGGCTTGGGTTTATTGAAAATTAAAATTTAGTATTTAACAATACTATACACTGAGTTTACATCTAATAAACCAGCACCATTTAATTCTACCAATTCAATTACGAATGCATAACTTATTATTTTTCCATTCAATCTTTTCACTAATGAACCAGTAGCATTTGCAGTACCTCCTGTTGCCAGAAGGTCATCAACAATTAATATCCTATCACCCTTTCTAATGGCATCCGTATGTATTTCTATGGCATCTGTGCCATATTCCAATTGATATTCTTCCGCAACAGTTTCACTGGGCAGTTTTCCCGGCTTGCGGGCCAATACAAACCGACAGCTTAATTTCAGGGCTAAAGGTGCTGCAAAAATAAAACCCCTGCTTTCAATGCCAACAATTACGTCTATTTTTTCGTCCTTAAATGCATCATAAAATGCTTCTATCGCTTCTTTAAAAGCATCCTGATCCTGGAGTAAGGTTGTTATATCCTTAAACTGAATTCCTGATTTTGGGAAATCAGGCACATTCCGAATACTGTTTTTAATCTTGTCAATATCCATTTAATCCTCTTTTTTGGACTATTTACTGATCAAAGGAATGACCTGCTCAATTAATTTTTTTACATTGTTCACATTTTTTTTCATAACAGCATAAATCATTTCCATGGTTACTTCTTCTTCGCTTTCATGCCAGCAGTCGTAATCTGTGCTCATAGCCATACTCTGGTAGTGTAAATCCAATTCTCGTGCCAGGATAATTTCAGGCACTGTTGACATATTGATAATATCACAACCCCAGGAACGAAACATTATACTTTCGGCCTTAGTGCTAAACCTGGGTCCTTCAATGGTAACAACTGTGCCCCCATTGTGGTGCTCGAATCCAAGCCTTTTACAGGCTTCTACAAGACAGTTTCGCATCCCAGCACTAAAAGGTTCTCCCATTGATACATGTCGGACATCTGATCCATCAAAAAAGGTAGTGATACGCTTGGTGGTACGATCAATAAATTGATCTGGAAAAACAAAATGGCCGGGAGCAATGCGCTCCCTTAGTGACCCACAGGCAGTGGCGGCAAGAATATGGGTGCAGCCTTCTTCTTTTAATGCTGAAATGTTGGCCCGATAATTGACATTCGTAGGATTAATTGAATGCCCAGGCCCATGGCGGGAAAGTATGACGACTGGAACGTCTGCTATCGAGCCAAGGATTAATTGAGAACTGGGAACACCATAGGGTGTTGAAACATCCTTTGATTTAGAATCAGAAATAAAGTCTGGGTCTTCCATCCCAGACCCGCCAATGATACCTATTTTTATATTAGCTGGCATTTTGTTGCTCTCGAAGTGATTCTTTGTAGGGGTATTTAGCCACGCCTTTTTCCGTAATAATCCCATGAATGAGTTCTGCAGGTGTTACATCAAATGCGGGTGTAGTAACCTCAATATCTTCAATGGTGAACTGCACACCCTTGATCCGTGTTACTTCATCGGGAGATCGTTCTTCCACGGGTATGTCTGAACCTGATTCAATCTCATAATCCACAGTGGATAATGGTGCAGCCACATAAAATGGAACATGATGGTGCTTGGCTAGCACTGCCAGGCTGTAGGTACCAATTTTATTGGCTGTATCCCCATTAGATGCGATACGGTCGGCTCCTACAAAAACGCCATCAATTTTTACTTTTTCCATGGCCCAAGCTGCCATGCTGTCTGTCATGAGTGTGAAAGGCGTTTTAGTTCGTTTTAATTCCCAGGTATTTAACCTCGCTCCCTGAAGCAGGGGCCGAGTCTCAGAGACATGTACTTTCAGATCTTTTCCCTGGGCATGGGCGTACTGTATCACCCCCAAAGCCGTGCCGATCCCACTGGTAGCCAGACCACCTGTATTGCAAATTGTCATTACATTGGAATGATTTAGGATCAGTTCTGCACCATGTAAGGCCAGATTATGGCAGCGATAAATATCATCATCTCTAATTTCATTGGCTAAATCCAATAGAGTTGATTTTAGATCTTTAACATTTCCGGAAAAACTAGTTGCCTTTTCTTTCATCTGTTTTACGGCCCACATCAGATTAACTGCCGTGGGTCGGGTAGCCCCGATTTCATCTGCTTTCATTAAGAATTCCTTAAGGAAACCATCTGTATTATCACTTTCAATCTTTTTTGCAGCCAGTACACAGGCATAGGCGCCTGCAACACCAATAGCTGGAGCACCCCGTATGGCCAGACGATAGATAGCATCACATACCACCCTATAGTCATCTGTTTCTATATAATCTTCTTCCAGAGGTAGCTTGGTTTGGTCAATTAACTTGACCTGCCCATTCTTCCATTCTATTGTGGGCGTAGGTGCAATTAAAGTTTTCATATTATTCTGTCGTTACCACCATCGATTGGTATCTGGGCACCCGTAGTTTTGCTACTCTTGGTGCTGGCAAAAAAGGCGACTAATTCTGCAACATCTGCAGACGATACATCGGTTTTTAATAAATTCCGGCGCTTATATTCACTGACCGATAGCTCATATTGTTTTGCCCGTGCTTTTAGAATTTTATCGGACCATACATTCGTATCATACACACAATCCGGGTGAACTGTATTGACTCTAATATTGTATTTTGACAATTCAATTGCGGCAAGCCTGGACATCTGTGTCAAACCAGATTTTGCGATAGTATAGGTGCCAGCTCCAGGTCCGGGGGCGCCTACATTCCGGGATCCCATAAATATAATTGCCGGATCAATCCCTAATTTAAGATAAGGTATACATTCTCTTAATATTCTATGATGAGTAGATAGATTGATATCTAAATCCTGTTTCCATTTTTTATCATCAATACTCTCAAGATTTGCCGATGATGAAAAAACACCAGCATTACTGACTATAATGTCAATCCCCCCAAATTCTTTAACACAGGATGATACGGCTTTTTTTATATCAACAGTTTTGGTTAGATCACAGTAAAGCCCTTTATAATCATTAAACTCATCGAATAATCCCGTTACCTTTCGGTTTTTATCCAATCCAACTACGACACAGCCATTCTCTAACAGTTTTCTTGCACAAGCATTACCAATCCCGCTTGCGGCACCGGTTATTAGGGCTATTTTCCCCTGGAATTCGGGTGGTTGTATATCTTTTTTTAGTTTTGCTTGTTCAAGCTCCCAGTATTCAACATCGAAGAGATCACGAAACGAAATTGGCTTCCAGTTATCCAGATTAAATGACGTTTGCATGGCTCTTAATGTATGCCTGTTTATATCAGAAACAATTTGTGCTTGTTTTTTTGATGTTCCAAAACACACCGTTCCGTATCTGGGCCACAATGCCCACTTTGGACCATTATCCAATTTTGTTATATCTTTGGACTTATTTTTTTGAAAATATGCGTTATACCGCTTTATAAAATCTTTTGCAGAGGCAGCTATGTCGTCTTTTATAATCCAGGCAAAAGGTTTTGTTCTAATAACATGGTCAGGAGTTAAAGTACCTTTAAGACATAAGTATTTTGCAGCTTCCATTTTAGAAAAACCGACCGCTTCTGCTGAATCATTCAAGCGTGCAAGACAAGCTTTCCCAGTCATTTCAGAAGCTTTTTTTCGGATCCTGGCTAGAGTCAATAAATCCGGTTTTGAAGTTGATTTCTCATACTTACGCCAGACCTTCTCACTTTTTAAATATTCTTCTGCTTTAGAAACAATATTGATCATTCTGTCATAGCTTGTTTTTGCATCATTACCAAAACTAAATACACCATGATTGAGTAAAATCATTCCAGTTAGTGTATTCCAGTCAATATTTTTTGTTAACTCTGCTATTTTTTTCGCCAAAATAAATCCAGGCATTACATAGGGAACGATTAATATATCTTTATCATAGATTTGATGTATTTTTTTTCTTCCGTCGGGTGTATTTGTAATGGATAAAACTGCATCTGCATGCGTATGGTCTACAAATTTATGAGGTATCAGGGCATGAAGAATTGCTTCCACAGAAGGGTTCGGTGCAGATGGCTTTAACGTAGCCAACTTTTGTTCCACTACCATCTGGGAATCTGTTAATTTATTTAGCTGTGCTAAGCGGATAAGGTAATTTAGATCGACTGGAGCAAAGCCATCTTCTTCAATAGAAATCAGATCCCAGCCGCTGCCCTTTATAAATAGGGTTTCTATTGTTTCACCAAAGATATTTTTATACTGACCTTTAACCGAAGTATTTCCACCCCCATGAAGTACTAATTCAGGGTTTCTGCCAAGCAGCCTTGATGAGTATACGCGAAGGTTAAGATCACTTTTTGAGTATAAATTTGCTTCTTTTCTAGTCCAAAGATTTTTCATTTATTAAAATTTCAATTTTAATGTTAAAATTTAATTTAAAAAATATTACAAAGATTTACTTAAATCATATAATTATTTAAGATCAAAATAATATTAGTTGGGCAAAGCTGATGTTCCTTATCTTAAAGGGCTTGGTTTAATTGATATGATATATTTAATGATTAACATAAACAAAACTTCTTTAAACTCTATTCTATCTTCTATGAAAGAAAGAAAAATAAATTTCGTATAAAATTCGATCTCTGGCTTCTATAAAAAAAGAAATACAACAAATTTGGATTCAAAAATGATAATTATAATTTTTGGAGTTAGTGGATCTGGTAAAACAACTATAGGAAAATTATTGTCCAAAAAAATAGGTATGGATTTTTTCGATGCCGATAATTTTCATCCTAAAAGTAACATCGATAAAATGGCAAAAAATATTCCACTTACAGATAATGATAGAAAACCTTGGCTAATGGATTTGGCTAACCAAATTAGTAAATGGTCGTCAAATAATGGAGCTATCCTCGCCTGTTCAGCATTAAAGGAAAAATATCGTAAAATATTGACTTCAAAAGTCAATAAAGTTGAATTTATTTATCTTTCTGGTTCTTTAGAATTGATAAAAAAAAGATTAGAAACTCGAAGCAATCATTTTATGCAATCTTCTCTATTAAAATCACAATTTAATATTTTAGAAGTTCCTTCTTATGGACTACACATGTCTATTAATCGGCCTCCAGAAGAGATTGTTGATTTAATAACATTAGAATTAAAACTTAACAAATAAGCTTTTTTTAATGACTATTGTTTATCTATGAATTATTTATAAATAACCCTTAATATCCAAAACAATTGTAGGATTTTATAATTCACAATAGTTTTTAGTAAAATTAGAAAAGAATAAAAATGAAAATTGGTTTTGTCGGTCTTGGTAAAATGGGACTTAATTTGTCACTATCTATGATGGATAAGGGGCACAAGCTAATTGCTTACGATATTACCCCCCCCTCATATAAAGAGCTTAAAAAACTAAAACTAACATGCACTTCATCACTATCAAAATTAATTGAGTTACTACCTTCCCCTAAAATAGTATGGCTCATGCTTCCCTCTGGTATTGCAACTAGTAGCACCCTTAAGGAACTACTGAATACTTTAGAAAAAGGTAGTATTGTAATTGATGCCGGAAACTCTCACTTCAAAGATTCTATAAAAAGATTTGAAGAGTTTAAAACAAAACAAATATATTTTTTGGATTGTGGAACATCTGGAGGAATTGCAGGAGCTAAAAAAGGAGCATGCATGATGTTTGGTGGAGATAAAATTGCTTATGATATTGTTGAGCCAATCATAAAAGATATTTGTGTACCAAATGGTTTTGGATATATTGGTAAAAGTGGATCAGGTCATTTTACAAAGATGATTCATAATGGAATAGAGTACGGTATGATGGGCGCTATTGCTGAGGGAATGGAAGCACTTAAAACTTCAGATTTTAAGATTTCTTTGAGCGAAGTGAGTAGAATATACTCTAATGGAAGTATAATTGAATCGAAATTAATGTCCTTAGTAAATAAGTCATTTCAAAAAGAAAATTATCTTGATCAAATATCTGGAGTTGTACCAAAAGGTGAAACAGAAGATAAAATGAGATATTTGGTAAAGAATACAAATATGGTCTTATTAAAAAAATCAATACTTATGCGCGTTCAAACTAGAAAAAAAGAAAGTTTTGCGGGTAAAATTATATCTGCCATGAGAAATCAATTTGGAGGACATAGTACAAATAAAAAAAAATAATAGTAATTCTACTAAATGTATTAAATTATAGAGATTTTTTAGTAGAATTTTATCGATAATTAAAAGGCAAATATGAAATATTTGAATTTAGATAAATTAATTGAAAAAATTGAATCAGATCAATCTTCTATTGTTCTCTTTGGAGCAGGTAGCCTTGGAAAGCTGACTTATTATGCTCTAAAAAATAAAAATATAAAGGTTACTTATTTCTGTGATAATGACCTTAAAAAACAGGGAGAACTTTTTTGTGGAGTTGAAGTTATTTCACTTGAAAAACTTGCAACATTTTCAAATGCAACTAATATAATTATTTGTAATAACTATATTGTTTCCACACTACCTGTTTTAAAAGAGCTTAATTTCTCTAATATTTTTGAATGTGTCTCAATCCTTGAAAGTACAAACTTTGCTGATATGAATCTTGAAAGGAATGAAGATAAAAACCCAAAATTCCGCCATAAACCTTTGGATATTGAAAGACTTGTTGGAATTCATAAAAGTGCTCTCAAAACAGAATCCTTTGATACTTCTATTTTAGATATTAAATATATAGATATTGCTATAACAGAGCGATGTTCCATGAAATGTGTAGACTGCTCTAATTTGATGCAATATTATTCTGAACCAATACATAATGATACAGATCTACTCCTTTACTCATTAGATAAGATCATGGAAAATGTCGATAATGTTTATGAACTACGGATAATTGGAGGAGAACCTTTTGTTAATAAAGAAATTGGCAAAATAATTAATAAAATCACTTCAACTTATAAAAATTTTAATAAGGTTGTCATATATACAAACGCAACTATTGTCCCTCGTAATGAAAATTTTACATGCATGAAACATAGGAAAGTATCTTTAGATATAACTAATTACGGTAAAAAACTTTCAAGAAATCATGATAAACTTATAAATCTACTTGATGAAAACAGTATCCCTTATATTAGTCATCGTGCTTTTGAGTGGCATGATAGTGGGCGTATCATTTTCCAAGATAAAAATGAAAAACAACTCACAAAACAGTTCAAAGACTGTTGTGTCGGTGATGTTTTAACTTTATTAAATGGTAAACTTTATCGCTGTCCTTTTTCTGCAAATGCCCACAACCTTCACTCAATACCTGATTATGCAGATGATGTCATAGATCTTAATAATGAGCACCAAACTTCTGACTTCTTAAGAGCCGAGATTCAAAAATTATATACTCGAGAAGAGAGAAGACAATATTTAGAAGCTTGCAATTATTGCAGAGGTAGAGATTTTAGTACCCCAGAAATACCTGCAGCTATTCAAACAAAAGAGGTCCTTCCACTCCCTTCTCTAGCTAACTAAACTAAACTAGTAAGATTAATGAATCCCTTTTTTAGTATCATCATCCCTATATATAACTCAGAAGAATTTCTTGAAGAATGTATTAATAGTGTTTTAAATCAAAATTTAAAACTATTTGAAATCATTCTAATAAACGACTGTTCTACAGATTCTAGCCTGAAAATTTGTAATTATTTTGAAGAAAAGTTTGATCAGGTTAAAGTTGTAAATAATAAAGACAATTCTGGGGTTTCTTTCTGTAGAAACAAAGGCATAAAAAATGCCATTGGAAAATATATTCTTTTTGTAGATAGTGATGATTGCCTAATTGATGATTGTTTAGATGGTATTTACCAACAGATAGAAAAAAACCCTAAAATTGATTTAGTAATTGGAAAGTATATTAATGAACGTTATGATAATAGGGGTGATGAAAGTATTTCGGATGATTTCTCATATCCAAGAAATAATAAAAACAACTTAGACGGAGTTATCCCATATATAAAAAATTATAATTTGTTTCCAGGAGTTTGTTGGAGATATGCGATCAACCGTAATTTTATTTTAGATAATAACTTATTTTTTATTAGTGCAAAGGTTTATGAAGATCAGGAATATGTAGCTAGACTTCTATGTTTAGCAAAAAACTGTTTTTTCTATGAGGATTGCATATATTTATATAGAGTTAGAGATGATAGTTTGACCTCCTCTTTAGTTAATCCCAATGATTATAATAATAGCATTGGAGCATTATTAGTTGTTTGTAAGCTTTCTAAATTTCTGCATTTAAACTCTTTCTCTGAAATTGAAAAAGATTTTTTATATGTTAGAATTAGAATTTCTTTAAAAACATTTTATGGACATCTTTATACAAATAATCGAAAAAATATTCTAAAATTTTCAAAAAAAATTGATGAATACGATCAATATCTTGATAATCTTAAACATTTATCCGAGAAATTTGATTTGTATTATTTTATTAAAACCTATGGTTCATACTATGGGATTTTATTATTTCAAAAATTGATAAATGAAAAAACTATTTTCTTATTAAATAACTCTAATAATAAAAATATATTTATTTTCTGTGCAGATTTAATAGGAATAACTACTGCAAAAGTATTACTAAATGAAGGTTATAAAATTGAAAGTTTTCTTGATAACAATGAAAAGATTGAAGGATCAATCATATCTAAATTAAAAGTAAACCACCCTACAATATTTACTTCTTATTCTAAATCAGAAATTTCAAATTTATTTATTATTGTCTGCCATCAAGAAGATAATGTTTATAATAAAATTTCTTCTCAATTATTACAATTTGGATTAAAACAAGAAAATATTGTACAGCAAAAGCTCTAAAAATTTATTAATTATAAGTGCTATTTCTTATCTTCAAAGAACTCTTTCAACATAAAATTATTTAAGCCTTTAAACTAGTGTTAAGAAAAATCTTTAAAATAGTTTAATCTAGAATGATGAATTTTTTGTTTTTTTAAAAAATTCTTAAGTGTTAAATATTTTTTATTAATAGAGCTAATATCTTGTGAAAAGAAATATTTTGAGGGATAATCTTCAAACTGAAAGCACTTATCCATATACCCATATGGAATTGTGGGTACATAAAATTGTAAACGTCCTATCTGTTCATCAGAAACTTTAATTTTTTTCACTTCATGAAAAAATGATGCTTGATCGAAAAAAACTAAATCTCCATAATCTAATTTATTATCAAGATAAATTTCCTTATCATCTTTCCAAAAAACTAAACCTCCCCCATCGTAATCAATTTTTAATTTTGATAAAATTAAAAATGATGCTAATTCTCCATATTCATCTATATGTTTAAAGAGACTTTCATTATTTTTATACCAATAAAAACTAGACCATGTGTGTTTATTTTGAAAAAACAAAATTTTATTGATGTCGTTTGGATCGGTATTTATTTGTTTTGAATAATCTAAATAAAAGGGATGATCATTATAAATCAAATTTTTTAAAAGACTTATTTCTGTATAAATAGATTTGATATAAAGGGGTATATCATAAGGACTGTTAGGATAGTAGTATAATCTACGATTTCCTGATTTAGAATTTTTTTTAAAACAATGTTTATTTTTAACTAATCTATTTTTTAAATAGATAGCATCATCTTCTGATATAAAATTTTTAATTATCACATAACCATCATATTTAAAAAGTTTATTTTTATAATCTTCTAATGGTAAATCAGAATAATCTATTCTATTATTAAACAATAAATTATTTTTTTCTAAAATAGTTTTACCACTCATGGCCTATCCTTTCATTTAGAAATGTTTTATAAATATACAACAATTGGAAAGCGGTTGCTCTATACAATCTACGCCAAGGAAAAAGGCACTACGATCTCAAGAATGACTTTGGCAGATAAGCGCGAAGCAAAGACCAATAATGTGTCTTTTAATAGTATTAGACACGCATGGATGACTAAATCTGTCAAAGAAAACGGAGTCGAAAACACCAAGGCCATAATCGGCCATAGTGACATCAAAACAACAATGGGATATACTCATATGAGTCAGTATGAAACGAGTAAGGAGTATATCAAAAACTAAAGATGATTTATCGTACAAAACTCGTACAAAAACATCGAAGGGCTACGATATTTACTTATTGCAGAGTTTAACTGGCCTTATTCTCGCACTCATAATGCGTAGGTTCCAGGTTCGAATCCCGGTGGGCCCACTTTTTATTGTAAATTCAACTTATGTGCGGACGTAAAACACTCACCCGAGACATCCAGTCCATCATTGAAGAAATGGCCAT
>Ga0315339_1001922_pt1 | contig 16805 bp, 12 predicted proteins | sample ASW17metaG_FD_204514 | JGI IMG/M metagenome (GOLD analysis project Ga0315339, IMG submission 204514) | Ammonia-oxidizing marine archaeal communities from Pacific Ocean, United States - ASW #17 | ecosystem: Environmental > Aquatic > Marine > Oceanic | place: USA: California | collected 2016-12-05
GTTCATCACTTAATTTAGCAGCTCTTTCTAAAAGTCTACTGTGTAAATAGAATACATCACCAGGATAAGCTTCACGTCCTGGAGGTCTTCTTAACAATAGAGACATTTGTCTATAAGCAACAGCTTGTTTAGACAAATCATCATAGATAATTAATCCATGCATACCATTATCTCTAAAATATTCACCCATTGTACACCCTGTATATGGGGCTAAAAACTGAAGAGGCGCTGAGTCAGATGCAGTTGCAGCAACAATTGTTGTGTACTCCATTGCTCCAGCTTCCTCTAATGTTTTTTGAATTTGTCTTACAGTTGATCTTTTTTGACCGATTGCAACATAGATACAATAAAGTTTTTGTTTTTCATCACCAGACTCATTAATTTTTTTTTGGTTGATAATAGCATCAATTGCAACTGCAGTTTTACCAGTTTGTCTATCACCAATAATTAATTCACGTTGACCTCTTCCAATTGGAACTAAACTATCAATAGATTTTAAACCTGTTTGCATAGGTTCACTAACCGATTGTCTTGGAATAATTCCAGGAGCTTTAACTTCAACTCTACTTTTTTTAACACTTTTATCTAAAGGTCCTTTGCCATCAATTGGATTTCCCAATCCATCAACAACTCTTCCTAATAATTCTTTTCCAACTGGAGTATCAACAATATTTCCAGTTCTTTTTACTGTGTCACCTTCTTTAATATTTCTATCATCTCCAAAAATTACAACTCCGACATTTTCACTTTCTAAGTTTAAAGCCATACCTTTTGAACCATCAGCAAACTCAACCATCTCTCCAGCTTGAACATTATCAAGACCATAAATTCTAGCAATACCATCACCTACTGATAATACTTGGCCAACCTCAGTTACCTCTGCTTTATCACCAAAATTTTTAATTTGTTCTTTTAGTATCTTTGTTACTTCTGAAGGATTTATTTCCATTTATGCCTCTATCATTCTGTTTTCGATTTGTTGTAATTTATTTTTAATTGAGGTGTCAACCATAGTACTTCCAACTTGTACTATTAAACCTCCTATTAAACTTTCATCATGTTTGTAGTTTAATTTTATTTTTGAGCTGAAATTTTTAGTAAGCTCATCTGTAATTTTTGAAATTTCATCATTAGATAATTCTTTTGCAGATTTTAATTCTGCTTTTAGTTCTCCTCTTTTTTGAGAACAGGTTTCAATAAAACTTTTTAAAATTTGCTCTATATAAAAAAAACGTCTTTTAATAACTAAAAAGCTTAAAAAATTTTTTAATAAGTTTTCAAATTTATTATTATCAGAAATATTATTAATAACTTTTAAAAGGTCTTCTTGGTTAGTTGTTGGATTCTTAATTAAATTAGAAAAATCTTTACTTGATGAAATCAAATTTAAGATTAATAAAGATTGATCTTCTACTTGCACAAGAACATTATTTTCACTTGCAAGCTCATATAACGCTAATGAATATCTTTCAGCTGAAGTTATTGAAAATCCCTTATTTTTACTCAACTTGCTACCTCTGTTATGTTGAAGATTATTTTAAATCACGCTTTAATTAGCATATGACCATAATGTCTTCAAGTAGCACATTCGTTTAAAAGGCCTTTTTTTAAGGGTTAATTGAAGTTTATTGGATCAACATCAACTGAAAGTTTTATTCCTGAAGAAAATTTGTAATTTGGAATAATTTTAGTCAGGGAATTCTGTAATTTGAGCGATTTTGGACCTCTAATCAATATTCTAATTCTAAATTTTCTTTTTAATCTAAAGATTGGTGCACTGACAGGTCCCAGAACTCTAGCCTCTATTTTCTTTTCAACAAAGTTTTTAAAATCAAAAGCTTCTTTTTCTAATTTTGATTCATTATCACCAGTTAAGATTAATGAGATAAATCTTTGAAACGGAGGAAGTTTATTTTGTCTTCTTATATCTAGTTCTCTATCTAAAAAAATATCAGGGTTACTATTAGTTAAGTCTGCTATCATTTTAGTATTAGTGTTATAAGTTTGAAAATATACGGTAGCAGGTTTGCCTGTTCTGCCTGCTCGTCCAGAAAGCTGATGGTATAACTGTAAATTTTTTTCAGCTCCTCTTAAATCGTGTCCTTGTGATGAAAGATCAATATCAACCACTACAATACAATTTAGACTTGGAAAATGAAAACCTTTAGAAATTAATTGTGTTCCAACTAAAATTTGAACTTCATTATTTATTATTTTTTCTAATTTTGAACCAGAGTCTTTTTTATTCATTGTATCACTGGAGAAAATTTCAATCTTTTTTGAAGGAAAGTTTTTTTTCACTTCTTCAGATATTCTTTCAACCCCAGGACCATTAAAAATAATTTCACAATCTCCATCTTTTACACAAGTTCTTTTTAATGATGATTTGAAGCCACAGTAGTGACACAATAAATTATTTTTATTTTTATGATAAACTAAATTGATTGAACAGTTTGGGCACGAATAACTATTAAAACATTTATTACAAAGTGCATGTGGAGAAAATCCACGTCGATTTAGAAAAAATAATACTTGGTCGTTATTATCAAGGTGAAAGTTAACTTTATCAATTATTTTTTTCGAGAGCCAAGATTGTTTTTCTAATTTTGTTTCATTAAGATTAATTATTTCATAACTAGGCAATGATGCATTTTGGTAACGTTTTTCTAATTTGGAAATACTATATTTACCCTTTTTTATATTTTCATAGGTTTCAATTGATGGAACTGCTGTTATTAAATTGATAGGAATATTTTCAAATGATGCTCTTGAAATAGCCATGTCTCTTGCATTATAGGTGACGCCCTCATCTTGTTTATAAGATTGATCATGCTCTTCATCAACAATAATTAAACCTAATTTTTTAAATGGTAAAAATAATGATGACCTGGCACCAATAACAACTTTAATTTCTCCATTTGCAATTCCACTCCATATAATTTCTTTCTTTTTTTTTGTAATGCCAGAGTGCCAAACTGCTGGCGTAAAACCAAAAAATTCTATAAATTTTTTTTCAAACTGACCTGTTAAGCCAATCTCTGGTAATAAAATTAAGCCTTGAAAATCCTTTTTTATAATGTCTTTAAGAGCTTCAAAATATACCATAGTCTTCCCTGAACCTGTCGTTCCCTGAAGAACATGAACTCTAAATTTTTGATTAGAAACATTCATTTTTTTAAGAGATTTTTTTTGTTCTTCAGAGAGTTTTATTGAATTTTTTTTGATATTTGACTCAAAAATTTTGTAAGTGTCTTTTTGAAGTTTTTCTATAGCATTACTACTTAATAAAACGAGTTTTAAAGCCATTCCTTTTGGAATTATATTATATTCAGAAAACCAATTAAGAAATTTAATAGTCATTTTTTTTAATGGAGTAACATCTAATTTTTTTAAAACACTCTTTATCTTAAAATTTCTACTATTCTTTTTTTCAAATTCATCCCAAACTACTCCTGTAATTTTAGATTTACCAAAAGGTACAACAACATAATCTCCTACTTTTAAATTGAGATCACTTTCATATGTAAAAGGGTGATTAAATATATTGGGTAAAAGAATCGATACTTTCATATCTTAATAATATGAAAATATATTAAGAGTGTATTGCTCTTTTATCTACTGATAATGCTGCTTCTTTAACTGCTTCTGAAAATGTTGGGTGTGCGTGACAAGTTCTTGCAATATCTTCTGAACTTGCACCAAATTCCATTGCTACACCTATTTCTGCTATCAACTCACCTGCATGAGGCCCTATTATGTGCGCACCTAAAACTTTATCCGTAGTTTCGTCTGCTAAAATTTTTACAAATCCTTCTGCATCATCTATTGCTTTTGCTCTTGAGTTTGCCATGAACGAAAACTTACCAATTTTATATTTTTTATTTAATTCTTTTAACTGTTCTTCTGTCTTTCCAATTGATGCAACTTCAGGGGTTGTGTAAACAACACCAGGAATTGTATCGTAATTAACATGACCTGATTGACCTGCAATATTTTCTGCAACTGCTATTCCTTCATCCTCTGCCTTGTGAGCTAGCATAGGTCCGCTAATAACATCTCCTATTGCATAAATATTATCAATATTAGTTTTAAACCTGTTGTTTGTTTTAACTCTTTTTCTTTCGTCTAATTCAACTCCAACAGCTTCTAAATTTAAACCATTCGTGTTTGCTTTTCGTCCAACTGAAATAAGAACAACATCACAATCAAAATTATTTTTATTTCCATCCTTATCAACTGTTGAAACAACTGCTCCTGATTTGTTATTTTGGATCGTTTCTACTTTATTTTGCATGTTAAATTTAATGCCTTGTTTTTTTAAAATCTTCATAAATTCTGAAGAAATTTCTTTATCCATATCAGGAGTAATATGATCTAAAAATTCTACCACTTGCACTTCAGCACCTAATCTCGACCAAACAGAGCCCATTTCTAATCCAATGTAACCACCACCAACAACAACCATTTTTTTTGGAACTTTATCTAATTTTAATGCACCTGTTGAAGATACAATAACTTTCTCATCAATTTCTATTCCAGGCAAAGACACTGGCACAGAACCAGTTGCTATCACTGTTTTTTCAGCTTGAATAACAGTCTCTTTATTTTGATAGTCTTTAATTATGATTTCATTCTTTGATTTAAAACTTCCGATTCCTTTGTAATAAGTTACTTTATTTTTCTTCAGTAAAAACTCAACACCCTTAGTAAGTATAGTTACCGCTTTATCTTTACTCTTCATCATTTTTTCAAGATTTAACTTAACTTCTCCAACTTCAATCCCTTTATTAGATAAATTTTGCACCTTATGAAACTCTTCTGATAGGTTTAATAAGCTTTTTGATGGAATACACCCAACATTTAAACAAGTTCCTCCGAGTGATCCTCTTGACTCAATACAAGCTGTTTTTAGTCCAAGTTGAGCAAGTCTAATTGCACAAACATAACCACCAGGACCACCACCAATTACAACTGCTTGAAATTTGTCTGACATCTAAATATCCAAAAACAACCTTCTAGGGTCTTCTAAATTTTCTTTGACCATTTTTAAAAATGAAACTGACTCTTTACCATCAATTATTCTATGATCATACGACAAGGCTAAATACATTATTGGTCTAATTTTAATTTCTCCATCAACTACAACCGGTCTTTCAACAATATTATGCATACCAAGCACACCGGATTGAGGAAGATTAAGAATTGGAGTTGATAACATTGATCCGTAAACTCCACCATTACTTATTGTAAATGTTCCACCTTGAAGATCTTCAATGGTTAACTTTCCATCTCTTGCTTTTTCTGAAATGTCTTTAATATTTTTTTCAATATCAGCAAATGACAATTCATCAGCATCTCTTAATACAGGTACAACTAAACCTTTTTCGGTTCCAACTGCAAAACTAAGATTATAGTAATTTTTATAAATTATTTCATCCCCATCTATTTCAGCATTTACAGCTGGGAAATTTTTTAATGCAACAACACATGCTTTAACAAAGAAAGACATAAATCCTAGTTTTATTCCATAACGACTTTGAAAATCTTGCTGATTTTCTTTTCTCATTTCCATGATATTAGTCATATCAATTTCATTAAAAGTTGTTAATAAAGCAGCATTTTCTTGAGCTTGCTTTAATCTCTTAGCTATCGTTTGTCTTAGTCTGGTCATTTTAATTCTTTCTTCTTGACCATACTTAACTTTTCTTTCTGAAGGTTGAGGATTAGCTCCCATTAAATTAATAAGATCACCTTTTAAAACTCTCCCATCTTTTCCTGAGCCTTTAACTGAATTAATATCTATTTTATTTTCTACAACTATTTTTCTAACAGCTGGTGATAGTGTTTGATTTTCTATATTTTGTTTAGTTGGTTTTTCTTCTGCAACTTCATCTGTTAGAACTAATGGTTTCTCTTCTTGTGTTTCTTGCTTAGGTTTTTCTTCAAAAATTTTTGGTTCTTTTTTTGATGCATCTAATTTTATTACATTGTTTTCTTTAGATGTTGGTTCAATTTTTTTAATTTCCTCTTTTTTAGCTGAATCTACAGATCCACTTTCCGAGACTGATCCTAATAAAGCGCCAACTTCTACTACAGAACCGTCTTTTGAATTAATTTCTGTCAAAACGCCTGTTATTGGAGATGGTACCTCTAAATTAACTTTGTCTGTTTCAAGTTCTACAATCGGCTCATCTGCTTCAACAGCATCACCAGCATTTTTTAACCATTTTGCAACGGTCGCTTCTGTAATACTTTCCCCAAGAACAGGAACTACAATTTTTTCACTCATCTTAAATTATTCAAAAACCTTACTAATTATTTCTTTTTGTTGAGAAACGTGCCTTTTGGCATATCCTGTTGCAGGAGTTGCATCCGGGCTTCTTCCTATATAAGAAATTTTGTTATTATTAGCCTTAATAGTATCCAATGTCCATTGGATATAATCTCTCACAGAAAACCATGCACCCATATTTTTTGGCTCTTCCTGACACCAAAAAAATTCAGCATTTTTTGCATATGATTTAAGCTCTTTAACAAGAGTTTTTGCTGGAAATGGATAAAGCTGTTCTATTCTGAATAAAATCACATCATCTTTTTTTAATTTTTCTCTTGCTTCTAATAAATCAAAATAAACTTTACCTGAGCACATTATTACTTTTTTAATCTTTGAACTTTCTTTCAGTTTAATAAATCCTTTAGTCTGTGGATCTATCGCGTGATCCCAAAGTATTCTATGAAAAGAATTTGATTTACTAAAATCTTCTAGATTGGAAACACAATATTTATTTCTAAGTAAAGATTTTGGTGTCATCATAATTAATGGCTTTCTAAAATCTCTACGCATTTGCCTTCTAAGAGCATGAAAATAGTTTGCGGGTGTTGTGCAATTCATTACTTGCATATTATCATTTGAACATAACTGTAAAAATCTTTCCAATCTAGCTGAAGAATGTTCTGGTCCTTGTCCTTCATAACCATGAGGTAGCAACATTACTAATCCAGAAGCTCTTCTCCATTTTCTTTCTCCTGATGTAACAAATTGATCAATTACAACTTGAGCTCCATTTGCAAAATCTCCAAATTGTGCTTCCCAAAGTGTAAGAGTATTTGGTTCTACTAAGCTATAACCATACTCAAATCCTAAAACAGCTAGTTCAGATAAAAAGCTATCTACTACTTCAAATTTTTTTTGGTTTTTTGAAATATTATTTAATGGTACGTAACGACTATTATCTTTTTGATTTCTTAATACAGAATGTCTTTGACTAAATGTTCCTCTTCCAGAGTCTTGACCAACTAATCTTACTGGGTAACCTTCTTCTAATAACGATCCAAATGCTAATGCTTCTGCTGTTGACCAATCTATGTTGGATCCACTTTTAACAGCTTCTTTTCTGTTATTTAATATTTTTACAATTGTCTTATGTAGATTTAGTTCCTCAGATGAAGAGTTTATTTTTTCTGAAATTGCTAAAAGTTTTTCAGTATCTGCTCCTGTTACTCCTCTTTTATCTTTTCCTTTTTCAGGCTTATACGCTGACCATGTGCCTTCGAACCATTCTATTTTTGGCTTATAATCTTTTGCATTTTTAAATTGATCATCTAACAGTTCTTTAAACTTTTTAATTGAATTTTCTAAAAATTGATTAGAAATTATTTTTTCATCTACTAAATTTTTTCCATAGACTTTTATTGGTGATGGATGAGATCTAATTTTTTCATACATTAATGGTTGAGTAAATGATGGCTCATCTCCTTCGTTGTGACCAAACCTTCTATAGCAAATTAAGTCTACAACTACGTCTCTATTAAACTTCAATCTAAACTCAGTTGCTATTCTAGCCGCATAAACAACAGCTTCTGGGTTATCACCATTCGCATGTATAATTGGTGCATCAACCATCTTTGCAACATCAGATGGGTATGGAGATGAACGAGCAAATCTTGGACTAGTCGTAAATCCAATTTGATTATTAACAATAATATGAATTGTGCCACCAGTATTATGCCCCGGCAATCCAGACATAGCAAAACATTCTGAAACCACACCTTGTCCTGCAAAAGCAGCATCACCATGTATTAATATTGGTATTACTTTATTTCTTTCTTTGTCTTTATGAAAAAATTGTTTAGCTCTAGTTTGTCCTAAAACTACAGGGTTAACTGCTTCTAAGTGAGATGGGTTATCTGTCAAACTAACATGTACAGAATTACCATCAAATTCTCTATTTGAAGAAGCTCCCAAATGATATTTTACATCTCCAGCACCATCTTCTTTTGATGTGCCAAATTCTTCCGCGAATTCATTAAATATTCTTTTATAAGATTTCTGCAATACGTTAGCCAAAACATTTAACCTACCCCTGTGAGACATTCCAATCTTAACTTCTTTAACCTGAGACTGACCACTAATTTTTATTATTTGTTCTAAAGCTGGTATTAAACTCTCACCACCATCTAATCCAAATCTTTTTGTTCCAACGTACTTAGTGTGAAGAAATTTTTCAAAACCTTCAGCTTGTATCAGTTTATTTAAAATCGCTTCTTTGCCATTTTTGGTAAAATTCATGTTATCTTGAGATTTTTCTATTCTGTCTCTAAACCATTTTCTTTCTGTTGGGTTTGAGATATGCATATATTCATAACCTATAGATCCACAATAAGTTTTTTTTAAAAATCCTAGTATCTCTTTGATGTTTGAATTTTCTTTATTAATGACTCCACCTAAATAAATATTCTTTAGATAATCAGCTTTTTTAAAACCAAAAGATTTTGGATGAAGTTCATCTAGATAATCTGATACCAGTAATTCTAATGGATCTAGTTTGGCAATAAGATGTCCTCTTTGTCTATACGATCTAATCATTGAGACTGCTTTTATTGAGTCTTCGTTTGATCTTGATGAGTTAGTTTGAGAATTGACATTAGAAGTGTTTGCTTCCTCTTGATCAATTTTTTTTTGCAGTTCATCTATATCAATTTTATTTTTTGTAGGCCCCCAAGATGGGCCATTAATTTCTTTTGCAATAATATCTAACTCATCACTAATTCCAGTAAAATAATCTTTCCAGCTTTCTGGTAAATCTACATCTTTGTTAATAAACTTAAGATACATCTGTTCAATAAACGCACTATTAGATTTGCTTAGAAAAGAAGTTTTTTCAAATTCAAGATTTTTTGATGATGACATCTATTAATTTAATATAATCCTCTAATATTATTTTTCAATTTGACAATTCATTAAATAAAGTTTTTCCAATAATTGAGGGAGATTTTGCTACTATAATTCCAGATTCTTCCATTTTTTTAATTTTATCCTTTGCGCCACCTTTTCCTCCTGAAATAATCGCTCCTGCATGACCCATCCTTCTTCCTGGGGGAGCTGTAATTCCGGCAATAAACCCTACTATAGGTTTTTTAATCTTATGATTTTTGACAAATTCTGCAGCTTCTTCTTCTGCTGTTCCACCAATTTCCCCTATCATTAAAATGGACTCTGTTTCCTCATCATTTAAAAATAAATCCAAACAATCAATAAAATTTGTTCCATTAATTGGATCGCCTCCAATACCAATACATGTTGATTGACCCAAACCATTTTCAGTTGTTTGTGCGACCGCTTCATAAGTAAGAGTTCCTGATCTAGATACAATTCCAACTGATCCTCGTTTATGAATATTTCCTGGCATAATTCCAATTTTACATTCATCTGGTGTAATTATTCCTGGGCAATTTGGTCCAATCAATCTGCTATTTGAACCATTTAATTTTTGTCTTACTTTAAGCATATCCTGAACAGGGATACCTTCAGTAATACATACTATTAATTCTACTGATGCATCTATTGCTTCTATAATAGCTGCAGCAGCAAATTTAGCTGGTACATAAATCATAGTTGCATCTGCACCAACTTTATTTTTAATTTCAATAACACTATTAAAAACAGGTCTATCTAAATGTTTTTGACCACCTTTTTTTGGTGTTACTCCACCGACTAAGTTAGTTCCATATTTAATTGCTTGTTCTGAGTGAAAAGTACCATGTGCTCCTGTAAAACCCTGACAAATTACTTTTGTATTTTTGTTTACCAATACAGACATTTTATTTTATTGCCTCTACAATTTTTTTAGCTGCATCATCTAAATTTTCAGCAGAGATCAATTTTAATCCTGAATTATCTAATATCTCTTTTCCCTCTTTAAAATTTGTTCCTGCAAGTCTAACTACTAAAGGAACACTAATATTTATTTCTTTAGCTGCATCCACTACCCCTTGAGCAAGTACATCACATCTCATTATTCCCCCAAAAATATTAACTAATATTCCTTTAACATTTTTATCTGATAGAATTATTTTTAAAGCTGCAGAAACTTTTTCTTTTGATGCACCACCACCTACATCTAAAAAATTAGCTGGTTCTTTTCCATATAATTTAATTATATCCATGGTTGCCATAGCTAAACCTGCTCCATTAACCATACAGCCAATACTTCCATCTAATTTGATATAAGCCAAATCATGTTTGCTAGCTTCTATTTCTGTTGGATCTTCTTCATTTAAATCTCTCAATTCAACAATTTCTGGATGTCTAAACAAAGCATTAGAATCAAAATTTACTTTTGCATCTAAGCAAATTATTTTTTCTTCTTTTGTTAAAATTAATGGATTAACTTCAACCATATTTGCATCTGTATTAATAAACATTTGATAAATTGATTTTATTAGTGATATTGCTTGTTTTTTTGCATTATCATTCAAGTTAAAAATTTTAATAATCTGTTCACAATTTTTGTCTGAAATTTCATTATTTATATCAACTTTTGTTGTTATAATTTTTTTTGGAGTATTGCTTGCGACTTCCTCAATATCCATTCCACCTTGATCACTAGATATAAAAGCAATTTTTGAACTAGCTCTATCAACTAAGCATGATAGATAAAACTCTTTTTCTATGTTTGAAGACTCTTCTACATATAATCTTTTTACTTCTCTTCCCTCATGGCCTGTTTGATGAGTTACTAAAATTTTTCCCATTAACTCCTTTGCAGCTTTGCCTAACTCTTCAATATTATCTAAAATTTTTACACCACCTGCTTTACCTCTTCCTCCAGCATGGATTTGAGCTTTTAAAACATATTTTTTTGTATTTAGTGATTTTGCTTTTTCAACTAATTCATCAACTGATAGTGCAAACACACCTTTTGGAACGACTGCTCCATATTCTTTTAAAATTTGTTTTGCTTGATGCTCGTGAATATTCATTATTACTTAGAAAGATCAGGATCTATTTTAGATGCTGCTTCCCAAAGAGCTTTAACTGCATCTATAGAGTGCATAAATTCTTTTTTTTCTTTATCGTCCAGATCAATTTGTTCTATTTTTTCCACTCCATCTTTTCCAATAATTACTGGAACACCTGCGTAGACATTACTTACGCCATACTCGCCATTTAATTGAGTAGCACATGGTAATAATTTTTTTTCATCATTTAAGTATGCTTCTGCCATCTGAACTCCTGATGCAGCAGGCGCATAAAAAGCTGATCCTTTTTCAAGATATTTTACTATCTCGGCTCCGCCATCTCTGGTTCTTTGATTTATTTCTTCTAATCTCTCTTGAGAAATTTTTCCCTCTTTTACTAAATCAAGTAAAGGTTTTCCTGAAACTTTTGTAAATCTTGGCATTGGAACCATGGTATCTCCATGACCTCCCATGACTATTGCATCTATATCTTTTACTGGAATATTTAATTCTAAAGATAGAAATAATTTAAATCTTGAACTGTCTAAAATTCCAGCCATTCCGACAACTTTGTTTGCTGGTAAACCAGAAAATTTTTGAAAAGCCATAACCATGACATCTAAAGGATTAGTGATACATATAACAAATGCATTAGGAGCATTTTGTTTAATTCCTTCTGCCACTTGTTTAATAATTTTTAAATTTATACCTAATAAATCATCTCTGCTCATACCTGGTTTTCTAGGAACACCAGCGGTAATAATAATTACATCTGAATCTTTGATATCTTTATAATCATCTGTGCCTGAAAACTTTACATTAAAACCATCTACTGATGATGATTGGGCTATATCTAATGCTTTTCCTTTAGCAATTCCACTTGCTACATCAAACATAATTACTTCATCTACTAATTCTTTTGTTCCAATTAAATGTGCAAGTGTTCCACCAATTTGGCCTGCACCAATTAAAGATATTTTAGTCATTTATTTCCTTTTATTTCATTGTAGGCATTACAAATTCCGCATTTGAACGAATACCTGAAGGCCATCTTGATGTTACTGTTTTTAATTTTGTATAAAATTTTATTCCTTCCATGCCGTGCATTGCACTATCTCCAAATAAAGACCTTTTCCATCCTCCAAAACTATGAAACGCCATAGGAACTGGGATTGGCACATTTATTCCAACCATACCAACTTGAATTTTGCTTGCGAAAGTTCTACCCACATCTCCATCTCTAGTATAAATACTTACTCCGTTTCCATACTCATGGTCATTAATTAATTTAGTAGCTTCTTCAAAAGTTTTTACTCTTACAACTGATAGTACTGGACCAAATATTTCTTCTTTATAAACTCTCATGTCTTTATTAACATGGTCAAACAGACAGCCACCAATATAAAAACCATTTTCATAACCTTGAAGCTTTAAGTTTCTTCCATCAACTACTAACTTGGCTCCTTCTTCAACACCTAAGTCTACATAGCTTTTAACTTTTTTTAAATGTTCTTTAGTAACCAAAGGTCCCATTTCTGAAGTTTTATCCATACCTGGACCAACTTTTAAAGCTTCTGCCTTTTTTGATAATCTTGAAACTAATTCATCACCTATATCTCCTACAGCTACAGCAACAGATTGTGCCATACATCTTTCACCAGCAGACCCATACGCAGCACCCATTAATCCATTTACAGCTCCATCTAAATCACAGTCTGGCATAACCACCAAATGGTTTTTAGCTCCACCTAATGCTTGAACTCTTTTTTCATTTTTAGCTGAATTTTCGTAAATATATTTTGCAATTGGGGTTGATCCAACAAAACTCACTGCTTTTACATTTTTGTTTTCTAAAATTGCATCAACTGATTCTTTGTTTCCATTGATAACATTAAACACACCATCTGGAAGACCAGCTTCTGTAAGTAGTTCTGCTAATTTAATTGCACATGATGGGTCTTTTTCTGAAGGCTTAAGTATAAATGTATTTCCACATGCTATGGCTATTGGGAACATCCACATTGGAACCATTGCTGGAAAGTTGAATGGTGTAATTCCAGCCACAACTCCTAATGGTTGTCTCATCGACCAGCTATCAACATTAGTTCCTACATTTTCTGAAAACTCACCTTTTAATAAATGAGGAATTCCACAAGCAAACTCAACTACCTCTAGTCCTCTTGTTAATGAACCTTGTGCATCTTCATAAACTTTACCATGTTCTGAAACTATTAACTTCGTAAGTTCATCAGAATTTTTCTCTATTAATTCTTTAAATTTAAAGATCACTCTTGCTCTTTGAAGAGGAGGTTTTAACGACCATGTTTCAAAAGCTTTTTTTGCAACTTCAACTGCTTGATCTAGATCTGATTTTGAAGCAAGTCTTACTTCTGACTCTTGTTCACCAGTTGCAGGATTGTAAACTTTACCCTTTTTATCAGATAAACCAGAAATAATTTTTCCGCCTACAAAGTGTTCTATTAATCTCATGAATACGGTGTTTTAGATCAAAAATACTTATTAGTCTATTTAAACATTAGCTGCAGCAATCATTTTTTTTATTTCAGCTATTGCTTTTGCAGGATTTAAGCCTTTTGGACAAGCACTAGTACAATTAAGAATAGTATGACATCTATAAAGTTTTAATTCATCAGCAACTTTTTTTAATCTTGCTTTTCTTTCCTCATCTCTACTATCAATGATCCATCTGTAAGCTTGAAGAAGAACTGCTGGACCTAAATATTTATCACCATTCCACCAATAACTAGGGCATGATGTTGAACAACACGCACACATAATACATTCATATGCACCATCAAGTTTAGCTCTCTCCTCTTTCGACTGTACAATTTCTTTTGTTTCTTTTGTTGAATTATTTTTTAACCAAGGCTCAATCGACGCATATTGCTTATAAAGACCATCTAAGTCTCCAATTAAATCTCTTTTAACTTTTAAGTGTGGAAGAGGATAAATATCTATATCACCATCAATTTCTGAATGAGGTGTTGTGCAAGCAAGACCATTTTTGCCTCCCATGTTCATTGCACAAGATCCACAAACTCCATGAGCGCAAGATCTACGGTATGCTAATGATGGATCAATTTCATTTTTAATTTTATTTAGAATATCTAAAACTTTTGAAGGACAATTATCCATATCCACTTCGTAAGTATCTAATCTAGGATTTTCTTCAGTTGAAGGGTCCCACCTATAAACATTAACTTTTCTAATATTCCTAGAGCCAGTTTTATCCTCATAATATTTACCTTTTATTACTTCAGAGTTTTTAGGTAAATTTATTTGAACCATTAATACACTCTTTCTTGGGGTGGAAAATATTGAACTTCATTTGTTAAAGTTGATTTATGCACTTCTCGATAACTAATTTTTGTATTTTTACCATCACACCAAGCAAGAGTATGTTGCATAAATTTTTCATCATCTCTTTTTGGATAATCTTCTCTTGCATGAGCTCCTCTACTCTCTTTTCTATGATATGCAGATTCCACTGTCGTTACTGCTTGTCTTATAAGATTATCAAACTCTAAAGTTTCTACTAAATCTGTATTAAATACTAACGATCTATCTTTAACAGAGATAGAATCCATTCCATCATAAGTTTTTCTAATTTCATCAACACCTTCTTTAAGATTTTTTTCTGTTCTAAAAACTCCACATTTTGATTGCATTGTTTTTTGCATAGCAAGTCTTAGATCAGCTGTACTGTTTTTACCTTTTGCATTTCTAAGTTTGTCAAATCTATCCAAACATTTTTGAGTTTCTGACTCTCCAATTTCTTCGTGAGGCGTTCCTGGTTTAACTAATTCTGCTGCTCTCTTTGCAGCAGCTCTTCCAAATACCACTAAATCAATAAGAGAATTAGAGCCTAATCTATTAGCACCATGAACGGACACACATGCTGCTTCACCAATAGCCATTAAGCCTTGTACTGTTTTTTCAGAACCATTTACAGTTAAAACCTCAGCTTTATAATTTGTTGGAATCCCACCCATATTATAATGTACAGTTGGAACTACTGGAATTGGATCTTTAGTAACATCAACATTTGCAAACAATCTAGCCGCATCAGTTATGCCTGGCAGTCTGTTTTCAATCACACTTTTGTCTAAATGACTTAAATGTAAGTGAACATGATCTTTATCTTTACCAACCCCTCTTCCTTCATTTATTTCTATAGACATTGATCTACTCACAACATCTCTTGAAGCTAAATCTTTTGCGTTAGGCGCATATCTTTCCATAAATCTTTCACCCTTAGAATTAACTAGATATCCACCTTCACCTCTTACACCTTCAGATATAAGTGTTCCATGTCCATAAATTCCTGTTGGGTGAAATTGTACAAATTCCATATCTTGTAAAGGCAATCCAGCTCTTAAAACCATTGCATTACCATCACCTGTACAAGTATGGGCTGAAGTTGCTGAATAATATACTTTTCCATAACCACCTGTTGCAATAATAACTGTATGTGCTCTGAACCTATGAATTGTTCCATCATTTAAATTCCAAGCAATCAGTCCTTTGCACTCACCATCTTTCATCAATAAATCTAAAGCAAAATATTCTATAAAAAATTCTGTATTATGTTTTAAAGCCTGTCCATATAGTGTGTGTAGTATTGCATGACCTGTTCTATCTGCTGCTGCACAAGTTCTTTGAACTATTCCATTTCCATAATTCTTTGTCATTCCGCCAAAAGGTCTTTGATAAATTTTTCCTTCTTCAGTTCGACTGAAAGGAACACCATATTTTTCTAATTCTATTACTGCTTTTGGCGCTTCTTTACACAGATACTCAATACTATCCTGATCTCCTAACCAGTCGGCACCTTTTACAGTATCGTACATATGCCATCGCCAATCATCCTCCCCCATGTTTCCTAGGGCTGCTGAAATTCCTCCTTGAGCAGCAGACGTATGACTTCTTGTTGGAAAAACTTTTGAAATACATGCAGTTTTTAATCCAGCTTCACTTAAACCAACAGCAGCTCTAAGACCTGATCCTCCAGCACCTAAGACTACAACGTCATATTCATGATCTATAATTTTGTAAGAACTCATTAATTTAGATTAAATAAAAAAATTATTGTTAATAAAGGAATTATTATAGCAGAAATAAATAATAGTCTGTTTGCGACATTTTTGATTTTCTCATCTCCTATATAATCTTCAAAAACTTCACTAATATTTAACGCTGAAAAAAAATAAGCAAAAATAATAAATAAACTAAACAAAAATTTAGAATTTGAATTTGTAAAAAATTCTACCAACTCTAAATAACTATTATCATAAATTGATACAAAATTAATAATGAACCACAACATCAAAGGTAATAAAATGATTGATGAGATCTTTAAAAAAATCCACTTTTTAGTAGCTAAATTCATATTAAATTAAACTTTTACCTATTAGAAAAATCAAAATAGTTAATATAATTGACCCAAAAATTACAGCTAGTCCTGTTATACGAGTTATTTGTAATTCAAAACCATAACCCATATCCATTATTAAATGTCTAATCTCACTTAATATTTGAAAACT
>Ga0315339_1001923_pt1 | contig 16802 bp, 21 predicted proteins | sample ASW17metaG_FD_204514 | JGI IMG/M metagenome (GOLD analysis project Ga0315339, IMG submission 204514) | Ammonia-oxidizing marine archaeal communities from Pacific Ocean, United States - ASW #17 | ecosystem: Environmental > Aquatic > Marine > Oceanic | place: USA: California | collected 2016-12-05
TACGTAGTGATGATGCATTTCACGAGTGGGCGGAAGAACAACCTAAGTGGATTCAAGATGCTTTATATGAAAATGATGTAGATGCCTTAGCTGCATCCAGAGCAATTGATTTATATAAATCTGATAAGGGTATTAAAGCTTCTAAAAAGAAGAATAATAAGGATGCTGCCTTTGCTGTATCTGAAAAGACTGAACGAAGCCGCCCTCAATCTGATGAAACATCTGATTACTTTAGAGAGTCTAATGTACAAGATATGTCAAGTGATGAATATGAAGAGCACCAAGAGGCTATTATGGAAGCTATTCGTTCCGATAAATTTATTTATGATATTTCAGGATCGGCAAGATAATCCTTGACAAACCCTAATATATATATATAACTATATATATAATTTTATGACCTCCTATTACTATGGGACTACTCATACGTTAAACTAAAATATGCAACTACTATTATCTTAATGACTTACCTATTTTACTTTAGGCCCATTACTAATATATTAGGCCAAATATATTAATTAATGCACCCTGAAAAAATAGCCTCTACAAGACAATTGTAAGTTAGCGTCTGTTAAATACGAGAAAAGGAGAGCTAATATGGCTTTTACTCGTGCAGCAGGTTATAATAATTTACCTAACGGTAATTTTAGCCCTGTAATTTATTCCAAACAGACTCAGCTTGCTTTTCGTAAGTCGTCTGTCGCAGAGGACATCACCAATAATGATTACTTTGGTGAGATCGCCAGTATGGGTGATACTGTCCGCATTATTAAAGAGCCTGAAATCACGGTCAAAGAGTATGCTCGTGGTGCTCAGGTTACTCCACAAGACCTTGATGATGAAGATTTTAGTCTTGTCGTAGACAAGGCAAACTACTTTGCCTTCAAGGTAGATGACATTGAAGAGGCGCATTCGCATGTGAATTTTCAGTCGATGGCATCTGATCGGGCAGGTTATCGCTTGAAAGATCAGTATGACCAAGAAGTTCTAGGCTACCTTTCGGGTTTTGCTCAGGCTTCGCTCAGTGCTGTAGCCAGTACCGCTAATACTACGGTATCTGGAACCAAGGCTGTTTCGACTGCTGGTTCAAATGAGTTGCTATCTTCCATGCAGCTAAAGAAGGGTGATTTCGGTAGCATCACTACGACTTCGGCGGGTACGCATTCTATTCCGCTTGCTCCCCGACTTCCGGGTGCTAGTGCCCTTCCCACTGCTACGGCGTCTCCAAACATGGTTGTGGCTCGTATGGGCCGTCTGTTGGACACGCAGTTTGTGGACAAGGATGGTCGCTGGCTTGTTATTTCGCCTCACTTCATGGAAGTTCTGATGGATGAAGACTCACGTTTTCTAAATTCAGACTTTGGTGAAGCTGGTGCGTTGCGTAACGGGCTGGTTCTAAACAACTACTATGGCTTTAAGGTGTATGTTTCCAACAATCTACCTTCTGTGGGTACTGGTCCCGGTACGAGTGGTACCGCTAATCAGAACTCTAACTATGGTGTTATTGTTGCGGGACATGCTTCCGCTATTGCCACTGCAAGCCAGATCACGAAGACGGAATCTTATCGTGATCCTGATAGCTTTGCGGATATCGTGCGTGGTATGCATCTCTATGGTCGGAAAATTCTTCGGCCAGAAGCAGTTGCCAATGCCAAGTATAACATAGCATAGGAGGGGATATACACTATGGCAACTTTTGATATGACAGCTAAAGCTACCACTGGCGTAAATTCCAACTCCAGTGCTATTAATCAGGGAGATCGTGGCGGTCAAAAAATGAGGATGCTTGAAGCTGTCCTCGACATGGACGTATTGACTGGTGATGGTTATTCTTGTACTAACGGCGATATCTTTCAACTCCTAGAAGTTCCTGTAAACACGTTTATTTTGTTTGCGGGCGCGGAAGTTTTGAAAGCTTTCGATGGCTCCTCGCCAACGGTAGATATTGATTTTGCGGAAGGGGATGACATTATTGATGGTGGTGACGTTACTTCAACGGGTATTCTCGCTGAAGGAACTAACGGCCAATCCAACGATGTTATCACTGGTGCTGACTCTTTGTTCGAATGTTTTGTAACTGCTGTAGACACGATTGACGTTAAGTTGATTGCGGCTTCTGCAGATGTTACGGAAGGTCGTCTGAGGGTTTACGCTTGTGCTATCGACTGTAACGGTTGGGGTGAAGATACTGTGGAAGTTGATCGTGATCAGCTTGCGTAGTTAGAGTATGGTGAGGGGGGCAATAAAAGTCTCCCTCACTAACTTTATAGAAAAGAGAATAGATGCCAAATTCATTTCTAACATATACAAATGATGCATTAGCTAAACTCAATGAAGTACAACTTACTTCAACAGACTTTAGTGATGCTCGTGGTATTCAAATACAAGTAAAAAATGCGGTCAATCAATCTATCCGTTATATTAATCAACGGGAATTTGGTTGGCCCTTTAATGCTGCAGAAGTTAGTAAGACGCTTACAGCAGGGGTAGTTAAGTACGCATTGCCTTCAAATACAAAGCATGTAGATTATGCTACGTTTAGAATTAGAAAAAGTGAAACCTTTGGTAATGCTACTCGTCATCTAGCATATTTAGATTATAAAGAATATTTAAATTTATTTATTAAGCAGGAAGACGACACAGTAACTACTACATTAACTAGTGGTATTGACGATGATGATACAACAATTCCCGTATCTAGCACTTCTTCCTTTGATTCTACAGGAACTATAATTATTAATTCAGAGAGTATTACATATACAGGAACAACTTCTACAACATTTACTGGGGCTACACGGGCTGCAGAAAGTACAACTGCTGCCAGTCATTCAAGTGCAGATACTGTAGCTCAAATTGATGCAGGGGGTGTACCTACTCATGTATTTAGACATCCAGATAATACGTATGGTCTATGGCCCTTTCCTGATAAGGCGTATACATTAACATTTGATTACTACACACATCCTAGTGCAGACCTTTCTGCCCATGATGATACTACTTCAATTCCAGATAGGTTCGGTTATATTATTACGGACGGTGCTATTGCTTATGCTTATTTGTATAGAAGTGAAGTACCTTTGTACGAACGTAGTTTTGCCTTATTTAATGAGGGCATAAAGCATATGCAAACTTTACTTATTAACAGGTATGATTATGTGCGGTCTACTTATATCCCCAGATCAAGCCATTCTGTTTATGCCTCTTCGGCAACTTTTTAATATAGGAGAAGATTAATGACGCAAGTACCGCAAGGAAATAACATGTTCTGGGATGTGCAGTCGGTTGTAACCGTTGCCTCAACTGCAGCAGGAACAAATGTTACAAAATATAATTTGGCAACGGTTCATTTAAATGGTGAAATTTATGTTAATTTTGGTGCTTCTAGTACTGCTGCTATTAGTACGGCTAACGATATTAAATTAGCCTCTGGCTTACATTCACTCACTGTACCTAAACAAGCAGGTGATGCTCAATACTTAAATTACCAACGAGTAGGCGGTACGGATGTAACAATGCGACTAGTGTTGTCGTAAGGAGAAAGCCTATGTCTCTATTACAAGGACTTATAAGTGAAAATGTTGATAGGCATACTGCCGATATTGTAACTCTAACTGCAACTGCCTCTATAACTACGGCGGATCATGTAGGTAGAACACTTCTTATGGGCGAAGTCGGCGGCGATGCCGCTGCAACTTTTACGCTTCCTGCTGCAACGGGCACGGGTAGCGTATTTAAATTTGTTGTATCTGTAGTAAATACTTCTAATTATCTAATTAAAGTAGCAGATGCAACAGACACTATAGACGGTCAGATTATTATTACTGATGCTGACGGAACAGCAGCTACTTCTTTTGTAACTGCTGCTGCTTCAGATACCATTACATTAAATGGTACGACTACTGGTGGGGGTGCGATAGGTGATTATGTTGAACTTATTGATATAGCATCTAATCAATATGCAGTAAGCGGTATGGTTACTTGTGCCGCTGGTTCTAATATCGCCACGATGTTTAGTGCTACTGTATCATAACTTAGCTAAAGAAAGGAATATATAAATGGCTAGTTTTAAAATGACACAAGGAGTATCTCGTGTCCCTGAAGATGTTTTTGTTGAAGATGGCATGACGGTAACTTCAGGTGGTTTAACTGTTACTGCCGGTGGGGTTACTGTCACTGCAGGTACTACTACTCTTGGGGGATCGTTTGTACGAGATTTAGTAACTCTTACTGCAACTGATGCAATTACGCAAGCAGAACATGCCGGTCGTATTCTTCTTATGGGAGAAGTCGGCGGTGATGCGGCAGCTACGTTTACGCTGCCAGCGGCTACGGGTTCAGGTGATGAGTATAAATTTATTGTATCTGTTGTTAATACTTCTAACTATGTTATTAAGGTTGCTGATGCGACTGATACGATTGATGGTTCGGTAGTTGTTACGAATGATGGTTCGGCTGGTGGAACGGCCTCTCTTATCTCTTGGCCTACCGTTGCTGCTACAGATACTATTACTCTTAATGGTACTACGCAGGGGGGTGTACAAATTGGAGATTATCTCCTATTAACGGATATTGCTACTAACCAGTACACGGTTAGTGGTTTGCTTAATGCTTCTGGTACAGAGGCTACGCCGTTTAGTGCTAGTGTTTCCTAGTAACTAAGTATGCATAAATACTTGCTCATCTTTAATATTAGGTGAGCAAGTATTTTATGCCTTTAATAAAGGGGGCTAGCACATGGCTGTAAGAATTATAAATGCTGCTTCAGCTTTGTCTAGCACCGACTTAACAACGGTGTATACTTGCCCTGCTAATTTTTCGGCTACTATAAAAGAAGTATGGGTTACTAATATTGACGGCACAAGTGCTGCAGACATAACACTTAAATGGACTGATACTTCTGCTAGTGCTACTTTCGATTTAGTTAGTACAGCTAGTGTAGCAGCAGATAGTTACCTTCGTATAAATGATGCTAATATATTCTTAGAAGCAGGAGATATATTTAAAGCACAAGCATCTGCAGCAAATGACTTAACTGTTTCTCTTTTTATTGAAGAACAAATTAAACCAGCAGGATAATATAAATGCCAGATACTTCAGCAATATCTCCTGTAACAGTTTCTTTAGGGGGTGGTTTAGTTCTTGATAGGGATGATTTTTCCATGCCACCGGGAGCGGCAGTTGAGTTACAAAATTTTGAACCAAGTATTGGGGGTGGATATAGAAGGCTTACTGGTTCTACTAAATTTGATAGTACTCAAGTAGATGGTAGTAATGCAATACTTGGGCTTAAAATTTTTAATAGTGGACTTTTAGCGGCAGCAGGAAATGTATTAAAATTTGGTACTGGTACAGGCTGGGGTTCTTCAATAGCTACACGAACTTCTGCTGGTCGGTATAAGTTTGATGATTTTAATTTTTCTAATACTTTAAAAGTTATTATGGTAGATGATGTTAATAATGCAGCTACTTTCGATGGATCAACATATACTCTTTTAAATGCTACTGGTGCCCCTGCTGATCCTGCCTCTGTACAAATATTTAGAGATCATGCATTTTTTGCGGGAATGTCTTCAACTCCACAGGAACTAGTCTTTTCTGCCCCTTTTAACGAGGCAGATTTTACAGCAGCAAACGGTGCTGGATCAATTAAAGTAGATACCAGTATTGTAGAAATAAAAAGTTTTCGTGATAGTTTATTGATCTTTGGTACAGATAGAATTTATAGATTAACGGGAACGAGTATAGCCGATTGGCAGGTTTCTCCTGTAACTCGTGTACTAGGATGCTCTGATGGTTTTTCGGTTCAAGAAATTGGCGGTGATTTATTATTCCTAACACCAGATGGATTAAGAACTATTGCTGCTACAGAAAGAATTGGTGATATAGAATTAGGTACAGTATCTAAACCTATACAACAGCGAATACAAGATATAGGATTTGATAATCTTTCTTCTGTAATTGTAAGAAATAAAAGCCAGTACAGATTATTTTATCCTGCAACAGGGGGTATAGCAGCAGATAGTAGGGGAATTTTAGCTACACTTAAACGCACTCAGCAAGGTATAGGTTATGAATTTGCTGATCTTAAAGGAATGAAACCTTCTGCTATGGAATCGGGAATTATTGGTAATACTGAATATATTATGGAAGGTGGTTATGATGGCTTTGTTAGACGACAAGAACTTGGAGATACGTTTGACGGAGATAATGTTGTAGCAGTTTATAGATCACCTGATTTATCTCTTGGAGATGCAGGTCTTCGTAAATTAATGCAACGAGTAATTTTAAATTATGAAGTTGAAGGAACGGTAGATGCTCAATTAAGAATAAGATATGATTCTGATTCTAGGGATGTTCCACAACCTACATATTTTGATGTTTCTTCTCCCGGCGGCATAGCAATTTATGGTAGTTCGGCTTCTACATATGGTAATGCCGTGTATGATTCAAGTGGTGCACCTATTTTTAGACGGGCAATTGAAGGATCAGGTTTTCTTATTGCAGTAAGAGTTAATCACGATAGTTCAGATAATGCATTTACTTTACATTCATACCAGTTAGAATTTACAATTGGAGGACGACGATAATGGGGGCAACCTATACAAGACAAAGCAGTACAGAGATTGTAGCTGGTGAAGTAATTAATGCTGCAGATTTTAACAATGAGTTTACACAACTTGTCTCTGCATTTGCTGCGTCTACTGGGCATTCACACGATGGTACTGCAGCAGAGGGCGGCAATGTTACCAAGCTTTTAGGAACAGCAATTACAATAGGAGATGGTACTGCAGGAACAGATATTGCAGTAACCTTTGATGGAGAAACCAGTGATGGTCTGCTTACGTGGATGGAAGACGAAGATCACTTTAAGTTTAGTGATGATGTAGTACTGGACAGTTCAAAAAGATTGTATCTATATGATGAGGGTGGAGAGTATATTTCGGGAGATGGTACTGATCTTACTCTTACATCTGGAGCAGATATTAATCTCACTGCTACTGCTGATGTTAATATTCCTAGTGGGGTAGGTGTAACTTTTGGCAATGATGGAGAGAAAATAGAAGGCGATGGAACTGATCTTACAATTTCGGGAAATAATATCAATCTCACTGCTGTTGCCGATGTTAATATTCCTAGTGGCGTGGGTATCACTTTTGCTACAGCGGAGAAAATCGAATCAGATGGAACGGACCTTTCAATCACAGTTGGGAGTGGTGGGGACATTAACATCCCAGCGGATATCGGGGTTACTTTCGGTAATGATGGTGAAAAGATTGAGGGTAATGGTACTGACCTTACAATTTCAGGTAATAATATTAATCTTACTGCTACTGCTGATGTGGTTATTCCCGCTGATGTAGGGATTACTTTTGGTACTGGGGAAAAGATTGAAGGAGATAGTACTGATCTTACAGTAACCTCTGGTGGTGCCATTAACCTAACAGCTACTACTGACATTGTTGTTCCAGCTAATGTAGGGATTACTTTTGGTACTGGGGAAAAGATTGAAGGAGATAGTACTGATCTTACAGTTACTTCGGGAGCCGATATTAATCTAACTGCAACATCTGATATAAATATCCCAACGGATGTAGGCATTACGTTTGGTGACGATGGGGAAAAGATTGAAGGTGACGGTACTGATCTTACTATATCTGCTTCTGCTCTAGCTAATATTGATGCTGGTACAGATATTGTACTTGATGCTGGTGGTGGTGATATCTTCTTTAAAGATGATGGAACTACCTTTGGTTCAGCTACAAATACCAGCGGTAATCTGATAATCAAATCAGGTACAACTACTGCACTAACATTTAGCGGTGCCAATGTAACTGCTGCTGGAACAATAGGTTCCGGTGCCATAACATCCACTGGTGTCGTAACTGGCACGGGATTTACCATTGGTTCTGCTGCTATTCTTGAAGCAGAACTAGAGATACTAGACGGTGCTACGGTTACTACTACTGAATTTAACATTATAGACGGCGATACTTCTGCTTCGGCCACTACGGTTGCTGATGCAGATAGGGTTGTATTTAATGACGCAGGTACAATGAAACAAGTGGCTGTTACTGATCTAGCTGCGTACTTTGACGATGAAATTACCGCAATGCCAAATCTAGTAACTACGGCAGCAACTACCGTAGGAGCATTGAATAGTGGCTCTATAACTTCTGGCTTTGGTACTATTGATACTGGGTCATCTACTATCACAACTACGGGAGTTGTTACTGCTGGAGGATTTACGATTGGTTCGGCGGCGATACTAGAAGCGGAACTAGAAATACTTGATGGTGCCAATGTTACAACTGCTGAATTGAATTTACTAGACGGTTCTGCAAAATCTACATCTTCAATTACGCTAGCAGATGCTGATGCTTTTATTGTAATTGATGGAACTACTACAAAGCAAATCCCTGCTTCTGATATTAATACATTTACTGGCGGAAATGCCACTGCTTTAGCAATTGCTTTGGGCTGATATAAAGGAAGGACAACATGGCTAATACATTTAAAGTTGTAACTAAGGCGGGCGTAACATCAGCAGATGTAATATACACTGTTGCTGGTAGCACCACTACGGTTGTACTAGGTTTAATACTAGGTAATACGACTAGTAGCTCCATTAATGCTACGGTTACTCTTGGGACAGATACTGCTAATAGAGCGGGAGCTAATAATGAAACTAACCAAGATGTTGAATTACTAACTACTACACCTATTCCCGGCAATAGTTCACTAGAGTTGCTGTCAGGAAATAAGGTAGTTATGGAGACTACAGATACGCTATCTGTCACGGGTACTGGTGCAACAGATGTTGTACTGTCAATTATGGAGATAACGTAATGCCTTACATTGGAACTGCCCCGTCATCTGAACTAGCTAATTTAGATATTAATGGTCAGAAACTTGTTCTTGATGCTGATGCTGATACATCAATTACAGCGGATACAGATGATACCATTGATATAGAAATAGCGGGGGCTGATGATTTTAAGATAACAGCTAATACATTTACAGCAGCAACTGGTTCTATTGTAGCACTTCCTGATGGTGCAGTAGCTACTCCAACATTAACAAATACTGGTGATTTAAATACTGGTGTATATTTTCCAGCGGCAGATACTGTTGGTATAACAGCAGGAGGTACGGAGCAATTCCGGTTTGGCAGCAATCCTATTCCCGGTGGGTCGAAGAATTTGGTGGTTAACGGAAATTTCACGGTGTCACAAAGAGGCACCTCGTTTGCTGATCCCGCCAACAATGCCTACACGATGGACCGCTGGACAGGTTTCCGAGATAGCACATCTGCTGCATATACAGTCACGCAAGACACATCAGGTGTTTTTGCCGCATTTGGTACTGATACTGCGCTTAAAGTTGACGTAACAACTGCGGACACAAGCATAGCGTCGGACATGCGCTGCAATATTGAAACAAGGCTAGAGGCGCAAAACCTGCAACATCTCAACTGGGGTAATGCAGCAGCGAAAGACCTGACCCTATCCTTTTGTTTTCGGTCACCCAAGTCCGGTACTCATGTCGTAGTATTGTATGCACAAGACGGAACTCGGCATCAGGCTCAAACATTTACTGTCGCTTCTGCTGACACTGCCGAATATTTCAGCTTAACATTTGCTGGAGATACCGGCGGCACAATCAATAACGACACTGGGGCAGGGATGTTCGTTTATTTCCCGCTGTGCGTTGGATCAAGCGAAGCCGATGGAACTATTGGATCATGGGCGGCTGGTCAAAAATATTCAGCATCAGGCGCACAAAACCTTTTAGACGATGCGGCGAATAATATTTATATCGGCTTAGTCCAGCTAGAAGTCGGCAGCGTTGCGACAGATTTTGCACATGAAGATATCGGGACGACTATAGCTAAGTGCCAACGCTATTACGTTAAATGGACTACTGCTGGTGAAGTCAGTCTATCTGGAGCGTGTAGGGGTACATCAACAGGTCTTGTTGGTGGGTTAGACCTTCCCGTTACAATGAGGTCAGCACCAACGATGACGTGGGGAACTTTTAACACAATTGATTCATCTGCTAGTGGGGTTGATGGCACTCTGTCCACCAATGTCGCAGGAACTCGTAGTGTATCAGCTGCCGTTGGCAGTGGTTCAGGCTACACAGACGGCAACGGGTTATATTGTGAACTCAAATCTGGTCAGACATTGCAAGCATCAGCGGAGTTATAACAATGAAATATATGAAACATACCTACAATGGGCGGACCAAATATTATGCGGCAGAAACTACTCCAAACGTGAATATTCCGCCTGCTGAAGATAACACGGATTACGCCCGTATGCTGGAGGAAGTTGAAGCTGGTACTTCTACCATTGAAGAAGTAGATGATACAGAATAAAAGGAAATAGAATATGTCGGTAACAAAAGTTACAGTAAATGGAATGGATATGTCTTCGGACGTAACTCTGTCCGGTACTACGCCAACACTGACGATTGGTGATGCAGGAGCAGAAGACGCAGCTATTGTTTTTGATGGCAACGCACAAGATTTTCATATTGGCTTAGACGATACCGCCGATGATCTTGTTATTGGGTTGGGGTCCGCTTTAGGCACTACTACCCACATGGCGTTTACTGAAGCCGGTGAGATTACAAAACCATTACAACCAGCTTTTGGCGTTTGGCCAGCCAGCGAACAAACTGATATAGCCGTTAATACAGCGGTAGATATCGCTTGGGGTACTGAAAATTATGATATTGGTGCTAATTTTGCTACACCTAATTTTACTGCCCCAGTAACGGGTAAATATCAACTTAATGTTAGCTTATATTTTGCTGAGATGCAGATTGATTCAACTTATTATAATTTGCGATTAGTAACATCAAACAGAACATACTATAGTCTTTTTAATTCTTCTGGGCTTGATACCACTAGTTTTCAAACAATTACCCTAGCTGCTTTGGCAGATATGGATGCTGGCGATACTGCTAAAGTAGTGATTTATATAGGTGGTGGAACGGCGGGGGCAGACCTTCCGGCCAATAATTCAACTTTTAGTGGATTTTTAGCTACCTAATCATATAGTAGAATAATCTTATTACAAAGAAAGGTAAATAAAATGGCGTTAACAGTTACAGTAGAAATATCCGATCACAATGAAAAGGTCTTGTTGAATGATCTTTTGGATATAGATGCTTGGATTCAGGCAGCAGTCGTTGGCAAGATCAATAATTGCAAGAAGCGCATGGCTGGACAGGCGTCAGCAGTTCTAAAAGCGGACGACTCTGTTGAAACCATGCCCGCTACGGATGATGGTCTAATAACTGCTCTTTTGGCTAGAGATGATTACAAAACCCGTGCAGAACGTGACGCTGCCGCTAGTCCATAAAGGAAATAATACATGCCATATCTAGGTAAATCACCACAGCACGGGAACTACAGTAAGCTTGATGACTTCTCAGGCGACTTTGATGGTTCCGATGCTACTCATGCTGTAGCTTCTAATGGCGTAGCAATTACTCCTGTTAGGCCAGAAGCTTTAATCATAAGTATTAATGGTGTGATCCAAGAGCCTGTCACTGATTACACGGTAAGCGGAACAAACATTACTTTTACTACTGCTCCTACTTCTGGTGATAACTTCTTTGGGGTAGCGATGGGTGAGCAGTTAGCTATTGGCACGCCTAGTGATGCTACTATAACAGCCGCTAAATTAGATACTGCTATCCTTACGGGGCATACGGACATAGGTGGTGCGATTGCCGATGCTGATCTATTTCTATTAGATGATGGAGCGGGAGGAACTCTTAGGAAAACGGCAGCTTCCAGAATAAAAACTTATGCTGGTACTACAATTGCGAATAATACAAACAACTATGTTGCAACTGCAACAGGATCGGGATTAAACGGTGAAGCTAATCTAACTTTTGATGGAAATGCTTTAACTGTAAAAGGTACTTCACCCTCTATAACTATTGGTGATGCAGGGGCTGAAGATACTAAGCTTGTATTTGATGGCAATGCTCAAGATTACTACATTGGCTTAGACGATACTGCTGATGAACTGAGGATTGGGCTTGGTAGTGCGGTAGGCACGACATCGCACATGGTGTTTGATGCAACTGGTGCTATTATCAAGCCATTACAGCCCGCTGTTTTTACCAAACTTCAAACAACTATGACTAACATCTCCACCGGTTCTACTCACGATATTGCTTGGGGAACAGAGGTTTATGATGTTAATGGAGATATGTCAGGTGCCAACTTCACCGCACCAATCACAGGAAAATATCTGGTATGTTACAGTATTTGGGTAGAAAATGTTGATACCGCCGCCGGTAATTATCAGCTAGGGCTCATCTCATCAAATCGTAGCCATTACAATATTTGGTCCGGGGCAGCATATGCCGCCGATCCAGCGTATTTGACCAAAACTGGGTCATGGGTAGTAGATATGGATGCTAGTGATACCTTCAAGATGTTCATCTATCAATCTGACGGCACCGCTCAAACTGATATTTCCGCGACAACGGGTGGGGAATCGTTTATGACAGTCACTCTGATTTGTTAATAAAGGAGAATAAATTATGACTACAGTTACAGTTAATATCAGCGATGCTGATGAAAAGGTATTATTGAATGACCTATTGGACATTGACGATTGGGTACAGACGGCAGTAGTTGGCAAGATAGATAACTGCAAGAAACGTATGGTAGGACAGGCGGCAGTAGTTTTAAAAGCTGATGAATCCGTTGAGACTATGCCCGCTACGGATGATGGGCTAATCACAGCATTGCTTGCACGAGATGATTACAAGACCCGTACAGAACGTGATGCTGCTAGTAGGCTATAAAAAGTAAATAGCTAGATAAATCATCTTGAATGAAAGAAGTAGTAGACATATGGCCAATACTCTCTGGGGTAATCGCTGTTGCAGCAGTAGGGGTAGCCTTTAGGGCGGAAATACTAGTGCGTGTAAAAGTATTAGAAGATAAAGTGCAGACATTATTTGAGCTATTTAATAGAAAATGATCTAACTACTATTAAGGTGATTTATTACCTACCTGATTATGATCACATTCTTCAGGAGTTTGTATTTCAACAGTATGATATAGTGCCAGAGTATCCTAAGCTAACTAAATTTATTAAGTTCTGGCAAAGAAGTATAGAAGCAAGAATACACAGTATTGATTTCGCTAGTACATTGTCAGAATATAAATTTGTAGAGAATGTTATATCGCTTAATTAATAATAGTGCTTTAAATTTTTAGTAGTGGGAATATTTATATTATGGAAATAACTGCAATGCTCTTCTGGAATGTTTTACTAACTCTTGTACTTGCTCCAGCATTGTTTGCTTTTCGTTCATTGCAGCAGGAAGTTAAGAGAATAGATATTCTACTAGCTAGAACACGAGAAGAGTATTCTACTAAAGAAGATATGCGCGATGCTCAAGATAGGATAATGACCTCATTAAGACGTTTAGAAGATAAGCTTGACTTAATGTTAAGTACTAAGGGAGCGGGTGAATAATGCCAAAGAAAAGAACATTAAGGTTTACGGATGAAGCAAGTCAAAGATTAGCTAAATCTGTTGGTTATACTGGTCCTGTAGATGGATCACCAGCGGCAGCAAAAGAGTATGGAAAGTTCTTAGAGCAAAACCCAGATGCTGGTAAGATGATGAATCATTATAAAACTCAAGCTTTACAGATGGCTAAGGGTGGCATGGTTCCAACAAGAAAGAATTATCAGACAGGTGGATTAGCAGCACCAGCAGTAACAGGAGTTGGTACTCCTCAGTTTCTACCGGCACAAACGGCTGAAGGTAGCTCAATTACAGACGAAAGTATAAGGCGTACATTCCAGCCTTCTACTCCTTTTGGCGGAACAGTAACACCCGTAGGTACACAATTACAGCAACAACAGTTTATTGATCCATCTCGTGGTCAAGTAGCAGGAGATAGATCAGCAGGAGTGGCATTAGCTCAAACAGGACTAGCTGGTGCAGCACCACAATTTGAAGCTACTAAAAGGGATGCACAAACTGCTGCTGCAGGTGTTGAAGCTGCTATACAGCCCTTCGACGCTGCACAAGTAGGACAGCAGGCGGGGATAACAGGGCAAGAACAAAATACTTCTGCAGTATCTAATATACAAGCGGCACAAGGCACAGCCGTAGCCACACAAAATACTGTACAAAGACAGATACAAGCTGGAGAACTTGTAAGCCCTTCTGCTAATGCTGAAACAGCAGCAGCTTTTACTGAGCAGATACAGGCAGCAGAAGCTACCCCCAATGATAAGGCTACTGTTCAAGGCCAGCTTGCAATCTTAACTGAAAATTTCGACGCAGCTAATCCACCACAATGGGCTGCTGGTGCATTGCGTTTAGCTACACAGAGGATGGCTCAACGGGGTTTAGGGGCCTCTAGTTTAACAGGACAGGCTCTCGTACAGGCTGCGTTAGAAGCTGCTACTCCTATTGCACAGGCAGATGCTTCTATACAAGCAGAGTTTCAAAGACAGAATTTATCTAACAGACAACAGAGAGCTATGCTATCGGCACAACAGAGGGCAGCTTTTATAGGTCAGGAGTTTGATCAAACCTTTCAATCTCGTGTTCAGAATGCAGCTAGAGTTGGTGATATTGCTAATGCCAATTTTACGGCAGACCAACAGATAGTACTTGAAAATTCTCGTCAAGTACACACAATTAATTTAAGTAATCTTAGTAACAATCAGGCTAGGATTATGGCAGAGGCCGCTTCAGTTTCTCAATTAGAAACAAGTAGTTTAAATAATAGGCAGCAAGCAGCAGTACAGAATGCCCAGAATTTTTTACAAGTAGATTTGACTGATGCTTCCATCCAACAGCAAACAGATTTATTTAAAGCCCAGCAAAGAACGGCTGCTACTCTTACTGATGCAGCAGCAGAGAATGCAGCTAGACAATTTAATGCAACTAGTGATAATCAAATAGATCAGTTCTTTGCTCAGTTAGCTACGCAAACAAATCAGTTTAACACATCTCAGAGTAATGCTCAACAGCAATTTAATGCAGGGCAGGTAAATACTATTAGTCGATTTAATCAGGAAGTGGCTAATCAAAGAGATCAGTTCAACTCAAGAAATCAATTAGTAGTTGATCAGAGTAATGCAGTCTGGCGTAGAAGTGTAGCTACTGCTGCTACTGCACAGGTAAATCGTTCTAACGAGCTTAATGCTAAAGCTGTACTAGATATATCTAATAATGCATATAATAATTTATGGACTTTTTTTGCAGATGCAATTGAGTTAGCACAGGATAGTGCTGAGAATGAACTGGATAGAAATTCAAACTTAGCTATAGCTGAACTAACTGCTCAGACTCAAACAGATGTTGCAGAGGCCGGTCGATCATCCGCTGCTGGTCAAGCTGTCGGTGGATTAATTGGTACACTAGGGTCTTCTTTAATAACTAGCGGCGCGGCTGGTGGTATTTTTGGTTTCTCTGATATTAGATTAAAAGATAATGTAAAGTTAATAAAAAAATTAGATTCTGGTATTAGTTTATTTTCGTGGGACTGGAACGATCTTTCTAAAAAACTTGGTGTAAATAGTAGGCGTGTCAAAGGCGTAATTGCACAAGACGTTAAAAAATATTATCCTGATTTAGTCTTTAAAGATTTAAAAACAGGCTTTTATAGAGTTAACACATGGAAGGCTCTTTTAATATGATCAAGAATTATGGGGCACAGCTATACAAAAGCTATGAAGATATGTTTTATATGGATATGAGCAAAACTACGACCTCTAAAAGAAAAGGTTTAGTTAAACGGCCTGATGAACCTTCAATGATAAGGCCAAATGATCCAAAGAATTTAATGCAGGAATATTTTAATTCTGTTAGAAATAAGAGAGACATATTTAAAAATGATACAACCTGAACCTTCATTCCTAGCCGCTGTTCCCGGCAGTAGTTTAACTGCAGAGCCGGGGGGTCGGGCATATAAGAACCCACCACAGTATTCGACTGTTGATGATGCTATGAATTATTATGTAACACGACTATCTTCAGATGAAGTAGCAGATCAAATAATTAATGTTCTGGATATGGGGGTTCCTGTAACTGAATTAGCTAACATTATGCAAATGCATGGCGTAATGGAGGGTAAGCATACACTAGATGTTAGTATGCTTATGTTACCAGTTCTTATGGAAATCATTGCTCTTATAGGTGACACTGCCAACATTGATTATAACATGGGTACAAAAAAGCTTGACCCCGAAAGAGCAGAAAATAATATTGTGCAAGCAGCAAAAATTAAAATGGAAACAGAACTCAGGGATAAAACATTAGATGGCTTTAGTAAGGATAAAGAACCTGAAATGCCTGAAGAGGTAGAGGAAGAAGCAGAAGAACCTGTGACTGAACCTACTGGGTTAATGGCGAGGAGAAGCTGATGGATTTATTTGGTGATTTTGGAAAAGGTGTTGTTCAGGGTTTTGCTACTAGTACTGATGAAGCATTAAAGACACATATAAAAGATAATAAAGATAGGTTTGATAAAAACCTAGAGGCCGCTCTCTCTCGTAATTTAGAGAGATCAACAAGGTATGATAAGAAATCTAGGGAAGCACGAGAAGCTCTTGATCTAGTAGGTAGTCTAGTACCGGACGGCGATATAGGTAGGGCATCTCAAATAATTAAAAGTATTGGTGGTGTAGGTGAAGCTAGAGGTTTTGTAGATAAGTTTCGTGCAGCCCAATTCGAAAATCCTGATTTAAAATTTGCTGATGTAGTAAGCTTTGCAAAAGAGCAACAGGGTACTTTAAATCC
>Ga0315339_1001924_pt1 | contig 16801 bp, 15 predicted proteins | sample ASW17metaG_FD_204514 | JGI IMG/M metagenome (GOLD analysis project Ga0315339, IMG submission 204514) | Ammonia-oxidizing marine archaeal communities from Pacific Ocean, United States - ASW #17 | ecosystem: Environmental > Aquatic > Marine > Oceanic | place: USA: California | collected 2016-12-05
TCGCCGCCCAACTCACCACCGTGGCTCGAGCCTATGGAGAGGGGTCCATCGACAAGCTTTACCGAGCGGGGGCGAATCAGGTGGTCAGTCCCAACGTCAGCAGCGCGATCCGCATGGCATCGGTGCTACTCCGGCCGTCTGTGGTCTCCTTCCTGGATATCGCCACGCGCTCGCCGGATCTGTCGCTGCAGGTCGAACAGACGACCATGGCCGGCGAGTTCCCCGCTCGTGGGGAAGACTTTGGCGGAAACGAAAATTCCCGAAGAGACGGGTCTGATCGTGATCGCGGTCCGCAAGGAGCAGCAATCTGGAGGCCCGTTCGTCTTCAACCCGACGGCCTCCACCACGATCGACGCTGGCGACGATGTCATCGTGCTGGGTGCGGAAGAGCAGATCAAGAGTCTGAGAGCCTACCTCGCCTGATCCCTACATGCGAAAGCGGTAGCTCAGTTTGACGAAGAGGCCGTCCGCCATGGCCTGAACGTTCCTGAATCGGAACGACTCGGTGTCGGCCATCTGGCGCGTGTATCCGACATAGAAAACGGTGCCGGGAGACGGTTCGTACGAGACGAGCCCTTCGATATGGAAGTCGTACCCGTCAGAGCCACTGCGCTCGCTGTACTCGCCGTCACTGTTCACCCGGTAGAGCGGCAATCCGGTCGCCGGGTCTGTCAGCGCCAAGCGCTCCTGGCTCGAGTACTCGAAGATTCCGCGAACGAATAGCGAGCGCGTAAACTGGTATTGCGCGCGCACTCGCGGGATGGTCGCGGTCGAGATCTCGACGCCGTCCGTTCTACGCCTGAGGGTGGTCCGCCGGACGCCCAGCTCGGCAACGAGCGAGCGGGTCGGGTACAGGTTGACCGTCACGTCGCCCGACCGTGAGTCAGCGGGTTCGACCGCGACGCCGAAGGACCGGTCGAAGACGGGCGTTTCCGAGACGGTGTAGCGGATGTTACCACGAATACGCTCCCACTTGTTCACGAAGAGCGCCATCGTGGTCGAACCCAACCCACTGAACAGGTCCTGAGCCGGTCGAAAGTCCGCGTACGATCCATCGCCTTGCTGCACGACCAGCCCTTCGTACGCCTCCGGAGCGAAGTCCAGCATCGACTGTTTGTAATTGCCCCAAAACATGATGTTGGCCCTGAAGCCGACTCTCCAGCCGAGTTGTGCCTCGCTCTCCTGGAGTCCTTCGCCGTCCCAAAACGCGTCGTGGTCCCAGTAGCCCTTCCATTCGAGTGAAGGCCCCACCTCCTGAATCAATGCACCGCGCTGACCGAACCAGTTGTACGAAAGACGGGAGTTGAATTGTGTGTCGCCCACGCGGCGGAAGAATCCACTGCCCGCGTTGAAGTCCGTGTCCGTGTCCTCAAACTCGGCGTTGAAGGAGAACGCCCTTCCAGCGCGCTCGATTTTCGCGTTCAGGAGCTGGCCCGTCGCTCGTGACGTCTGGTCGGCGGTATTCGTGAAGCTGGCCGCACCCATCATGGTCAGGAGGTAACGCGGACCGAGTTGAAGCCGCGCATCGGCACCCGCGACTCTGTTGTACTCGTTCGCCGCGACCGTCCGGTCCGTGTATACCGCACCGATCGTTGAAGCGGCGCCCAGATCCTTCCGCACACGAACGAGGTTCACGGCCGTGTTGGGTGCCCCGGCATCGAATGATTCGTCGATCGCACCCAGGTAGCCGACGTTCAGGCTGCCGACCTTTCCAGTGAGCTTGGCTCCCGCGATCGGGTTCGCTACCGAACGCGTGTAGATGAGCTGCTTGGCCATCCCGAAGATTTCGGTGCCTTCCAGAAAGAAGGGCCTCTTCTCTGGGTAGAAGAGCGCGAATCGCTCGTTCACGGCGATCTGGCCCGCGTCTGCCTCGATCTGGCTGAAGTCGGGGTTGTAGGTTGCGTCCAGCGTGAGGTTCGACGTCACTCCGTACGCGGCGTTCAGGCCGAAGTCCCCGCTGGGGTCCTCACGAGCGAACAGGCCCACGCCCGAGGCGAACTCGCCGATGCGTTTCCCGGTGAGCACCGGGTTGAACTCCATGAAGAGCCCCATGTCGAGGTTTCGCAGGCTATTGAGCTTGCCGGCCTGGGTCAGCTTGTTCGACACGTCATCGGTAACGGGCGCCCACGAGCTTTCGAAGCCGGTGCGTTGAATCTTACGCTGCACGTGCAGGCCCCAGGACTGCTCTTCCGCCTCTGGAAAGCGCAGGCTCTTGAACGGGATTCGCACCTCCACCTGGTAGCCCCACTCGGTGATCGCCCCGTTGGAATCCCACAGGAAGTCGGGGTTGTCGTCGATCGGCTGACCGAAGTTTCCGTGACGTCGACCGGCGCTTCCACCGCCTTCGTTCCAGAGCCCGTCGTGTTGCACACCCAAAGGATTCACCGTGAAGACGTAGGCACGCCTGGCGTCATCGAACGTGTCGAGAATGATGCGCACGTAGTCGTCGGAACGGGTGTACGAATCGCGCTCGGAGAGCGTCGCTCGGATTCCGCTGGCGTCGTCGTCGAACGCCTTGATGCCAAAGTAGATCGCGTCACTGTCGACCAGGACCTGGACCTCGGTCCGTTGAGATGCTTCTGTGCCCTCGACAGGCCTGAATTGCGTGAACGAGGTCAGAAGCGCAGCCTGCAGCCACGCCTGGTCGTCGAGGCGACCATCGATGTCGATTCGTGCCTGTTCGACCGCGGGGGTCTCGATTTCGATCTCGTCGGCCCTGCCGGAGTAGGTCTCGCTGGGGCCGACCAGAACCGCGGAAACCGCCGACAGCGCGACGGGAAGTATCGTGAAACGCATTTATATCCTCAGAAACATGACTAGCCGTATAATATCGCGTGGACCGTTTAGTGAACCTACGTGGACACACGGATTTGATACTCTGCTGAGATGCCATGAACGAATCACGTCTTTACACTCAGGCTGAGCAGGACCAGATCCGGGCCGCGTTCGAAGCCGGCGAGGGATTGACCTGCCCGCTTTGTCGAATCGCCCTCGACCAACGGTCGGTTCCGCCCAGGAAGGACGTCTCGTACGTGCGCGACAGACTTCTCGTAGTGTGCTCCGAGTGCCACGGCACTTACGTGCTCGATCGGAAGCTGGCGCCCTGAGCCCGAGCGCCTGGACTTTCGTCTTCGCGGGTCAGCGTCTGCTACTGAAATCAACGGGGCTCGCCGCGGCCGTCCCTACGCTCGAGCAGGTCGCCGGATTGCTCGACGGACTCGGGCCTGCGGCCCGACAAGTCGAGGGTGTTCTGGGCACCTTGCATGGGCGAGAATCACGGCTGTACGCGGCCTCCGACGACTTTGAAGCACCGGACGGGTTCCGGCTCATCGGCCTGCGCGCGGCCCACGCGCTGCTAACGGAGCCGTTCTTTCGGGCTGCGGGAACCGCCCGCCAGATGATCGATTGGATACGGAACCATCGCTTCTGCTCGCGCTGCGCTGCGCCGACCCAACGAAGCGAGGGGCACCGCGCTCTGGCGTGTGGTGCGTGCGGTCAACTGCACTTTCCTCGGCTCTCGCCCGCGGTGATCGTGCTCATCCAACGCGAACGAGAAGCACTACTCGGGCGTTCACCCCACTTCACCCGTGGAGTCTACTCGACGCTCGCCGGCTTCGTAGAACCCGGGGAATCACTCGAGGAGTGCGTGCATCGGGAGATCTTCGAAGAGGTCGGCGTGCGTGTGACCAACCTGCGCTACTTCGGCAGTCAACCTCACCCTTTTCCGCACTCGCTCATGGTCGGCTTCGTCGCGGATTGGGCGTCGGGCGAAATCCGACTCGATCCGGACGAAATGGAGGACGCGAGGTGGTTCACGCCAGAGACCATCCCCGAGCTGCCCCACCCGATGTCGATCGCGCGCGCGCTCATCGAGGACTTCATCGAGCGCGTGGGTTCGTAATTCCGACGCACCACCTATTGCCCGAGCCAGCCCCCTGCCCCGAGGTTGCTCGTTCGAACTCGCACCCGCACCGAGTGTCCATGCGAACGACTCTCAGCATCACGGCGGCCTGCCTGCTGCTTTTCACAGCGGACCTATACGCGCAGACCGCGGGGGCTCTCCCGCGCGTGCTACAGCTACCGGCTTCTACCCGGGCGATGGCGCTGGGCGACGCCTACATGATGAACGCCCGCCACGCCGACGCGCTCTTCTATCACCCAGCCCTTCTCAACTCGGCCTCCGGCTTCGGGCTCGACATTCAGCGGTGGGGCACCAAGAGCAGCTCCACCACCGTCTCGGCGGCGCAGCAGTGGTGGGGTGGCGGCATCGGCGTCGGCCTGCAGACCCTCCAGTACGGCGCTCCAGGCACAGGCGCCGACGCGGCTCCCGGCGGGCAGGATCACCTGTTCACGCTCGGGGCCACCGCCGTCTCTGAACGAGTAGCGACCGTGGGCGTTGCCCGGGAGTTGTTCGGCATCGACGTAGGCTTCGCCACGAAGCTCGTCGAGCAGCGCGTCGGTACGGCGCGCGACGCCGGACTCCTCTTCGACCTGGGGGTCGCCACGGAGGTGGGCCCCTTTACCGCGGGGCTGACGTACCAGAATGCGGGAGAGGACCTGTCCCCCGGTGGGCTCGACATTGCGCGGCCGGACGGCCTCACCCTCGGCGTTGGTGCTTACGGGCAAGAGTTGGGCATCCTGGACATCGGAGTGACCGGCGCCCTGACCTACGTTGGCGACGAGACGATTCCTTCCGGTGGCCTCGAGGTCGGATACTGGCCGATCCGGGGACGCACCTTCGTAGCGCGGATCGGGGCGCGGCGGGTCCCGGAGGGCGACGCGGGCTTGGTCAGTCTCGGTTTCGCGTATTGGGGAGACGACATCACGCTCGAGTGGGCGTTCCAGCCCGTGGATGTCGAGGGGGCTTCGGGTACGCATCGCTTCGGGGTGCGCTGGCGCTAGCGGTCGGACGCGAGGTCTTACCCGTAGCGGTACATGTTCTCGCGCGCCGGGTGGCAGAGCCCGGTCGTGTTCCACGGCTCGATGTCCGACGCGACGCGTTTCGTGAACGCGTCCACAACGTTCGCGTCTACCGACTGGCCCTCGGACCCGCTCGTGACCTCGAGCAGGTCGCGGTACGCAGCCAGGACCAGACGGCGGAAGGAACGGTCGTGTGAGTGCAAGAAGCCTTCATCCTCTCCCGCCGTGCCGTTTCGTCGCCGTTCCTCGCTATAGATCGCTCCGGCGAAGTAGTACATTGTGAATGCCGCCAGCAGCGGGAAGGTGGGGAGGGCGCGATAGCATCCGTGGATGAGCGGGTCGAGGAAGTCGATGTCCGCCTGAAGTCGGGCGTCGTAGTCCTGGAGCTGGGCGGCCATCGCGGCTCGGTCCGGCCACGATTCGAAGATGCGGGAGAGTCGGTCTACGCCGTACATGGTGTGCGCGTTGCCGGGGCTCAACAGCGGGTCGATGAAGTATGCGGCGCCCGGTAGCAGCGCCCAATCGGCTCCCGACGCCGGTCGGGCTCGCCGTTGCAGTCGACCGGTACGAACCAGCGGCCGGATCTGCTCTGCCCCGGACATCTGGGCGGCCACCGACGGGTATCGCTCGAGCAGCGTCTGCCATTCCTGTTCGGCGGGTCCACCCGGTGGGGCGTTCGTGAGCACGGCGCCCACACTGGTCACACCGTGATCGAAGCGCAGCATCCAGAACCACCCGTCGGGTGTCAGGTGATGCAGTGCGGCTGCGTCAGCCGGGAAAGGGTAGTCCGCGCGGTCGGTGGCAGCCGCCGGGCAGATCGTGTCCCACCGAGCGACTCCTCGAAAGTGCGAGAAGACGGCTCGGGACCGGGTGGCCAGGCTCTGGCTGGCATCCGTGAGCCCCACCGCGTTGCGGAGCGGCGATGTCCCTCCAGAGGCGTCGATCACGAAGTCCGCACTCACAGCGTCGTGCGAGGCGAGCGTGAGATGCCAGCCCTCGCTCCGTTCAACGCGGACGACTTCTAAGCCCTCGAGAACCCGCACGCCGTGTGCCCGGGCGGTAGCCGCGAAGAACTGGTCCACGTCGGACCGTAGCCACTGGGTGTCGGCTACGTCTTCGGCCGGGTTCGCCGCGACGAGCAGCTCGTTGCGATGGTCGGGGAACCGCTCGAACGGGCGTCCCGCCTCGTGCGCGAAGAAGCTGAAGCCCCGCTTGGGCCCGCATCGCAGCTCGGGGTAGCTGTGCTTCCAGGTCCCGTAGCGGCAGAGTGGGATCAACGCGTCGAGACCGTACCGCTTGCTGACATCCTCCAGAACCAGGTTCGCGAGCGGTGTCGACGATTCGCCGATTCTGAACCGGGGGTGTCGATCGCGCTCGAGCAGAACCACCTCGCGGCCCTGTACCGCCAAACACATCGCGAGGAGTGAGCCGCCAAATCCCCCGCCGATGACCGCGACCTCACACCGCACCGGTACCTCGGCAGTCACAAGCGACGCTGTCGGGGATCGCTTGCGTATGGTTGAGTGTGCGAAGGCGCTCCAGGCGCAACGTCGTGCAGCCCGGGCATGTCGCGAGGCGGTCGACGTCCCACAGGTCGGCGAAGACTCTACCGTGCCCGAGCCCGACGCCGTACTCGGCGACAGACTCGAGCGAGGCGAGCGTGGGCGGCCGGAAGTCGCCGGCGGATGCCAGGGCGTCGAGCGCCCCGTTGCCGGCACGTGTCGGGATTACCGCGCAGCACTCGACCCCGACCGAAAAAGCGAAGTCGATGGAGCGGCACGCCCACTCGACGCCCTCGGCCTCCGACATGAACGGAGCCCGGACGAGGATGAAAGCGCGGACGTGCAGGCCGTCCGCGCGCAGTCGCCCGGTGGCCGCCTCGAAATCCGAGAGCGTCATGCGCTTGTTCAGTCGAGGCAGGAGTTCGGGGTGCACGGTCTCGAGCCCCATCGCCACATCGACCTCGGTTCCCGCCGCGTCGCGAAACTCCGCAATCCGGTGGTCGACCAGCTTCGGATGGTTTTCGACGATCACCGCGTCCAGGTGGCCCAAGCGCGCTGCGATGCTTTCACGATCCCGCGGACCGATGGCCCGGTCGTCGAAAAAGTTTCCGGCGTTGTACAGCTTCACCTGGCGGATATCGCCCATCTGTGAGAGCGCGATCTCGACCTGGCGGTCCACTGCTCCCCCCGGCACCGATTCGTCCGTGGTGTATTTCCACAGGTCACACATCAGGCACGTGAACGGACACTCGCGGTTCGTGATGAAGACGGTGCCCACCGACTGGGTCGAGCCGTCTCGTGCGCGCTCGCCCTCCACCCCCACCCCCTGCGGGACCCAAGCATCGCGCGCGGCCTTCGGCGCCCTGAGACTGCGGATCCAGGCGCTGGGGTCGGCGCCGACGTTCGGACTTCCCCGAGGCTTCGTGGGTTGTCCGCTCACCCGCTCAGGGCGCGTAGATCGCGTTGAACGCGCGGCGGTACTCCAGCGGGTCAGTCGGGAAGGCCGACGAGAACACGTCACCCTCTACGGCGCCCCGCTGGAAGCGACACTTTTCGAACACGGGCATCTCGTCTCCGGTGACCGCACGAATGCCGGCCGACACCACTCGACCCTTCAGGTCGTACAGCTCGGCGTGATCCCAATCGGTCCACTCGATGAAGGGGATCGACTCCGCGATGCGGATGACCGCGGGCTGCGTGAAGGGACTGAATCCTACGAATCCATTCAGCGCGGCCGGCGCGTACGTGCGGGCGTAGCTGCGGCTGAGGCCCCCGCTGTACGTGAGTGAGTGCTTGATGCTGTGCACACCCCACCCTTCTTGGTACAGCATGGAATTGTTGAGCACGCTGCGGATCGTGAGCTCGGGGTTCTCCTCGATAGGGTAGTCCTTGAGGTTCTCGTCCCCGCCGTCACCATCGAGCAGATACTGCCAGTCGGGGTACCGCTCGCGAATGCCGCGCACGAGTGCCAGCCCCATGGTCGCGGCCTCGATATCGAGCGCCCTGTAGTCCTCCACCGCGCGCACGGATTCGCGCCAGTCCAGCGAGGCGGCGCCGACTTCGATCGCCTCGTGGTACACGCCGAGGTCGAGCCTCTCCAGGAATTCGCGTGCCCTCTCGACGTCGGCTCCGCCTCCCTCCACGGCCAGCGTGAACGCCTTGAGACGCGTCGGCACGTCTCCGCGCTGGAGCAGCGCGTGCAGCGTGAGCAGCATGATCGCGCCGGAGTCGATGCCGCCCGAGAAACACACACCCAATGGCCCCTCCGGGGCACGGTGGTCGATCCACTTCCTGATTTCTTCGTACGCCGCGCGCACGTAGGCCTCGCCCAGTTGTTCGAGGTCGTTGGTGGACGTGCCCCGGGGCGGATCGAAGAAACGCTCGAAGGTGGGGACCGGATCGGGGCACCCCAAGAGCTGCAACTCGGACACGTAGTGGGCGGGCACCATGCGCGTGTAGTACGGATGGAACTGGCCTTCCAGTCCGTTGTCGAGCAGCCAGTTGTGAATGGTGTCGACGCGGTCTGCGACCACGAGGCAGGGGCCGTCGACCAGCTTCGCGATGAAGTGCCTGAGCGGGCGGTCCATCGATCGCGCGAACCGCACGGTGATGCCATCCACGCTCACCAGCGCGAACGAACCGTCGATGGCCTCGACGGCCTCGGCCGGGCCGGAGCGTAACAGTTCACGGGCCTCGTCGACCGTCATGTTGAAGATCACGTTCTTGTCCGGGTCGGTGAGGTCGACGACCCGGTTCAGGGGGACGTTCCGTGCAGTCATGATCCGCGCTCCACTCGGGCCCGTAGGAAGCCCGGTTCCAATTCACTGATACCGATCTGATCGATTACGACTTCGCCGGCGTGCACGCGGTCGAATACGAACCGAACGGCGATGAGTTGCCGGAGGTCGAGAGACTCGTTTTCCTCGATGAAGTCCGCGAGCGGAATCGAAAACGTCTGTAGGATGAGTTCCCAGTGGTCACTGAAGCGCTGAGCTTCCTGGTCGCTTCGGCGCAGGATGTATGTCTCCAGCGGTCGGCGGATCGCGCCATAGTCACTTAGGGCGACCCTAGCGACCCGACCCGCGGCGTCCTCGAGCTCGACGGTGAGATCCACGGCCGGCTTTTCGTCGTCGTCACCGCCTCCTGCACCACCGTCACTGTCGCCGGGCTCATCGATGTCCTCATTGGCCGCGTTCGAAGTCGTGTCGGGTGCTGGATCATGACGTGGTCGAGGCATCGAGTTGGTCGGTCCGAGCATGAAGTCCAACGAGTGCTGCGCACCCAGCGCCCAGCGCGCGGCGAGGCGCCCGCCTAGTCCCACCGTGAACGATGCGGCGGGCCCGTGTCGCGTCGTGTCGCTTCCAGCGATGCGGTTGTTCCAACCGAGCGTGACGGCCTGATTTTCCTGGGATGCAGAAGTGTTCGGGCGGTTCGAGGAGCGCAGCCGCAGCGTCAATTCCTTCCACGTCGCGAGCGAGTCCCCCCGCAGCCTCACTCCGTCCTCGGTGCCACGGCTCACGTCGATGTCCTCTTCGAACGTCGCGAGAGCCCGAAAAGCGTTCGTCTCGAAGCGGGTGATGTACATCGTATTGGGCAGCCACTGCCCAATTACGCGGTGATCACGAAAAATGGGCAGGTACTCGTCGTTGTCCTTCAGTACGACTTCCAGGAAGGACGAAACGTAGATTTCGGCAAAGCGTCGCTGATCTCGTTCCGGAATCAGACCCCGCAGGTCCAGGTTCCGCGCGCTGCGTGGGCCGTTGTCGTGGGGGCCCCAAACGGAATTCCACTGTCCGTGGTTGGCGCGGTACACATAGACGGCCGACTTGAAGTAGAAGTCGTCGGAGTCGTTGTACCGCAGTCGATCGTAGATGCGCAGCCCATGGAAACTCGTCACGTCGCCGTCGTGGGAACCATGGAAGGTGAGATAGCTCACGTCCTCGACGACGACCCTGCGACCCGTGGGGAGGTACTGTCCATCGACAGGCGCGATCGAGACGATGCCCCTGATGTCGAAGTCGAAGTCGAACCTCAGAGACGCATCGTCGGGGTAGTGCGTGAGCTTGTTGAAAGCGGCGGCGTTCGCCACCGCCTCTCCGCCCCGCGAATGGCCCATGAGCGCAATGTTGCTCATGTCCACCTTACCCTGGAACGGGTTTCCTTCCTCCTCGTTGAATCCCGCGAACAGCTCGAGATGCTTCAGCAGGAACCAGCCGCGCGCGTCGTTTTCGCCGCGGATGCCGCCGTTGATAAAGTTCTCGTCCACGCTCGCGAGGATGTAGCCGCGGCTCGCGAGCAACTCTCCCAGGTAGTCGTATCCCGGGTCCGAGAAGTCCCGCATATTGTGGTTGCCGTGAACCACGAGGACCAGCGGGAAGGGCCCGTCGCCGTCGGGGTACCAGACGCGCGCGTTGAGCGGCATCTCCTTGGGCGTGAAGCCCCAGTATTCGTTGCGACTCTTCGCGGAGCCTCCGAGGCTCACGAGCTTCGATGCGTCGACGGTCTCCGTGGTGATCTCCACCGAGTCACGGTACTCGGAGCGATTCTTGTCGGTGCCGCTCCCGTAGTAGAGCGCGAGTACCTCATAGGGACCCGGCCGGCCCGGATCGCTCGCTTCCAGCACTTGGCGGGCGAGAACTACGGGGGCGTCACTGGGTGTCAGCTTGAGTGCCGGTGTGCATGCGCTCGCGAAGATCGCGCACACTGCCAGCCAGCGGGCCAGTCTCTTCATTAGCGGGTCGGGGCACCAGGGAGAGGTGGGAGTGAAGGTCACTTATGCGAGCGCGACCGAGGTGGGGGGCGGCCATGGAAACCTGGGACTTCCTGGTCAGGGGCGCCACGGTTAGCGTAGCCTGTCCACCCCTGCTCCGGAGAGTTCATGGCCAATCCCACTGTCACATTCGATACGAACCAGGGAACGTTTGTCGCCGAGATGTTCGAAGACGTCGCTCCCACCACGGCGGGCAACTTTCTCAAGCTCGCTCGCGACGGCTTTTACGACGGGATCATCTTCCATCGGGTGATCAGCGGATTCATGATCCAGGGGGGCGATCCGACCGGAACGGGCACCGGTGGACCGGGCTATCAGATTGACGATGAGTTCGCGCCAGGGCTCGCGCACACAGACGTGGGCGTATTCTCCATGGCCAACTCCGGCCCCAACAGTGGCGGCTCTCAGTTCTTCATCACGCTGGCAGCGACTCCGTGGCTCGACGGCAAGCACGCGATCTTCGGCAAAGTGACGTCGGGACTCGATATCGTGGAGGCCATCGGGCAGGTGCAGACGCGAGCGGGCGACCGACCGGTCGAGGACGTGGTCATGGAGAAGGTTACGGTCAACGAGGGGTAGCCATAGCGGCCGAGCGGATTACCGTCTGAACGGCTCCACCCACGATGATCGTGATGTTGTCCGGGCCACACCTGCATCTGCTTCTTGAGTTGGCAGACCAGAAAGTGGTCCTGGTTTTGCGTACGCACGTTGTCCATGTGGGTGAGCGCGTATACGTCGATCTGGTCGTCCGACGGCTTGGATCTGGGCAACGGTCCGATCTTCAGCCGATCGGTATGCCCAGATTACCGATCTCGTACCCCTGCGGTGGCTCGGCACCGAGCAGGTGTCTCACGAAATAGTCCCAACGGCGGCGCATCATATAAGGCTCGTTCCCGAAGCCGTGGCTGCGGTTCGGCATCATGATGAGGTCGAAGTCTTTATTCGCCTCGATGAGCGCGTTGGCCACCAGCATCGTGTTCGAGGGCGGCACGTTGCTGTCCATCGTGCCGTGCGCGATGAGCAACTTGCCTTGGAGATTGTCTGCCAGCAGGTGGTTTGCCTGATTGTCGTAATTCGTGGTTCCGTCTGGGTTCACTTCCAACAATCCCTGCCACTTCTCTCCCCAATCGTCCTCGTAGTTGCGGTTGTCGTGGTTGCCCGCCTGCGACACCGCAACGTCGTAGAAGTCTGGATAGCGCATGATGGCGTCCGCCGCGGCGTAACCGCCGCCGGAGTGACCGTAGATGCCGACGTTCTCGGTATCGATCCAGGAATGACGCGCGCCGAGCTGGCGGATGCCGGCCATTTGATCCGGCAGTCCGTTGTCTCCCATGTTGCCATAGTACACATCGTGGAACCGCTTGGAGCGACCCGGCGTCCCCATCGCGTCGAGCTCGATGACAACGAAGCCGAGTTCCGCGATCGACTGAAGGTCACGGTGCGACGCTCGGAAGCTACGGCTTCCCACGCTGCCGCTTTGCGGCCCTGGGTACAGGTAGTTGACCACCGGATACGTGCCGTTTTCGTCGAAGTCCATCGGACGGAAGAGAAGGCCGTGCAGGTCCGTCACTCCGTCCCTGGCTCTTACGGTGAAGGGCATGGGAGGCTGCCATCCGGCGTCGAGCAACCCCGAGATGTCCGCTTCCTCGACCGTTATGACCGAGCGTCCGCTCCGGTCCCGGAGCACGGTCACGGGTGGAACCGTAGGCGTCGAGTAACTGTCGACCATGTACGCTCCGTCCGGTGAGAACGAGGCGGTGTGGTTCGCACTGTCCGGCGTCAGTAGGGTGACGACGCCGTCGTCCAGGCCGATCTCGTAGAAGTACTGAAAGTAGGGGTCCCCCGGCTCGCGTTCGCTTCCGCGCGCGGTCAGCACGCGAGCCCGTTCATCGACCTCGAGGATGTCGAGCACGTTCCAGTCGCCACTGGTGACCTGGTTCTTGAGAGCGCCGGTCTCCGAGTCGTAGAGATACAGATGTCCCCAGTTCGCGCGCTGGCTGAACCATAGGATCTCGTTCGACTCCGAGAGGAAGCGCCAGCCGTTGGACTCGAAGAACGTCTGCTGAACCTCCTCGAAGAGGTCCGTCACCTCACCTGTCGAGACATCCGCGAGGCGGACCTGCGCGCGCTTGTGATCCCGCGAGCTCGATACGAAGACGAGCGACTCGCTGTCGGCCGCCCACTCGACGTCGCCAAACGTGCCGCCGCAAACGACATGGTCGCTACACGTGGAGCGGTGTTGATCGGGCGGCATGTCGAAGCGGACGACCCGGTCGGCCGCGGGCCGGTCCAAGTCGATCACGATGCGCGAGATGCGGAAGATCACGGAGTCCACGGGCAGCGGATACCGCCAGGCCGACAGCTCGGGGTGTCCGACTTTCGTGTTCACCAGGTACATCATGCCCACGCCGCGACTGTCGTGCTGGAAGGTCGCGATCTTCCGCGAGTCGGGAGACCACTTCAGCACCGGGCGATCACTTCTGGTCCACCCCGCGTTGTTGGTCGCGTACCCGAAGTCTTCTTCACCGTCCGTGGTCAGGCGGGTCTCCAAGCCGGTTTCGACGTCACGAACCCATAGGTCGTGTTCGCGGATGAAGGCGACCATGCTGCCGTCTGGGCTGGCACCGGGTGAGGCGCGTCCACCGCCGTTCGGTGCCGCCACCGCCGACTCACACAGGTAGGACGTCACCACGCAGACGTAGCGGCTCCCGTCATTCAACAGAAGGCTGATTGCTTCGTCCCTGAGCGGCTCACCGGTGAACGTCAGGTCCCGGACCGGAAGGTCCAGCTCGGAAAACGTGCGATCGGCCGGTGCCGGACCCTGCACCGCATTGAGCGCCTCGGCCAACCGCGTGTGGTCGAAAGCCCGCTCCCTCGTGCGCGCATCGGGATCGACCAGCACGAACTCCGCACCGCCAGGGATGGTGTTCCGGTACCAGAAGCGTCCGTCTGCGAGCCATTGTGGATTCACCGACGCCCCGTAGACGAGCGGGCTGGTGTGCCGACCCAGAAACCTCTCTGAGCGAGCGTAGTCGCCGGCCGTGAGCTGGCGAGGCGCGTCCTGAGCCGCGCCGGGAAGCGAGAGGACGATGAGAGCGAGAAGGGCGGCGGGAAGCCGCATGGTGTTCCTCCACTTAACGATCAGCGATCAGACGCGCGTCGGATCGATCAAGATCGTGCGTACAAGCGCTGGCGCAATGCGCCAGCGCAGCAAAGGCGGTACCCGCGATCAGCAGGGTGACGCGGCCTGGGCCTCGTCACCCTGAGCCGTCAGACTTTCAACCGCCTCGCTTGCCGGTGAATCGCCGGGGCCCACCACCACCGCGACGGCCGCCGCCCTCGATGTCGCCTTCCATGGAGTCACCGTCGAACGTGCCCGAATAGCTCTGCGTGATCGAGTTGTCGCCGAAGGTGAGCGTAACCGAGAAGCTGAAGCTGTTGCCGTCGACCATCCCGTCGTCGACCGAGACTTCCATGGCGCCTCCACCACCACCACCGCCGCCTCGACGACCACCCAGGGTCAACGTGAGCGTGCCGGTGAGGCCCGAGCCGTCCTGGACGAGTGCGAGAGTACTGGTCCGGGCGCCGCGTTGCGTCTCCTGCGAAAGCTCCCAGGTCCCCGTGAGGTTTTGTGCGGTGACCGGCCCGGCGGAGAGGGCCGCGCCTGCGACGATTGCGGCCACAATGGTCCGACGATTCATGGAGGACTCCTGTCCAATGCGAAAGACTGCGTTCGTGTAAGAGTACTGACCCGCGGAATGGATGGTTCGTTAGAGCGGCTCCGCGCAAGCACCACGAGCCGGCGTACCCCGCTCAGGACTCGCCCAGGGCGCGCTCGAAGCTCCAGAGCAACGCGCTCGACATCCGTCCGCCCGCGTCCCTGATGCCGGAGCACAGGTCGACTCGGGGCCGATGATGTGCAGGACCTGGAGGATGTCGACGCCCCGAAGCGCCCCCCCGGACTGCATTCCTCACGGCGACCGGTACCTCCTGGACGATCTGTACGGCACGCGCACCCGTCGATCTCACATGCTGGATGATCTGCTCGGGGTGCGTGCGCGACGTCAGAAGGCCCGGGGTCGCGTGCGTCGGCAGCACGCGAACGAGCGATGCGATCTGTTCATCCGGGAACGGACCCGGACCGCTCGGCATGGAGGCTACCAGTCCCAGGTGCGTGGCTCCGGCCACCAAAGCCATCTCGACTTCGCCCTCGCTCTGGATGCAACAGATCTTGATGAGCATGGGAGACGTGTACTGCCGCGCGGGAGGGAGCCTCGTCTTGGCCGTCAGTGAGGCTCGGTCGGGGGAGTCACGCGCGCGGGAGGGCTTTTTTCGCGGCGCACAAGTCGCTGGATCTCGCTGACCAGGTTGTCGTCGTCGGGGTCGTCCGTGCCACCGAACAGGCCGTCATCGGCCTCGGCTTCGTCCATGCGCTGAACCACGCCATGCAGGTTGAGCCACTTGTCGGCGCGCTCGCTCATGCGCACGACCGAGTAAAACAGCCGGGGTCGCTTGCCTCGGCCGGCAATGAAATCGAGGGCGATGGCGCCGATGGACAGGCAGAATGCCGCGAAGTCGATCGTGCCGTCGAGGATCAGCTTGAGCTGAAAGATCGCGAAGTCGCGCACCGTCACGTTACGGGTGGCGACCGTCAGGGGCTTTTCTCGAGACATGTCAATAATGGATCATGTTTGCGCCTATTGTGACAGGCCCTTACGTCACTCTGGGGCCGGAGATTCAGACCGCCGGGTTCAGCGGCATGATTGCGGCGGGTGTCGCCTAGAAGTGGTCAGGAACCTTCCCCTGAGGGGTTCGTAGGAAAGAAGCCCGCCGCGCCAGACAATCCGGAACAATTTGCCGATGAGCCTTTCATCCAAAGCCAGTTCGATGCTGGCCGTTATTGTCGTCCCCGTGTCGTTCGGGGCCTGTGAGCCGAACGAGGAAGCGGCGGAGGCGCTCGCGCGCGTAACTCCACCGGGTTCGGAGTTAATGAGCCAGCAGGCGCCCCGCGTGCAACGCCCGACCTTCTCGAATGTACGTGGGCCCCGCCTGGACCCCTACGAGGCGCCCGGACGCTGGCCGTTCTACTGGACCCGAGCGGTCTACTCGTCGGGGTACAGGGGCTATGGTCGTGGCTGGAGCACCGACTATCCGAAGGGCGACCAGCAATTCCTGGTGGTGCTCAAGCGCCTCGTAAGGCTGAACGCGTACGACTGGGAGAACGCGGTCCGCCTCGACGACCCGGTACTGCGGCGATTCCCGGTCATTTACATGGTCGAGCCGGGTTACATGAACATGACCGACTCCGAGGTCGAGGGGCTGCGGGGCTTCCTCGATGCGGGAGGCTTCATGGTCGTAGACGACTTCTGGGGCGAAGACGAATGGAGGCAGTTCGAGTACAATATCCGGCGTGTGTTCCCGGACAAGGGCATCGTCGATATAACGCTCGACCATCCGATCTACTCGGCTTATTACGACATAGAGGAGGTCATGCAGGTTCCGGCGATCAACAACATCATGCGCGGCTTCACCGCTGAGTGCCGGTATTGGCCCTGCGATCCCCAGGTCAAAGGCATCTACGACGAAAAAGGACGCCTCATGGTCATCATCAACTTCAATACCGACCTGGGTGACGCCTGGGAGTGGGCCGAGGACCCCTCGTACCCGCTCAAGTATTCGACCTACGCTTATGAGATGGGCGCGAACATGATCGTCTACGCCATGAGCCACTAGAGTGGCCCACCACTAGAGACCCGGACGATCATGGGACGCATCTTCGAGTTCTTGTTCAAGTACCGCCCGCTCGTCTTCGAACAGGGTGAGTTCGGCTTCGCGGCCCCGGGCTCGGTGCGCTTGTGGTTGGCCGTTGCTGGGTTGGTCGGAGCCGCTGCGGTCGCGAGCTACACCATCGCCCGAGGAAAGAGCACCGTGCCGGACCGCGGGGTCATGGCCGGCTTGCGGGTCGCCCTCTTCGCGCTGCTGTTCGTCTGTCTCCTGCAGCCGGCGCTCACGCTTTCGACGGTCGTCCCGCAGCAGAACTTCGTGGGTGTGCTCATCGATGACTCCCAGAGCATGCTCCTGGCCAGCGAGGACGGCGCTCCCCGCACGG
>Ga0315339_1001927_pt1 | contig 16773 bp, 15 predicted proteins | sample ASW17metaG_FD_204514 | JGI IMG/M metagenome (GOLD analysis project Ga0315339, IMG submission 204514) | Ammonia-oxidizing marine archaeal communities from Pacific Ocean, United States - ASW #17 | ecosystem: Environmental > Aquatic > Marine > Oceanic | place: USA: California | collected 2016-12-05
GCCGCCGTGCAGGTAAAATTCGATGTCTCCCGCAAGCTCCGCGGCAAGGCTTAACTGCCCGCCGCGGTCTTGGCCGTACCTTGCGCGGGTTGTTTGCCGGCCCCATCACCAACGGCGACGACTTCCGCCCTGCGGGCCGGGGCGCGGGCCGCCGCCGCCGGTTGGGTATCGTTGCACTTGCAATGGCCGTCCAGGTAGGCACCGGCTTCGATCGCCAGGCTGTCGTACCAAATATCGCCGTTGACCTGCGCCGTCTTGGCCAAGTGTACGCTGCGTGCCCTGATCCGGCCCGTGACCTTGCCCCGGATGACCACTTCGTCGGCTATGATTTGTCCGGTGATAGCGGCCTTTTCACCGACCATCAGTTTGCCGCAGGTGATATCGCCCTCGACCGTGCCGTCCAGTTGCACTTCGCCAGGGGTCTGCAGGTTGCCGGTGATTTCCAAATCGGTGGAAACCAATGAAGGTACGGCGCGGGCCGGTGCGGCCGCCGCCTTGGATTTATCAGCCTTTGAAAACATATTTTCCAGCCTTCATGAATTTCATTGGATCAACTGGTTTGCGGTCAAACAGCACTTCGTAGTGGACATGGGAACCCGTGGACCGGCCGGAGGTACCCATCAAACCGATTTTTTTACGAAAATCCACCTTTTGGCCCCGTTTGACCAGTATTTTATGCAAATGTCCATAACGGGTGCGCAGGCCCAAGCCATGGTCGATCTCCACCATGCGGCCGTAGGGGCCTTTCCAGCCGACATATGTGACGACGCCGGGCGAAGTAGCCCGCACCCGCGTGCGCCGGACGCCCGCCAAATCGACACCGCCGTGGAAAGCCTTGCGCTTGGTGAAGGGATCGCGACGTTTGCCGAAGCGGGACGAGATGGAGTAGCTATCCACCGGCGGCGTAATCGGCAACCGATCCAACACCGCGTTCAGGGCACTCCAGCGGGTCAGGCGGTTCTCCAACAAGCCCAATTCGCCAATCGCCTGTTTCTCCGCCGCGCTCGCCAACAGGGGTCCGCCGATGGCGATCTGTTTGCCGTTGACCCGGCGCAACAGTTTGTTGAGGTTAAGGCCGGTGATGTGCACAATGGATTCCAATTCGGAAATATTGGCGTCCGTGCGGTCGTGAATATTGCCCACGAGGGTGCGTTGGGAGAGGTGCAATTGTTCCAGGCTGTCTTCCAGACTGGCAATTCGTATATTCAATGCCTGATTGGTGGATATAGCGTTGTTGCGCTGGTAGGTCAGGCGGCCGACCATGGTTTCACTACTTTCCAGGTCTTGGTGTAAACTCTTTCGCGCCTTGCGCAGGCCGGACAGATTGTCGCGCATCACATCCAGGTTGGCGGCCAGGGTCTGGCGTTCCTGCCGCACACGATCACGGTCGGACAGGGTTGAGGCCAAGCGGTTGGCAATCAGATCCAGGTCGGTCCGCAGAACCGATCGATCCTTTCTCAGGCCCAGAACGTGCGCCCGCATGGTGTCGAGATTAAGGGCCAGGTTCCGCCGTTCCTGACGCACGCGTTCTTTCTCTGATTTGGTATCGGCCAATTGCCTTGTAACCTGGCTAAGATCGGTTTGCAGGTCCGAGGATTCATCCAAGGTGCGGCGCAGGCTGGATTCCAAGCTGGCTAAACGATCCTGCAATGCCTGACTTGTGTCCAGGGCCAGATCCCGCTGTTTCTTTGTTTGCCCCAGGGCTCGCAATAGTTCCGCTCGCACCCGGTCCAGGCTGGCCCGTTGACGCAGGGCGTCACCCAAGAGGCGCTGGTTGTCGGCCAGTTTGGCGGTGATCCCGCGGTATTTCCTTTCGACGGCCCGCATGTCCGCGTTCAGGCGGTCATGGGCGCCAAGCATAAGAGCAATATGATTGTCCTTGCCGGCTATGATGTCTTGTTGAAGAAATATTCCTGCACTGGCATAAGCCAGCCAACCAAGCACCAATAACCCCATCAGGCTCAGCCCGATCTGGCTGTTCCTGCCCATGGTGACAAAACTGACTTCGCCGCGGGCGCGCAGGATAATCTGCCGCTCTGGATACATGCGTTCCAACAGCCACGCCACCGTGGCTGCGATAGCCTCTTTCATGCCGTGCCTCTCCACAAGCGCCCGCACGCTGCCCCGATCATCTTATCATGCCAGCTTTTATCCTGCATTGCATCCGATCCCGCCGCCCATTGCAACGAATTTTAAGCTAATATTATGGGAAATTCATGCGCAACGGCACAACTCATAAGCCATCTCCGGCCGCTTTGGTTTGCCCCTACAGGATGGTTAACAAAGGTTAATAGAATGATAATATTTCGCCGTCATGCCCGCTTGATTGCGCGCCTCGTTGTTAAAGGGCGGTTTTAGGACACCCTTGAAATGATTTGCCACCAGGGCCCGCCAACGAGCGGTAGGCTCGACGCCATCGCGCTGGCATAGCCATTCGAACCAACGGCGGCCGGCGGCCACATGGCTGATCTCCTCGTCCAGTATCAATTGCAAAAGGGCGGCTGACGGCTCATCGCCGGCGCGCCGAAGTTTCGCCACCATGGCCGGCGTGACGTCAAGGCCCCGCGCCTCTAACACCATTGGTACAACGGCCAGGCGTGCGGCAAGATCATGGGCGGTGTCTTCGGCGGCCTGCCATAGGCCGTCATGGGCGGGCAGGTCACCATAGGCCGCCTCCAGTTCGGCCAGCCGTTCGTTCAACAATGTAAAATGCCGGCCTTCATCGGCCGCAACCTCAACCCAGTCGTCAAAAAAGGCGCGCGGCAGACCAGCATGCGCGAACCGGGCGATCAGATCCCAGGCCAAATCGATGGCATTCAATTCGATGTGCGCGATGGCATGCAATAGGGCGATCCGGCCACGGGAACCGGACAGGCGGCGGCGCGGCAAATCCCTGGGCAGGCGCAATTCTGGCCGGTCGGGCCGCGCCGGCCTGCCAGGCGGCGGCAGGGATCCGGCCCCGCAAATGGCTGTGACGGTGCCGTCGCGCCAATCTGCCGCCAGTCTGCGGCCGGCGGCGGCCTTGGCGTGTGGATCGCCCGTTTGCAAAACCATACGGGCCCGTTCGGATAAATTTTGCACAATCCCCCCAACTGTCATGCCGCGCCCGAAAAAAGCCCAATCCAACTTCAAAGTTAATCGTCAGTGCATAAAATTAACCATGTATCCTAACCAGCAATTAATCAAACTCATGAGAAATTGAATCACCCATAAAAACAAGGCCTTTAGGCTGACTTGGGTTGAAGGCGAGAGGTACAGTTACGGGGTTAGTCCTACATGCAAAATGCTCAGTATGCCGACGCCACTGTGTTGTTGTTCGATCGCCAGCAAGCGGTGCGGAAGCAGACACGTTCAGTCTTGAATGCTTTAGGCTTCAAGTCATTCCTTGAATTTAGTGAGTTGGAATCGGCCCGCTTCGCGTTGAGTAATCAACATGTTGAAATTGTCATATTGGCACTGGAGGCCGAAGATTGCGGCGTGCTGCGCCTGATCCAGGACATTCGCGGATGGCGCCATGGCCTGGACCCATTCGTGCCGATCCTGCTGACCACCTGGGATGCCAAGATGAAAGTTTTGAAACCGGTGATCGGGACGGGGGCGGACGACATATTACTCTATCCGTTCTCCACCAATCAAATGGGCCAGCGGATTGACGTCTTGGCAAGCCATCGCAAACCGTTCGTTATCTCTGAAGACTACTTTGGCCCCGACCGGCGCTGCGCTTCCGATTTGCGTAATGACCCCACCTCCATCGTGGTGCCCAATAGCTTGCAGGCCCGGGCCCAGGGACGGCGCGATCTGGCACCCAATACAGCTCGGATCGAGGCGGCAATGGCCGAGCTGCGGCGACTGAAGTTGCGCAATGTCGCGCGCCGCATCTGGTTTCTGGCCGACAACCTCAAGGCTGCCTTGCCCGACCCTTCCTTGCCGGATCGATATGAGAGCGAGTTGGTAAATTTGCAAAAATCCCTTCGTTCGTATGGCAAAACCCTGATGCCCAGCGATCCGGCGGATTTGTCTACCCTGAGCGAAAGCCTGTCGGGGGTGTTGACGGCGCTGTCTGGCAAACTGGCGGATACCAAGGGGTTGTTCCTATTGGAACAAAGTGCTCTGGCTTTGCGGGTTGCCTCGAAACTGGATCACGAGGACAGCAGTGCCGGCGACGCCATCTCTGATGCGGTCGCCCAGACCACCGGCTTGAATGCCGATATGGTCTGCGCCGTCCTGGGTTAAAATCCCACCGCTACATCTCGTTTGCTCCATGGTGTAGGCTGTCGTCAAAGACAGTTCATGCAAAGAGGAACCGTCATGGAGTTATTTGATCTTAGCGACCGGGTCGCCGTCATTACTGGTTCGAGCAAGGGTATCGGCAAGGCCATCGCCGCGCGGATGGCCCAACATGGGGCCAAGGTGGTGGTCTCCTCCCGCAAGGGAGAGGCCTGCGATGCGGTGCGCGACGAGATAAATCGCGACTATGCCGCCAACGGCGGCGAGGCTATTTCCATTCCCGCCCACGTGGGCGTGGACGAGGACCTGCGCAGGCTGGTCGATGGGACCATGGACAAGTGGGGCAAGATCACCACCTTGGTGCCCAACGCAGCCTCCAATCCCTATTACGGCCCCTCGGCCGAAATGCCGGAAGAGGCCTTTGACAAGATCCTCGAGACCAACGTGAAAAGCGTTTTCAAGCTGTGCCACATGGTCATTCCGGGCATGGTCGCGGCGGGCAGGGGTTCGATCACCATTATCTCGTCCAATTCCGGCCTCAAGGGTTCGCCCTTCCTGTGCGGCTATTCCATCTCGAAAGTGGCGGAACATCAGATCGCCCGCAACCTGGCTGTCGAATTCGGCCCCCAGGGCGTGCGCGTGAATGCCATTGCCCCGGGCCTGATCAAGACCGATTTCGCCAAGACCTTGTGGACCAATCCCGACCGTCTGGCCCGGGTGGAAAATCTCCTCCCCCTACGCCGGATCGGCAACCCCGACGAGATTGCCGGCACGGCGGTGTTCCTAGCCAGTGATGCCGCCGCCTTCCTGACCGGTCAGGTCCTGAACGTGGATGGCGGCAATGCAATTGTTTAGGTGATGGTTGTTTGGATAGTGGGTGTTTAGATCATGAGAGCATTAATTGCCGGCGGCTGCGGCTTTGTCGGATTGAACATTGCCGAGGCCCTGTTGCGGCGCGGCGATGATGCCATTTTGTTTGATGCAAACCCGCTGCATGGGTTGGCGGCTCGGGCCTTCGATGCCTTGCCGGGGACATATGTGGTGTATCGGGGCGACGTTCGGGATCCGGCTTCGGTCGCCGCCGCCTTTGAACATGGTGGGGTCGATGCGGTGTTTTATGGCGCCGCGATGACTTCCGGGCCGGAGCGCGAACGGACGGCGCCGGACCAGGTTCTGCAAGTTAACTTGCTGGGCTTTGTCAACGTGCTGACGGCGGCGGCCCGGTCGGGTGGCGTGCGCCGCGTGATCAATATTGGTTCCGGCTCCGCCTACGGCCCCTACCGCATGGTGGGGGACGGGGCGTTGGTAGAGGAGGAGACACCGTCCGCGCCCGAAAGCCTGTACGGCATTACCAAGCATGCCTCGGAAGCGGTGGGCCGGCGCCTAGGCATATTGTTGGATTTGGATGTGCGTTCCGTGCGTCTGGCGGCGGTCTATGGCCCCTGGGAAATCGACAGCGGGGCCCGGGACACCCTAAGCCCGCTGATGCAGGCAGCACTTGTCGCCCTGGCTGGCGGGCGGGCGGTTTTGCCGCGCCGGGACCGCCAGGACTGGGTCTATTCCCGGGACGTTGCGACGGCGCTTTTGGCCCTCATGGATGCGGCATCGCCCAGCCACGATCTCTACCACATCGTCTCCGAAACCCCCTGCGGCGTGGTTGATTGGTGCGCGGCACTGGACCGGAAATATCCAGACTTCAGCCAGGACATGGCTACCGGCGGGGAGGGCGCGAATATTAATCTGCACGGCGACAGTGACCGCCGGCCTCTGTCAGGGGCCCGCCTAACGGCGGATATCGGCCATACTCTGCCCGATGACCCAAACACCGCCTTTGCGGATTTTCTGGATTGGATGGGACAACATGGGGCATTCTGGGCAAAATAAAAAACTGGAGGAGACGTAAGCCATGAAATTCGGGATCTTTTACGAGCACCAATTGCCCCGGCCCTGGGAAGTGGATGGCGAATATAACCTGCTGCAGAATTCCCTGTCTCAGATCGAGCTGGCGGACCGCCTGGGCTATGACTATGCCTGGATGGTGGAGCACCATTTTCTGGAGGAATATTCCCATGCCTCCTCGCCCGAGACCTTCCTGGGCGCGGCCAGCCAGCGGACCCATAATATCCGCTTGGGCTTCGGCATTATTCAAGCAACCACCAATCAACCCCACCGCGTGGCCGAAAAAGTCTCGACGCTGGATCTGCTCTCGGGCGGGCGGGTGGAATTCGGCATGGGCGAAGGTGCCGGCCCGGCGGAACTGCACCCCTTCGGCACCCAGGTGCGGACGAAACGGGATCGTTGGGAAGAGGCCGTGAAGGCCATTATCCCCATGTTCACCAAGGAGGATTGGGAATTCCACGGCGAATATCACGATTTCCCCGCCCGCAGTGTGTTGCCCAAACCCTTCCAGAAACCCCATCCGCCGCTGTGGGTGGCCTGCTCCAACATCCAGACCATCACCCTGGCCGGTCAATGGGGCATGGGCGCCTTGGGCTTCACCTTTGTCTCGCCGGACGCGGCCAAGGCCTGGGTGAACCAGTACTACAATAACCTGCTGCACCATTCGAACCTGCTGACCAACTATCCGAAAAACCCCAACGTGGCCATGGTGTCGGGATTCATGTGCGCCGATACGGATGCCGAGGCTAGGGAAAAGGCCGCTGGCTGGACCTTCTTCATCTTTGCACTATCACATTATGGGCGGGAAGGAATTGATGCGCCGGGCAAGGGCGATTTGTGGAAGCTGTATCAGGATTGGCGGCATTCTGAAAAAGCCCAAAAGGCCCTGACCGCCGGGCTGATCGGTTCGCCGGAAACCATCCGTGACAAATTGCGCCAGTATGAAGAGGCCCATGTGGATCAGGTGATCCTGTTGAACCAGGCCGGCAAGACCTCGCACCAGGATATCTGCGACAGCCTGAAGATGTTCGCCGAAGAGGTGATGCCGGAATTCCATGCCCGGGAGCCCGAGCATCAGGCCTGGAAAGAGGGCGTCATGAGCGGCGCCATTAATTTGGAGGAACTGGACACCCAGCCTTACGATGTGTTCAGCCATCAGAACGAGGACATCGTGCGCCTGACGCCGGAACAACTGAAGGCGCACATGGCTAAAAAAGAAGCCGACCAACGCGCCCAGGGCGACGCCGCTGACAAACAAATCAGCAGCGCGGCGGAATAACATGGCCACAACAATGCAAAGTCTGCGAGAGATGATCCAGGGCCCAGGCGCGGTCTGCGCCCCCCTGGCGCTGGACCCCATGATGGCCAAACTGGCCGAACAGGCCGGTTTCAAGGCGTTGTATTTGGGCGGCGGGGCCTCGGGCTACCGCAAGGTGCATCTGGAGGCTAATTTGAGCCTGACCGAGATGTGCCAGGCCGCCTTGGATATCCGCACGGTAACGGAACTGCCCCTGATCCTGGACGCCGCCGCCGGGTTCGGCGATCCCATGCACATGCACCGGACCGTTGCCATGGCGGAGGCGGCCGGTTTCGCCGCCATCGAGATCGAGGATCAATATTTGCCCAAACGGGCGCATCATCATGTGGGAATCGAACACATGGTGCCGCTGGAGATCATGGCCGACAAAATGCGCGAGGCCGCCGCCGCCCGGCGCAACCCCGATACCCTGATTATCGGCCGCACGAACGGCATCCGCGCCTCCAACATGGATGACGCCCTGCACCGGGCCGTGGCCTACCGCGAGGCGGGCGCCGATGTGCTGCTGTTGAGCCCCCGCAACGCGGACGAGGCGCGCCATGTGGCCGAACGCCTTGGTGGCCCCGGCGGCCCCTTGATGCTGCTGTTGCGCGGCGGCGGCCTGGCCAGCCTGGATATGACCTTGGATGACGTGGCGGCCCTGGGCTACCGCATCCTTGCCGATCCCTCCATGCCCCTGTCGGCGGCGTACGAGGCCATGCGCGGCGTCTACACGGAAATGGCCGACGGCTTCACCCTGACCTCCCGTCCCGCGGCCGATTGGGGCAAGCTGCAGGACGATATCCACGAGACTATCGGTTTGGAGCATCTGTTGGAGGTGGAGCGGCGCACGGTGGAAAAGGGCTGAGCCATGCCGGCAGAATTGTCCCAATGGCACATCGCCCAACTGAACGTCGGCCGCGCCCGCCATGACCCGGCCTTGTTGATACGGTTGACCCGGGCATAATTGTGCCTTTCCTTGGCGCTGTAGCCGCCGGGAAAATGACTGACGGCGACGGCGAACCCTGAATTCCGGCCCGAGGCGCCCTGCCCGACCTCTCTGGCATCCAGCAGCAAGATCTCCCCATCGGGACAAAGTGCCGCCAGACGGCGGGCGCAGGCCAGACCCGTCAGCCTGGCGCCGATCACCGTCCAAGCCGCGCGATGATCTGTCTCCAACGGCGGCCGGGTCTGGCGGGCGGGCAGTAATTCCGCCCGACCGTGGCGATCGGTGGGTAAATCAATGTCGCTTGCTGTCATGCAGTTTCCATTACGGTTTCCATCCTATAGGTTAGCGCCATTCATCCAGGCCATCTCCCTCAAATATTCCCGGCGGTTAGGTTCCCCAATCATGACGACTGAAAACCGGGTTCTTATTGCGATGTGCGGGCTGATCACCATCAACCAGCTTGGTTTTGGTAGTATTATTCCGGTGCTGCCGCTGTATGCGCAATCTTTTGGCGTGGCGGCCTCGGCCATCGGCATGGCGGTCGCGATCTACGGTCTGGCGCGGTTCATTGTCGCCGTGCCGTCGGGGCATCTGTCCGACCGCATGGGCCGCCGGCCGACCTTGGCCATCGGCGGTCTTATCTCGGCCGCGGGCAGCTTCTGGTGCGCGGCGGCGACTGTCTACCCTGAATTTATCGCCGCCAGGTTCGTCTCGGGCGCCGGCGCAGGCATCATCTTGACCACCGGGCAGGTGGTGCTGGCGGATATTTCCACGCCCGAACGGCGCGGCCGGATCATTTCGATCTATCAGGGCTGTTTCCTCTTTGCGGTGGGTATCGGCCCCCTGCCGGGCGGCCTGTTGGCGACCCATTATGGCCTGGAGATGCCGTTTCAGGCCTATGGCTGTGCCTCCCTGCTGGCGACGGCGGTGGCCTGGTTCGCGGTGAAGGAAACCAGAGGCCTGGGCGCGGCCGGCGCGGGCGCTGGTCCGGCGATATCCTATCTGCGCCAGGTGCGCTTATTGATGGGCCAGGTCGGCTATGTTCTGGCTTCCATCGTGTCCCTGACCAACGCGGTGGTGCGGACCGGCGGATTGTTCACCATTATCCCGGTTTACGTCTCCATGCGCCTTGGACTGTCGGTGGCCGAGATTGGTTTCGGCATGGCGCTGGGCAGCGTGGCCGGGGTGATCGCGGCCTACCCCTCGGGCATTCTGGTGGATCGCTATGGGCGAAAAGCAGTTATAGTGCCGGCGACTTTGATCACCGGTGCATCCATGTTGTTGTTCATGGTCTCGCCGGATTATATCTGGTTCGTGATCGGTTGCCTGGTGTGGGGGATCTCGGCCTCCATCGGCGGCACCGCGCCCGCCGCCTATGCCGCCGACAGCGCCCCCCCAGGCATGAATGCCGCCGCCATGAGCACCTTCCGCATGGTCGGTGATCTGGGCTATGTGATTGGGCCCATCGGCGTGGGGCTGGTCATGGATGGGCTGGGCGCGCAAGCCGCACTGATTTTCACCGCCGTGCTCAGCGTCGCCGTCGGCATCCTGTTTCTGAAGTTCGCGCCGGAGACCTATCACGGCGGCAAATAGGAATTACTGGTAAGCATCAATGGCCTGGCCGCGCACGGTGGTGCGGATAAAGTGGCGCCGTTGATCGCGCGGATAGTCCAGCCGCCCGCAATGCATGACCCCGCCGTGGTTCTCCCACATCAAGGTATCGCCGAGGCGCCAAACATGTTCCCAGCGGAATTCCGGCCGGTCCAGCCAATCAAACAATTCGTCCAACAAGGCATCGCTATCCTCCCGACCCATGTCCAACACGCGCGTGGTGACCAAGGGGTTCACATAGAGGGCCGGCAGTTTCGTGACCGGATGCACACAGACCATGGGGTGGGTCACGGTGGTGGAGCCCCGGCCCGCCTGATCGAGGGTGGTGGCGGCCAAATGGGTGGTTTTGTTGCGCTTGTTGTAGCCATAGGAAAATTCCGCGCGCCGGCCGACAATGCGCCGCTTCAAGGCTTCGGGCAGTGCTTCATAGACGTGGTGGGCATTGACGAAGCAGGTGTTGCCGCCGCTGCCGGGGACGGCAATTGCATGCAACAATGTCGCCTTTGCGGGCACGGCGTCATAGGCTAGATCGGAATGCCAGCCGTCACGCAAACGTTCCGTGGCGCCGAGCGAGGCGCCGGCCAGATCAAATTTGCCGTTTTTATCGAAGCTGCGCATTTCCACCACGTTGGCGTCGTCGGGGTGGTGGTATTTACGTTGTACATGGGGCTGCAATGCACCGAACTGGGACGAGAACGCGGCCAGCCGGCGCGCGTCCATGGCCTAATCGCGAAAGCGCAAAACCAGATGATCCAGAAAGGCCTGTTTGATCGCCGCCAAATCATCCCCATTCAGCACCCTGGTCATGTCCACGCCGGTAATCTCCGCGCCCAAAATATCACTCACGGGCGCGATGGTGATCGTCATGAGGCCAGCTCCGGCACGATGATGGCGTCCGGTGGCTCCCGGCCCAACACAAGGTCGGCGCCCTTTTCTCCGATCACCATGGTCGCCGCGTTCAGGTTAGCGGAGATCATGGCCGGCATGACGGAGGCATCGATGACCCGCAAACCCTCCAGGCCCCGGACGCATAGGCGATCATCGACCACGGCCGTTGGATCCGCCGCCGGTCCCATGCGGCAGGTGCCCATGACGTGAAAGGTCGTGGAGGCGACATCGCGGGCGGCCTCCAGCAATTCGTCGTCGCCTTGCACTTGATCGCCGGGATATTCCTCAAAATCCAGATAAGGTTTCATGGCATCCGTATGCATCAGCCGGCGGGCCAGCTTCATGGCGCTGACGATAACTTTGCGGTCGCCCTCGTCGGCCAGATAATTGGGCTGGATGATTGGTTTCTCGAACGGGTCCGCCGTCCGTGCCCGCACCCAGCCCTTGCTTTGCGGCCGGTGCTGCCAGGCCGCCACCGTGAAACCGGGATGGTCGTCGAGCAGGCCATGCACGCCCTGTTTGTAACTGGCCGGGGTAAAGATGAATTGCAAATCATTGCTGCGCGCCGCCGGGTCTGAATGCCAAAATCCGTAGACCATGGAGGGGCTGAGATTGACGATGCTTTTGCCGCCCAGGAAGTATTTCGCCACCTCGCCGATAAACTTGTAACCGCGCGCCAGTTCGTTGATGGTTTCGATATTCTTCACCCGGGCGCTGAAGCGGGGGGCGTAGTGGTCGCGCAGGTTCTCGCCGACGCCGGCCAGCTCATGCTGGATCGCAATACCCAATGATTGCAGCAGGCCGCCTGGACCGATACCCGAGAGCTGCAGCAGTTGCGGCGAATTGATGGCACCGCCGCTGAGGATCACTTCGCGGTTGGCATGGACCTGCGCAATTGCGCCGCCGCGCCCGCCGTTAGCGTACTCAACGCCCGTGGCCCGCTTGTCGTCCAGCAGAATGCGGGTGGCGTGCGCGCCGGTGCGGACCGTCAAGTTGGGCCGCGACTTGGCCGGGTTTAGAAAGGCCCGCGCGGTGCTGACCCGGCGGCGATTGTGGGCCGTGCGCTGGACGTAGGAAATGCCTTCCTGGACGGCGCCGTTGTAATCGTCATTGCGTGGGATGCCCAACTCTCCTGCCCCCTGCATGAAGGCCTCGCAAAGGGGATGGGTGTAGTTTAGATCCGTGACCGTCAGATTGCCATTCCGCCCGCGAAAGGTATCGTCACCGCCGCCGATCCGCCGCTCGCAACGGCGGAAATAGGGCAGCACGTCGGCATAGCCCCAGCCCTGGTTGCCGCGCTGTGCCCAGTTATCAAAATCCATGCGCTGGCCGCGATTGTAAATATGCCCGTTGATTGAAGAAGATCCGCCCAGGGTCTTGCCCCTGGGCACCCCGATGGCCCGGCCCCCGGTCCAATGGCTTGGTTCCGCCTCGTACATCCAGTTCACGTCGGGGTTGGTCAGGGTCTTGATGAAGCCGGCGGGGATATGCAGATAGGGGTGCCAATCCCGCGGCCCCGCTTCCAGCAGGCAGACGCTATGCTTGCCGTCCGCCGTCAGGCGATTGGCCAGGATACAGCCGGCGGAGCCCGCCCCGATAATCACATAGTCGAAGCTGTCCGCCACCGTGTCTCTCCTTTTTGCTGGCGCACTGTAGCACTGCAATCGGTCAAATGGGCAAATCGCCCATGGCGCGAAGCGGGAAAATCCTCAACAATGGGGCTTTACCGTTTGCAGTATGGTGCGACAAGATCATGGACCCGACCGAGACAGAGCCCGAAGGTTACAAGGTTGATGCAGTCGAGGCGTGGATCGCCGACAACGTGGATGGCCTGGCGCCGCCGTTCACCTGGACCCGGTTGCAGGGCGGCCATTCCAACCTGACCTACCGCATTGACGACACCCAGTTCCGCGCCGCCGTCATACGCCGCCCGCCCCAGGGCGTGCTGTTGCCGAAAGCCCACGACATGAGCCGGGAATGGGCCCTGATATCCGCCCTGGGCCCGACGGAGGTGCCCGTCGCCCCGGCCCTTGCCTTTTGCGAGAGCCCGGATGTCACCGGTGCCTGGTTCTATGTCATGGGTCTGATCGACGGCCGGCCCCTCTACAGCGCCGAGGAGACCGAGGCCCGGCACCCGGAAGACAGCCGGCAAACCATTGCCTGGTCCTTCATGGATGTCCTGGCCGATCTCCATAGCCTGGACCCGGATGTCATCGGCCTCGGTGATCTGGGCAAGAAAGAGGATTATGTGGGGCGCCAGCTTCGGACCTGGTATCGCTCCTGGACCTCATCCAAGGATGACGCGAATTATGACGACCCACGGGCCCATGAAATGCGTGATTTTCTGGCGGCGAATATCCCCGACCAGGGCCCGGCTCGTGTCGTCCACGGCGATTACGGCCTGCACAACTGCCTGCTTGGCGCCGATCATAGGATCGCCGCCGTGGTCGATTGGGAAATCTCCACCCTGGGCGACCCCCTTGCCGATCTGGCCTATGCCCTGAATGCCTGGGCCGAACCCAACGAAGGCCGCGAATGTTCCCCCACCGCCCTGCCGGGCTTCCCCAAGCGCACGGATCTGGCGGCCCGTTACGGCCAGCGCACGGGGCGGGATCTATCCATGCTGGATTACTACATCGGCTTCAACTGGTGGAAAACAGCCTGCATCATTCACGGCGTCTATGCCCGCTACTGCGCCGGCAAAAAATCCGCCGTTGACGTGGATGTGGATAGCCTGCGCGCCCGCGTCGGCAAGGCGTTGGACGATGGGGAAGCGGCGTTGGCTTCGTTGCGATAGGCATCTCTTGGGGGCTGGAGCAGCTATTGAACTATGCCCCTTAGCTGTCAATTTAGGGCCACACCCCGACCTTCTAGGCTTGGCGCTACTTGGCCAGATCGCAAAAATGGTGCTGATCTAGAGTGTGATAATTCGCTGTATGGAATATCAGGCTATGATGAACGAAGAATCTCGATGGGCTCATTTGGTTAAGCTTGACGACAAGCTTCTAAAGGGTGGTGTGGCATTCTCCGAATGGTGCACGTTTGTGGTCAAGGACGCTGACATCGCGTTTGCAAACGGCGCATATCTTTCTGCTATTGTTATGGGTTTATCAGCCATGGAAACTTATCTCAGATCAGAGGCCAATGCCGGGAGATCAAGCCTTTACAAACTGATAGAGACATCTAATTTACGATCCGGACTAAAAGATAGGCTTCACGAATTACGCAAATTTCGAAACAAGTGGGTTCATGTCAATGATCCAAATAATGACAAAATGCTGCTCGAAAAGCCCGAAGTTCATGAAAATGAAATAGAAAAAATGGCCCTGATCTCCATGAGAGCCGTTCGCGAAGTCTTGTATTCGAATCAATTTGTTTAGTGATAACGGTGAATATGGAAAACAAGACAAGCCTGATATCAAAGGTGGGATGGAATCATGAGAATATTTGATTGGCTCAAGAGAAAAAAAACCCACGGGTTGGGGTCAGATCTTAAATTATCAGGTTATCCGGTTTTGAAAGAACAAATTTCGGAAACACAATCCGCTCTTTCCCCCTTTTGAAGTGGGGAAAAACGATCATGTCACCGCAATTCTTGAGCTAGTCCCAACAATACTTTCTGAAATAGGGCTGCCTACAGACCCAACACCGCCTTGGCGACGATGTTGCGTTGAATTTCCGATGAGCCGCCGGCGATGGTTTTCATGCGGTTGCTCAGGTAGCTGGGCATCAGGGTAATGGCCCCTTCCGGCCCGATGGGGGGTTGGTTGCTGCCCAGCTCCAGGGCCTCCGGTTGCAGGGGATTGGCATAATAGGCGGCGACTTCCACGCCCAGCATATCCGCTTGTTGCTGCACCTCCGAGCCGCGGGCGTATTGAATGGAGGCGGCGGCACCTGGTGGTTTGCCGGCGCCCAAATTGGCCAGCACCCGCTGTTCCGAGATTTCCAGGGCCATGGCGTCCATTTGCAATCCTGCCAGTTTTCGCGCAAAGGCCGGGTCGTCGGACAATTTTGCCCCATCGATTCGGGTCTGCTTGGCCAGGTCCTCGATCTTGCCCAGAACGCCGCGCAGTTCGACGGAGGTCATGGAAAATCGTTCGAACTCCAACAGATATTTCGCCACTGACCAGCCGTCGTTTTCCGCGCCGACGCGATTTTTCTTCGGCACCCGCACGTCGTCAAAAAAAACCTGGTTCAACTCGTGCACGCCTTCGAGATTGATGATCGGCTTGATGGTGATGCCGGGCGAGGTCATGTCGATCAACAAGAACGATATGCCTTCCTGGCGCTTGCCTTCCGTCGAGGTGCGGACCAGGGCGAACATCATGTCGGCGTGCTGGGCATAGGAGGTCCAGATCTTGGAGCCGTTGACCATATAGTCATCACCATCACCAATGGCGGCCATGCTGAGCGCGGCCAGGTCGGAGCCGGAGCCCGGTTCGGAATAACCCTGGCACCAGACATCCTCGCCGCTGAGGATACGGGGCAGATAGTGGGCTTTTTGTTCTTCCGTGCCATAGCCGATCAACATCGGGCCGCACATCTTCAGGCTCATGGGGATCAGCGACGGCGCCTTGGCGCGGACACATTCCTGGGCAAAGATATAGCGCTGCGTCAACGTCCAATCCGTGCCGCCGAATTCTTCCGGCCAGTCCGGCGCGGCCCAGCCCTTGGCATGCAAAATACGCTGCCAGGCCATGGCCGAACCCATATCCTGCCACAGCGAGGTGCGCTTGCGGGCGCCGTCACGCAGGGCCTCTGTCAGGGACCCATTAAGAAACTCGCGGATCTCGGCGCGAAAGGCCTCGTCCGCCGGGGACAGTTCAATATCCATGTCAAAATCCTCAAATAGCGCCGCAATCCCGCAGGGCGGCAATCTCCGCCGCACCATAGCCGAACTCCGACAAGATTTCTTCCGTGTGCTGGCCCAGCAGAGGCGGCGGCCGTTCCATTGTAGGCGTACCTTCCGAGGCCATGAAGCCCAATCCGGGAATGGTGATTTCGCCCTCCATGCCCTTGGGTGCCGGCAGGGTCATGAGGATATTGCGATGGCCGACCTGTTCTTGTTCAATGGCTTCGGGCACGGTCAGCACGGGCGCCATGGGGACGCCCTCGGCGCGCAATGTCTCCTGCCAATGGGCGGTTGGCTTGGTAATGATCAGCGCCTTTAGTTCATCAAAAATTTCCAGCCGATTATCGATGCGGGCCTGCTCCGTCTTAAAGCGTTCCTCTTCCGCCCATTCCGGGTGGCCGAGGCCGCGGCACAATGCGGGGACCATATAATCCGCAAACACCGAAATATTGATGAAGCCGTCGGCGGTTTCATAGACGTCCGTGGTGGTCTGCATGGTCGCGGAACGGTTGCCCAACAGCTCTGGCACCGAACCGTTGAGCATGTAGCGATTGATGGCGAAACTGATCAGGGACATGACGGAATCTGTCATGGCCACGTCCAGATGCTGGCCCTTGCCGGTCGCCAAACGGCGGTAGAGGGCGGTGGCAATGGCGAACGAGGCGGTCAGACCCGTCGTCATGTCGGCAACTGGGAAGGCGATCCTGATTGGCCCGGCCTCCGGCGTGCCGGTCAGCGACATCAGGCCCGAGACCGCCTGGATCGCCCCGTCATAGGCCCCCGCGCTGGAGGCGGGACCGTTCTGGCCGAACCCGGAGATGGAGCAATAGACGATGTCCGGTTTGATCGCCTTGACATCTTCATAGCCAAAACTAAGCCGTTCCATGACGCCGGGTTTGAAGTTTTCGGCGACAACGTCGGCGCTTTCGATCATGCGGCGGACGACTTTCTTGGCTTCGTCGTTTTTTAGGTCCAAGGCGATAGAGCGTTTGCCGCAATTGAAGCCCATGAAAACCGGCCCCAATCCCGCCCGGGCCCATTCCCCCTCCG
>Ga0315339_1001928_pt1 | contig 16772 bp, 15 predicted proteins | sample ASW17metaG_FD_204514 | JGI IMG/M metagenome (GOLD analysis project Ga0315339, IMG submission 204514) | Ammonia-oxidizing marine archaeal communities from Pacific Ocean, United States - ASW #17 | ecosystem: Environmental > Aquatic > Marine > Oceanic | place: USA: California | collected 2016-12-05
TACCGCAAATACGCCGCTTAATGTTATCAACCAGATGAGCCAGATCCTCCTTTAGATCAGGCCGTTGATTGTTCCAATTTATATGACGACGGACAGTTATTTTATATCCTCATTCGCCGGGGAGCTGCTGCCAAAGTGGCAAGCCTGTTTTACTTGGTGCCGCCGCTCGTTGCCATCGAGGCCTGGTCACTGTTTGGCGAATCATTAGCGCCCATTGCCATATTCGGCATGGCCGTCACGGCCAGCGGCGTTGCTCTCGTCACCAAAAGCACAAGCTAATTTTACGACAATGGACCTATATCTCCTTCGTATTGCCGGTTTGCTGAGATTTCCACATCACCAGCACCATGAACACGGCCGGCCCCGGGCAACCCAATTCAAATGCTGGCAGCGTCAGAGGATAGAGGCTTGAGCCTCTCAAGCGCTGGCTCTAGCCTCTATCCTCTGACGCTGTCCTTGACCCATATCGTCAATGCCAACTAAACTGATGAGTGATATATTTATAATACATCACATTTGGGAGCCGTTATGGGCGAAGTACCGGAACGCAAGAAACGCACGATCACGGAGATCCGAGACTCGAAGTTTAGCGGCGAAAAAATGGTCTATATGTCCGTGCCCGACTACACCTCCGCGCAATGGGCGGAGATGGCCGGTGTTGATGTGGCGGTGGTCGGCGACAGTCTAGCGATGATCGCACACGGTCATGCCAATACCATTCCGGCGACCATGGATATGATGGTTTTGCACAGCCAAGCCGTACGGCGGGGTGCACTCAATACATTTGTCCTCGGCTGCATGCCCTATCAAAGCTACAACACGGTAGAGCGCGCCCTGGTTAACGCGACGCGATTCATGCAAGACGCGGGCTGCGATGCAGTGAAACCACAGGGCGGCAAGAGTCAGGCGCATATCCTTCGCGCGTTGGTCGATTCCGGCATCCCGACGGCGTCGCATATCGGGCTGACCCCGCACACAGTGGCCATGTTCGGCGGCTTTAAGATCCAAGGACGGACGGCGGAAGCCGCAATGAGTATCCTTGAAGATGCCTTTGCCATACAAGACGCCGGTTGTTTCATGCTGGAGTTCGAGGCGGTGCCTGGCAAGATCGCAAAATTGATCTCCGAGCAGTTGAAAATTCCGACCATCGGTATCGGTGCCGGGGTCGGTACGGATGGGCAGATTCTATTGGGTTATGACCTCCTCGGTGTGTTCACCGACTTCAAGCCGAAGTTTACCAAGCGCTATGCCAAGCTCACCGAGGTCGCCGTCGCCGGCATCGAGCAGTACGTCAAAGAAGTCAAACAGGGCACCTTCCCCGACGACGACCATACCTACGGTGTCGACGACAAGGTCTTTGACGAATTCACGACTTTGGTGGAGAAGCGAAAGCAGATATAAGAGCGCGGCACGAAAATTTAAAACGGAATGCGCATATGTCATCGCAACACGCCGACCAGAAATTCGTTGACGAAAAAACCGGTAGCCTGACGGACCAGGCGTACCGTGAGTTGGAGGAACTTATCGTCACGATGCGCCTGCAGCCTGGCGCAGTGCTGTCGGAAACGGCGCTCTCAACCCGATTGGGGATCGGGCGGACGCCGATACGCGAGGCATTGCAGCGTTTGGCCCGCGAAGGCCTGATCGTCATCCTTCCGCGCAAGGGCATTTTGGTCTCCGAGATCAATCCCAGCAAACAGCTTTTGGTCTTGGAAGTGCGACGCGAGTTGGAGCGGTTGATGGCCCGTGCTGGCGCCGTGCGGAGATCAGACGAGGAGCGCGAGGCGTTTTTGGAAATAGCCGATGGGATGGAAAAGGCGGCGCTCAACAACGATGACATTGCCTTCATGCGCTACGACATCGCCTTCAACGACTTGTTCGCCAAAGCGGCGCATAATGAATACGCCGTCCGTGCCATCGACCTAATGAACGGGCTGTCGCGCCGGTTCTGGTATGTGCATTACAAGGAGGTTGCGGACATGCCGCTCTGTGCACGGCTGCACGCCGCCGTTGCCCGGGCTCTCGCCGATGGGGATGCGGAAGCCGCCGGGACAGCATCCGACCGGCTCGTGGATTACGTTGAAACCTTCACCCGTGCTACCGTCGGCACGGTGTCCGCCCGCTGAACATCCGATGGACACAGCATCGCTCAACGAAGCCTTCCAAACTGTGGGATTGACGCCGCGCGGCGCTTTTCATCCCGAACCTCAAGACAATGTACCGGATATTGGGCCGGGCCAACCGACGGCTACGCTGGTGCTGGCCGGTAATGCCGGCCCAGACATGTGGCACGCCTTCTCCGCCTGCCGCGACCCGGCGCACACCCTGCTCGATGACTGGTCGCGCGATGTTCTGGCCCCCCTGGCCAAGTCTTTCGGCGGCCTTGCATTGTATCCCTTTCAAAAACCCCACTTGCCGTTCCAACGTTGGGCGCAAAAAGCCGAGCCCTGCCACGCCTCGCCACTGGGCATGTTCATTCACCCCGACCACGGGCTCTGGCACGGCTATCGCGGCGCCCTGGCACTCGGCGATAAATTACAACTGGCGCCCGCCGACCAGCGGCCATCGCCCTGCGACGCCTGTTCGGATAAACCGTGCCTGACGACCTGTCCCGTCAATGCGTTCGGTGTGTCCGGTTACGATGTGCCGGCATGCGCCCGCCATCTCAATAGCCCCGCCGGCGCCGACTGCATGGAACTCGGCTGCCGGGCACGGCGAGCCTGTCCCGAAGGCAAGACGGCGCGATACCAGCCGGCGCAGGCCGCATTCCACATGAAAGCCTTTTTGAAGGCGCGGCGGGCCGACGGCGTCTTGATTTAAATCAATGCCTCTTCCGGCGGCACGGCGTATCAATGCGGTAGCTCATACTCACAACAGTAGCTAATGCCCATGATTAAATTGGCGATTATTTGTTTTATCAAATATAATATATCACATGAATATTAGTTTAAATCCGACTCGATGACCTGAATATTCCATGTGCGCGCCGGAACAGAATAGAAAGGGAGAACCAGATGTCCATTCAGAAAATTTACGAAGCGGTAATGGAATATGAGGAGGAGGACGTCGCGGAACTGGTCCAGGCGGAAGTCGATGCTGGGACCGATGTCGAGAAAATACTCAATGAAGGATTGATCAGCGCGCTCGATGTGATCGGCGAGAGGTTTAGTGCCGGCACCCTGTTCGTCCCGGAAATGTTGATGGCGGCTGAAGCGGTGCAGGCGGGCCTCGAAGTCATTCGGCCGCTTCTCGTCGACACGGGAACCAAGTCGATTGGCACGGTTAAGGGCGATCTGCACGACATCGGCAAGAACCTACTCGGCATGATGTTCGAGGGCGCGGGATTCAAGCTCGTCGATTTGGGCACCGACGTCGATCCCGAGCAATTTATTAGCGCCGCCCAAGAGAACGACGCGGACATCGTAGCCCTTTCCGGCCTACTGACCACATCGATGCCGGAAATGGCAAAGGCTGTGGCGGCGATCCGCGACGCCAACGATAACCGCAACCTGAACGTCAAGACGATGGTTGGCGGGCCGCCGGTCAATGCCGAATTCGCCGCGAAAATCGGCGCCGATGGCTACAGCGTTGACGCACCATCAGCCGTCGACGATGCACGTGCAATCATCGCCGGCGGCATCTGAAACCGGACATAGAGTTTTAGGAGCGAAATCATGACTTGGACACATCGCGAACGCATTCTGGCGGCGCTTAATCACGAGGAGCCCGACCGTGTACCGATAGATTTCGGCGGCGCCGAATTTACCTCAATCACGCTTGCCGGATACGAGAAGCTGAAAAAACACATGGGTGTCGACGAACCGACCGAGGTAATGTCGATCATTCATACCTGCGCCCATCCAGCAGAAACCATTCTTGACCGGTTCGGTGTCGATCGATGGGAGGATGACAATACCTATTACGACACCTTCAATGTGCTGTGGAAGCGCACCGAGAAGGCTGTCGATCAACATTTCCTGCACCAGGACGGGCCCTTCCATGGCGGCAAACTGACCGTCGAACAGGTCGAGGAATACGATTGGCCGGACGGCAAGAATCCGGGGCTAGTCAAGGGCGTCCGCGAGCGCGTTGAACACACCAAGGCCAACGGCGACCATGCGGTCTGTTTGTACATTCCTGGCGGCGTCATTCACCGAGGATATCTCTGTTCTTCGAGCCGATCGGTCGCGGGTGGTGGCATACGTGACAAGGCCGCGATTTCAGCGCGCATTTCTTCGTTCATGTCAATGCCCGCAGCAGCCAGGGACGGGCCAAGCTGTTCAAGGTTCCGGGCACCGACTATAGGACAGGTTATCTCAGGGTGCGCCACCGTCTTTCAGTTTAAAGAGATCAACCGTCGGAAAATTTTGGCCTGCTTCAAGCATGATGAAATTCCTTTCTATCTAAAGTTCCAAATTATCTTTTCGCCGGACACCTTGGGCGCTGGCACTGCGTTGCTTCGAGTTCGAGGGCTTTTAGGCTGGCACTTTTCGCGGAAGAACCACGGGCAAAGGGTCGTCTTCGCCTTAGTTCCCTTCAGTCATGCGTTTCGCAACCTGCCAGCCATTGTCTAAGTGAGACGCGAGGATTTGTTTCAAGAGCAAGGCGTCGCGGTCCCGAAGTGCCATCATGATGAGGTCATGTTCTTTCACGGATTTGGTCCAACGCGTTTCATCCAAATTGCCTACATAGCGGTATCACTGAATCCGTCTCGTCAGGGTTTGATAATTTTTTGAAAGCGCCTCATTGCCGCTGGCGGTTGATATCGTCTGGTGAAATTTCTGATCGACTTCGAAATAAGTCGTCAGCTCCCGTTGTTCGTAAGCGGCGACCATCACTTTGTGCAACGCGTCTAATCGGACCAGTTCTTCCGAAGTTATTCTGTCGCAAACCGCTTCCGCCGCGACACCCTCCAGCGCCTTAAGAATCTGAAGGATGTCGCTCACTTCGTTGCGAGTCATTTGCGTGACGGTTGCACCTTTGTTTTGGGAAATTTCGAGCAGGCCGTCCAAAGCCAAAACCTTGAACGCCTCGCGAACAGGCGTTCGTGAAAACCCGTACTGTTCGCAAATGCTGCGCTCGGATAGGGGATGCGGTTTCGAAGTTGTGGCTGCGGGGCGCGGCCACAAGTGGCTGCCGGAATACCGAAAATCGACGCCTGAGACTGTCTGGGACCATTGGGGTGTTACCCGCGAAGAAGCCGAGCGCGGGCGCCTAAACCCTAAAATGTTCAACTCGTTTCTGGACGGCTCCAAGCCGGCGATCGAATCCGCGGCCATTGCCAATGCGACAGGACTTGATGTTCCAGCGGACGGATTGCAATTTCCAATTGGTGGTGCGGAAGACCTGCCGACCATCATGTGCCCTAGATCGGAATGTGGCTGCCTAGATCACAAAGGGATGGTCGAAGTCGCCTCATCTTTGACTCGGTCGGGCGAAGCAGTCCCATACGACATCCGCCAAGGCGTTTGGGTCGTATTTGAGGGGGATACGGATTACCTGCGCAATTGTTTCCAGGAATACCATGTAAAAACAGATCCAAGCGGACGCTACGCGTCACTATACAAGAGATGGCATATGATCGGCCTCGAACTTCCGATATCTGTCGCTTCCGTTGGTTTGCGCGGTGAACCGACAGGCGTCGCAACGACCTTCAACGGCGATGTCTCAGCAATCGCCAAACAAGACTTGCCAGCAGGGAGCATGCTCGATGGTGAGGGCGGATACACGGTCACTGGCGGCTTGCGCCCCGCCAAGATCTCCGTGGCTGCGGGGTATCTCCCGCTCGGTCTCGCACACGATGTCAAGCTGAAGAACGCGATCAAGGATGGCGAGCCCATTACATTCGCCGACGTGGACATCGATGAAACGACGACGGCGTACAAGCTGCGTCAATGGATGGAGACGCATTGATGAAGAGCCGGTTTACCAACATTCACGCCGAAGTCCAAGAATCAATGTAGGTCAGTGTTTTCGGGCATTGTCACGCTAACCCGTTGAGCTTGACCGTGAATGATGGCTAGCAATCCTGATCCCTAAGTAAAACTCCCTGATAGGCATTGCCAGTTCGCTGATCCATTGAAAGAATTCGCTGTTTCTGGTTTTAGGGAATTCCGCTGAAAAATCACGGAATCATAGAGAGTTGTCTGCGTCAATTTAGCAGTTTGGCCCTCAAATTTCGAATATTCCACGCATATTCCCTGCCAAACAGGGATTTCCACCAGAGACAGGTTCGCTTCAGACTGCACCCACTGCCGCGAACCGATCGCCATTTCATGGCATGGCGTTGCCTGACTAACCGCATTAGGCCGAGACATTCCTAAGGGCACTCGGCTTTCACGCGGCAAGGGACTGCCAGTCGTCGAGTGCGGCATAGAGGTCCAATCCTGTTCCACCAATGCCGAACCGCCCCTTAACAGACGTCGATCCCGCGCGCAAAAAGCAAATCCTCGACCTGTCGCAGCGATAACGGATAGCGGAAATACATCATTTAAGCGCGCCGAATCATCGTCGGCCAACTGTTGAAATTTCGGTATCGGTTTTTCATCTGAAAATGCGACGAACTGTCCTGTCTCAGCTCAACCCAGTTTGCTCTGACAATGCCCCGGCGGGCACCCTTGCGGCTAGGCGCTCCTGCCACGAATGAACTCGGCAAGCTTGCCGGACAGTTGGCTCAAATGGCCCTGTATTTCGGTGAACCTTTCGCCGCGTCGGTAGCTGTCTTCATCCATGTACATGGATCGATTGATTTCAAACTGCAGGCTGTGGATGCCGCCATCCGGATTGCCGTGTTTATGGACCGATTCGGCGCCGGCAAAATGTTCGTTGAGGGTCGCGTCATAGCCAAAGCTTTTCAGGCATTCGACCACCGCTTCTGCGAACTCAGGCGCCGTCGTGGCGCCGTGGCGCGTGCCAATATCGAAATCCGAGCGGACCCGGCCAGGATCCGCAACGGCCTTGCCACCAACGGCGGACATGCTGTGGCAGCTTATGTGATAGGCGACACCATATTGCTCACGGAAGCCCGCCAGGACCGCCGCCAATTCATTGTGGTAAGGCCAATAATAATGATCGAGGCGGTGGCGGAGATCGGCGGCAGAAATCGGCGCGTCGCGCAGGGCCACATCGCCTTTGCCGCAGACGCGCGGAATCAACCCCATGCCGCGCAGCGACTTATCAGACGTCTCGAGCGGCTCCGACCATTCGCCCTCCAACCACGCCGGGTCAATATCCAGTTCATGGCGGTTGGCATCGATATAGGCATTGGGGAACAACGCATAGAGCCACGTGGCGCCGTGCTCGGGGACGCCGGCATACAAATCCTCCACATACATCGAAATCGTGCGGCGCACTGCATCGAAGGGCGCCGGAGCTTGATATTCTCGCGGGAAGTCGCTACCGCTGCGGGGGATGTCAAAAATCAGCGGCACGGCGTTCTCAGTAGGCGTCCGCTTGCGCAGAACGCCCGGTTGATGGCTTTCGGTAATTGTTGAGGTCATCATATTTTCCATTTCTCAATTCAGGCCGAGGTTCATATTAAGCCCAGATTCATTTCAGCTCAGGCTCATTTCAGGCCAGGCGGGATCTCGATGTCCCCCGAGGTTTCTGCCAATCGGTGCCAGGCCGCCACGGTGGCTTCCTGAGCTTCGGCGATCACCGCGTCCTCGTCCATGGTCAAGACCTTGCCGTCGCGCATCACGAACCGGCCATCGATCATCACCGATTGGACGGCGCTGGGGTTGGCGTAATGCACGATGCTCGAGACCAGATTGATGATCGGACGGAGATGCGCCTGATTGAGATCAAGAATCGTGAGGTCGGCCTTTTTGCCGGCCTCCAGGGAACCCAGATCGGCCTCGGCGCCCAAGGCCTTGGCCCCGTTACGCGTCGCCGCATCAAACGTCATCTGAGGTGTCGGATCGACGCCGCCGCCTTCATGTTGACCGCCAAGCCCACCGCGATGAATGATCGAGCCGATCTTCAGCGCCTGGAACATGTCTTCTGTCATGTTGTCGGTGCCGAGCACGATATTGACGCCGGCGTCCTGGATGCGCCCGACACGTACTTTGTGCGGCCCGCGCCGGGAACTGTTGGCCGGGCAATGCGCCATGTGGACACCGTGTTCGGCCAGCAAATCGATATCCGCGTCGGTGCAATAGGTCCAATGCGCCGCCACCACGTCCGGCCCCAGCCAGTCGTTGTCGAGCAAATACTCCGCCGGGGTGCGGTCGTAAGCAGCGCGCACCTGTTTGACCTCACCCGGGCTTTGCGCCAGATGAACGGTCCGCGTGAGATCATACTTTTGCGCCAAATCATTCAATTGCCCCAACATCCAGGGCGAACAGACATCCGGCGCGTGCGCCGCCATCTGACACTGCACCCTGCCGTCTTCGGTATTGTGGAATTGCTCGACCATGGCGGTGATGCGGTCCAGGAATTCCTGGCCGAAGGCGCGGTCGTATTCATAAATCCCGTGGCGGATTTTCAAGGTCAACGCATCGGCGCCGTTTTCGCTGAGCCACAATCGCATACCGGTCTCAACCATGCCTTGGGCGTAACCGGTAATGAACCGGAACGGTTCGACCAAAGTCGTGGTGCCGGACCGGATGGCTTCCAGGCATCCGAGACGCGCCAGAGCGCGGCGCTCATCATCGATCATGGCGAAACTGATCGGTGTCATGTAGCCAAAAATGGCATCGCCGGACATATCCTCGACGGTGCCGCGCAACACCAACAGCACGGCGTGCGTGTGGGAATTCATGAAGCCCGGCATAACGGCCTTGCCGGTGGCGTCCAGGGTTTCCATATCAGGGAATTGGCGGCGGAGATCGTCACTCGTGCCAACGGCGACGATCCGGTCGCCGCTGATGGCGACGGCGCCGCCTTCAATAATTTCCCGATTGTCGTTGCCGGTCAGGACCGTGGCGCCCGTAATCAGCAGATTGTTGGCGTCATCTCCGTCGTTCATATTCATCCCCGTCTCATTTTAATTGCCGAAAACTTTGGCCCGGAAAATTATGGCCCAAGGAAATTATGGACCCGGCTCAGGCGTCGTGTCCAGAACGCGTGCTTCACCCCATCCCGCTAGCAGGTAGCTCAGGCCCGACAGCAACGTGAAGCCGATGACGATCACCATGGTCGGCCAAATGGTGCCGTTTTGGGTCATCCCGGTAATCTGGGCGGCGATGGCGGCGACCAGCCATTGTCCAAACCCCATGAACCCTGCGGCACTACCCGCCAGCGACGGGTCGACGCTGATGGCGCCCGATGTCGCCGCGGGCTGGCTCATGCCGTGCCCCAGCGAGATCAGCCCTAAGGGTAGAAACAAGGCCAGCGGTGTTGGCGTCCAGACCACACACCAGATGACGATCACCGGACACGAGATAATGGCCAGCCCGGCGCCGCCGATGATCAAGCGGTGAATGCCCCAATTCTGGGCGACCCGGGCGGTGATCAAATTTCCAGCCATATAACCCAGCGACAGGATGGGAAAATAAAGGCCGTAGGCCGTCGTCGGTTGCGCCAGAGCATCGACCATGATGAACGGCAACCCCGACAACATGGAATACCAGGCCGACAGCGTACACGTGCCGTGCCCGGCGTAGCCGACGAACACCGGCGAGCGCAAAAGCCGAAACCCGCGTCTAAATGTCGCGATAATGCTGTTCGCCACAGCGCCCGTGGGGCGGGTCTCCGGCAACCAGATCAAGGTAATGAAGAAAACAATGACGCCGAACCCCGACGTCAACCAGAAACTCAGCCGCCAACCGAAGGACACATCGATCCAGCCCCCTAATATAGGTGTCGCCGAGCCGATCAATGCCGTCGTCATGGTGACAAACCCGATGACGCCGGCAGCTCGGTTGCGGTCATACAAATCGCGCGCGATGACCCGGGCGAACATCAGGCCGGCGCAACCGCCAATGGCCTGCAGGGCACGCCCCGCCGCCAAGGTCTCGATGTTTTCCGCCGTCGCACAAACCACCGGCGCAGTGACATAAATCGCCAGCCCCACCAAAATGACCCGCCGGCGCCCGAAGCGGTCCGATATAGGCCCATAGGCCAGCTGGGCGAATGCGAAGGCGCCCACATATAGGCTGATCGTCAGCTGCACGGCGGCCGGCGTGGTGTTGAATTCATCCACCAATCCCGGCATGGAGGGCAGGAAAATCTGCAATGCCAACGGGCCGACCATGCCGAGCATGACCAGCATGAACGTCATGTTCAGCTTGGGCGAGGGAACTGGTGGAAGGTCTGCCGCATGATACGGTGTCGTCATGGCGGCATGATACATGGCTCAATGATAATTAACCCAGCTGTTTTCGTCCCGCGAACGATCATGATAGTCTCATGCAGACAATGGATAATGAGGCGATCAACGATGAAACTCGAACGGTTCCGAAAATTTAACACCCGCGACGTCTATCCCGGCGGCACGCTGGATAACGACATGTGCATGACCGTCAAGGCGGGCAACCGGATCTTCCTGCGCGGCCAGACGGGGCTCGATCTCAACCAAAATATGATCGACCCGAATGACGCCGCGGCGCAGGCCGACCAGGCCATGCAGAACGCAAAAATTTTGCTGGAGGAAGCCGGGTCGAGCCTTGATGACGTCTGCAAGGTGACAACCTATCTGACTGATTCGGCTTATCGCACGGGTGTTTACAACGTCGTCGGGGAGCACTTGCGAGGCAATCCGACCGTCGCCACCGGGCTTATTGTAAAGGGCCTGGCGATGCCCGAAATGAAGGTTGAGATTGATCTGGAAGCAGTGATCCCCGGTGAGGGCGGGCACAAAAAGTTCCGCTTTTTGAACACCGGCGATTGGTTCGGCCAGACCAGTATCAACCGCGATTCCTGCATGGTCATCAACACCGGCGATGAGATTTATCTGCGCGGCCAGACGGGGTGCGAGTTGGACGGCTCGAAAATGTACGGCGACGGCTGTTTCTCGCTTGAAGCCGCAGCGGCGCAGGCCGATCAGTCGATGAAAAACGCCCGCGAGTTGCTGGAAGAAGCGGGCTCCAGCTTCGACGATGTCTGCAAGACACGTATCTATATTGCCGACCGGGCCTACCGCGAGGCAATCTATCAGGTCATCGGCAAGCATTTCGGCGATACCCACCCGTGTTCCACCGGGATCATCATGCGCGGTTTCGCGCGGCCGGAAATTCTGTTCGAAATCGACATGGCGATGACTTTGTCCAAAGGCACCCCGCACCAGCGGTTCCGGAAATTTCACACCGATGATGCCTACAAAGATGGCCAACAGCTCGGCACCAAATTCTGCAAGGCGGTGCGCGCTGGCGACCGGGTCTATTTGCGCGGCCAAACCGGCACCAACCTGGATGGTGAGTTTACCGGCGATGGCGATGCCGGCGCCCAGGCCGACCAGGCCATGAAAAACATCACGACGCTTTTGGAAGAAGCTGGTGCGTCACTCCATGACGTCTGCAAGGTCACGACCTATACGCAGCACCGCGATCACCGCGAGGCCGTCTATCAAACCATTGGTCGGCATCTGAAAGGCGTGCATCCGTGCGGCACGGGCTTGTTCGTCGATGGCTTGGCCAATCCGCGCCTTTTGGTCGAGATTGATGTCGAGGCGGTGATCCAAAGCTAGAAGCCTAGGCGCCGTCCGCAAACTCTCCGCCCTTGGCGACGACGCGCCCGGCTTTGAAGACAAGGTCGCGCGGCGCGCGCTGGGCAACCGCTTCGGCGAGCGTTTCGGCATCAACGGTGAACAAATCGGCACGTGATCCGACGGCTAGTCCATGGCCCTCAATATTCAACACGGCCGCGCCGGCAGCGCTGGCGCAATCAAAGGCAATGGCCAGGTCGTCGTCGGTCCGGTAGCCGGACCGCCAGGCCAACAACATGGCGCGCTCCAGCATGTCGCCGTTGCCGAAGGGCGACCACGGATCGCGCACGTCGTCGTTCCCAGCGAAAACCCTGACGCCGCGCCCCCTAAGCGCCTTCACCGCCGGCAGCGGCGATGACGCGCCGCCGTGGGTGACCAATGAGACCCCGGCTTTGGCCATGGCGTCGACCGCCCGGGCAAAATCATCGTCGACCGCAGCACCAAGGCAGAACCCGTGGCTAACCGTCACGCGCCCCGCCATACCCGCCACACCGGCGCGCTCGGATACTGCATTAATTTCGGCGAGGCCATGAGCGCCGGCATCGTGGAGATGAATATCGATACCGACACCCTTGCGCTCGGCGATATCGAACAGCGCAGACAACTGTCCGTCGAGGTCATCATCAATGAGGATCGGGTCCAGCCCCCCCAGCAAGTCCGCGCCTTCGCTCAAGGCGGCCTCAAGTAGATCAGCCGTACCGGGACACCGCATTACGCCCGACTGCGGAAAGGCGACGATCTGAATATCGACATGGCCCGCAAACTGTTCACGCACCTCGGCCAGCGCATGAACATGCGAAAGACCCAGGTCCGGATCAACGTCCACATGGGTGCGGATCGCCGTTGTGCCATGCGCGATGCAGCATCGAACCAAATTAGCCGCACGTTCCACCACTGGTGGCAGCTCGTCGCGAAGCTCTTTTTCCTTTTCAATGCGGCTGATCCGCTCGGGCCCCGCCCGGTGCCCCATCCAGACACATCCCGTCAGCGTTTTGTCGAGATGCATGTGACCATCCACCAGGCCCGGCAATGCCAGCAATCCATCCCCTTCAATTCGTGTTGCGGCGGGCATCGTGTCGGCGAGGCCCGCCGCAATACCGGTGATGCGGTCACTTTGCATGACAATATCAGCGGCCTCGCCGTCCATCAGCCGGACGTTGGCTAGAATGCTGGTTGTACAGTTGGCGGCGGCGGTCATGACGGCGCGCTGAAAAGCCCCATCATGTCGCCGACATTGTCCAAAGTCTCGAAGGTTTCAAGACACGCGCGGACTTCGGCAGCTCGCCCCGCGTCCATAACCCCGGCGACGCAATCGTCAAACTTCGCCCACATTTCATCATCGGAAAGCGGGTTCTGCAAAACACCCCGGGCGCGTTGATTGAAGGCTTCAAAGCTGCGGCCGTCCTTGGTATTGACGATCACCTGAGCCGGCTCGCGTCCGTTATCGGCGGTGGGCAACGGATCATCGACGGGCTTCATGGTCATTTTGATGCGCGGCAGCCAAGCCCGCACAGCAGGGTTTCCGATAGCTTCGGGTTGGAAATCCGCGAGTTTCAGCACCCCGTGGAGGATTGCCAGGGAGATAGCATATTCCATACTGAACCGAGCTTCCATTTCGGATTTCGGCTCAGGGAACATCAAATTGTCGGAACTGATTTTGTTGACGATGGTTTCCACCGTGTCGATATCGTCGGCGGTCAGACCGTGTTCGGCCATGATGTTCAACACGCCATCGACGGCGCAGTGCGTGCTGGCGCAATCGGGATGGATTTTGACCTTCAGGCCGAAGCGCTCAATGGCCAGCGGCGGACCCAACTCATCGGCGGCGTTCTCATAACCGGGCGAGGTATCAAAACCGATGTATAGATCACGAAACCCCCAAGGCTTCTCCAGCGGCTCATCGACCGCGGTAATCCCGGCCTCGGCATAGCGCGCCGCCATCAAGGCATTCTTTGCGCCCATGCCGGCGTGGAACGGTTTGGCCATGTTGCCGAACTGCACTTTCGATCCCGATGCATGGCTGAAACCCAAGCTCAACGCACGTTGCACGCCGTCCACATCAAGCCCCGCCAGCCGGGCCGCGGCGCCCGCCGCACCAATGACGCCGATGGTGCACGTCGTATGCCAACCTTTTTCGTAGTGCGCGATATTGACCCCCGCCCCCACCACATGCATGGCCTCAAGCCCCGAGATATAAGCGTCGAGCACGGCAGTGCCGCCCGCGCCGCGCTCTTCGGCCAGCGCCAACAGGGCCGGCGCCAATACCGCCGTCGCATGGCCGCAATTGCCGTGATAGTTATCGTCAAAATCAAGCGCGTGGGCTGCGGTCCCATTGACCAGCGCGGCATGCGGTGCAGTCAGCCGGGCCGCATCGCCGACGATGGACGCGGGGCCGTCGCCAAGATCGCTGACCGCATCAAAGGTGCGCCGGGTTGCCTCATCGGGGCCACCGGCGATCATGCAGCCGACGATGTCGATCATCGCGTTTCGGGCCAATCTTAACGCCTCGCCGCTGGCCAGCGGGTCGGTTTCAGCCATCCAAGTTGCCAGTGTTCGCGTGATGGTCATTGCTCAATCCTCTATGTCGGATATTCTTTTCCCCTAAGTTAGCACGATATCAGCCTGAAGGAGGAGTGGGCATGACGTTTTCACTGGTCGGCATGTGCCGACGGACTGGCATGTTCGGCGCCGCGGTCACGACATCGAACATGAATGTCGGGACCCGCTGCCCGTATGCGAAAGCCGGCGTCGGCGCGGTCCTGACGCAAAACAGAACCGACAACCGGCTGGGCCCGCAAGGCATTGAGCTGCTAACGGATGGGAAAAGTGCCCCCGACGTCATTGAGGCATTGACCGCCGACAACCCGACCATCGGCTGGCGCCAGCTCGCCGTTATCGACCGAGAAGGCGGGACCGGATTTTACCACGGCGACAAAATCACCTCGATCCACGCAGGCGCCGAAGGCGATGGATGTTGCGCCATCGGCAACATCATTCGCAACGACAAAGTCCCCAGCAAAATGATTGAGGCGTTCGAACGCACGCCCGACGCACATTTAGCGGAACGTTTGGTGCAAGGCCTGGAAGCCGGGCTCGCGGCAGGTAGCGAATTGAAGCAAATCAAATCGGCCGCTTTGTTGGTGGTCCATGAACAGGATTTCCCGTTGGTCGATCTCCGCGTTGAGTTTGACCGCGATCCATTGGCGGAACTGCGCTTCCTTTGGGAAACCTATCAGCCGCAAATGGACCGGTTCGTCACCCAGGTCATCGACCCCGACAGCCTCGGTCCGCCGCCCGTTTGAAAATTATTCCTGAAGATTATTGCTGGCGTTCGGCGTAATACGGCACGCGGCCCTCTTGATGGGGTATGCCGCCCGGTCCCTTGTGCACGTTGACCGCATCATGGGTGGCGCGGCCATCCCAATCCATCAGCCACAGACGCATCAAATGGCGTTTCAGATCCGGATCGGCGTGGTCTTCGAAGCCGGTGCGCTTGTGCAAAATGACGCAGTTGTTGAAGATCATCGCCTCGCCCGGCTCCAAGGTGAAATCAAAGCGAAACTCAGGGCGATTGGCAATCTCTTCGAACGTGTCGAGGGCTTTCCATTCCAGTTCACTGACCGGCAGGTCAAACTCCTCGGCGGCCATGTCAACGTAGCCACGCAGCAAGATCACCGTGGTCACGTCGTCCAATGCACTGAACACAGGGATGCGAACCGGCGAATAAGGCGGTTTCCCGGGTTGCTGCTCACCAAATAGATGCAGATGAAAGCCGCGCCAAAGCGGCACCAAAAGCTCGGGGCAGGTCCTTAGCATTTCGTCATGAACCGCCAATGCGCTGGCGTAGCTGGATACGCCGCCCTTCCAGGCCTTCTGCAGGCAGAACATCCCAACCGTATCGCACCGGTCGGTGTGGAGATGCAGTTCGCGGGAATTTCGGTAGGCTCGCTGGCGGCTATCGGGGCCGGCGACATCGACCACGTGGCCGACCAAATCACCCAGCACACTTTGCGATACGGCACGGCCGAAATGCGTGCCCAGCCCGAACCACAATCGCTCAATTTCATCGGCGCTGTAGCGATCCAGCGGGAACCCCCGCAAAATCAACACGCCGCGCCCGTCCTCAATCTCACCTCGCCAATCGCGGATATCGTCGGCGATGTCCGGCAACAGGAAATCGTTGCGGCGAATGTCATTCAAGCCGCGAGAATTGAGCCGCTTCAAGGCGGCATCAAAGGCGTCAATGTGGCGAGGCGTCAGCTCAACTGTGATATCATCCTTGCCTGCAAAATCCGCGGCTTTCCAGGCCGTCGGGCTGTCGAATGGTGTGGTTCGCGTCGAGGGATAATCGTCTGTTGGCATGGAGGGTCTCTGGCGTGGCGTCAGACCACTGCCGCCTCTTCGCCGGCGTAGCGGATGACCGGGCGCATCTTTTCCAGTTCGTCGCGCGGGATATGGCAATAAAGGCGGTGGTTGGTGCCAAATTCCTGCAACGGCGGCTCTTCGCGCTCGCAGATATCGCCCACCTTGCGCGGGCAACGCGATGCAAAGCGGCAACCGGGCGCCGGGTTAATCGGGCTCGGCACTGGGCCTTCCAAGCGCACATTTTCTTGCTCGATTGACGGATCAGGAATTGAGATCGCCGACAGCAGAGCCTCGGTGTAGGGATGATAGGGCGGCACGAAGACCTCTTCGGGCGTCCCAAGCTCACAAACACGCCCCATATACATGACCATCACTTGATCGGCCAAATAGCGGACCACCGAAAGGTCATGGGAAATGAACATATACGCCGTGTTGGATGATTTCTGCAGATCGACCAACAAATTGAGGATCGCCGCCTGGACCGATACGTCGAGCGCCGACAAAGGCTCATCACAGACAATCAGTTCCGGCTCCGCGGCAAACGCCCGAGCCACGGCTACGCGCTGTTTTTCGCCACCCGACAGTTCGTGCGGAAACCGGTGTGCATAGGCCGGCGGCAGGTTGACGCTGCGCAAAAGATCAGCAACACGCTTTTCTTGTTCGCCCGCGGGCACCAGACCGAACAGCTCCAAGGGCCGGCGCACGGTTTCGCCGACGGATTTTTGCGGGTTCAGTGTGGCGTCGGGGTTTTGAAAAATAATCT
>Ga0315339_1001929_pt1 | contig 16760 bp, 16 predicted proteins | sample ASW17metaG_FD_204514 | JGI IMG/M metagenome (GOLD analysis project Ga0315339, IMG submission 204514) | Ammonia-oxidizing marine archaeal communities from Pacific Ocean, United States - ASW #17 | ecosystem: Environmental > Aquatic > Marine > Oceanic | place: USA: California | collected 2016-12-05
ATTGCCTCTTCAAGGTTTTGTGTTCCTGATGAAGAAATCTTTTGTTTTCCGTCAATATAAATTCTACCTACCCAATTTTTTGATTTTAATTCACCTTTATACTTGTCTTGTCTTATATATATGTGAAGTCTTCCATCTTTTTTATGTATAACCTGATGTTCAGTTGTTTGATTTTGATCAATATTAGCTGTTTGATCATTATTTTCTTGATTCTCAGAAAGATTTTGGTTTTCTCCTAAATTTTCATCAGGGGAAGTAGTTAAGTTTTCATCAACCGATGGTTGATTTTCAGCTTTTTCAACATTTTCCTCATTTTCATTTGAGGAATTTATATTTTCGTCTTTTTTATCTTCGCTCATAATTTTAAAAACGTTCTAAAAAATATTTTTTAAAACGAATCTCTAACACAAATTTAATTATCTCTAACACAAAAAATTAAAAAAATCTAACATAAAACTATAAGTTGTATGCCCATTATAGGCGTTATTGCAATAATACTAATAAAATCAACACTTTTAAACAAATTAAATAATTTTTATAATGTTTTATAATTTTTTGAAATTTATAGATAATTTATAAAAGTCTAACACAATTTTATAAAACTCTAACACAAGGTAATATTTGTATAATATTAAAAAAAACTTTTATTGAAAAAACATCTAAAAAGTAAGTAAAATCAACAAAAATTTACTTTTTGTAAATTTATAGTATTTTTGTGTTAGAGTTAAAAATTTTTGTGTTAGAGATAAATAATTTATCTTAAATAAAAAAATGAAAATTAAATTTAGAGAATTTTTAGCTTATAATTTTTATAAAAAAGCTTAATTTGGGTAATTATAAGATTATTTTACAAAAATTATAAAATAAATCATAAGTTGTATCAAATTTTGACAACTTATAAGTGAAAAAAATTAAAATTTCCAGATTTAAAGTTATTTTTTAAATTATTGATAAATTTTAATAAAAAAAATTAAAATTATTCAATTTTAAAAAGTTTTTTAATAATTTTAGCTAATTTTAACAAAAAGAAATAAAAAATATTAAAAAAATAACTTTATTTTATTTATTTAATTACTTTAAACAATCCTAACCAATAATTTACATCTTTACTTGCTATATATTCAAATTTAAGAAGTTCAAGTTACTTCCATTGATTTTCTTTTTTAAATCATCAATTTTTTTATCAAAACCATAATCAATATAGACACTTTAATTTATAGTAAAACAAATTAAACCACTCTTTTTAGTTATTCTAATAAATTAATTTAAAGCTTGTTGTTTTACATGACCAAAAGTAAAAGTTCCAACACTCATTATAGCATCATAAAAATTATCTTGTACATCAATCAGTTGGTTTAAATCTACTTTAATTAATTTTTGATAAAGTTTACTTGAAATAGTATCTAATAATTTTTGTGAAAGGTCTACACAATGAAAATTTCTATAGCCAAACTCTTTTAACTTTAATCCAACCAATCCAGTTCCACAACCTGCATCAAAGATAAGTGAGTCTTTATTCACTGTAAATTTTTTAAAAGTCTCTACAGTTTCTTTTGGACTAGTATAATTCCATTCAATCATATCTTTATTATATTTATTTTTTTCTCTACATTCATCATAATATTTCATTACTTCTTTTGTAATCTTAAGTTTACAAATCAGAACTTTGTTTACCACATTTTTTAAAGACATAAATATTTTTTCCATATTAAACTTTATTTAAAATAAATTTATTAAAATAAAATAATCTATTATTAAAAAATCTATTTTCTTTTTTATTTGTTATAAATATTAAAATTTTCATTATTAAAAAATAATTAAGTTTAATAATTTTAAATAGTAAATTTTTTCTTTTAGTTGAAAAGTTAATTAATAATTTAAAATTTACAATCATAACTTTAAAAGTAAAATGAATTAAGCAATTAAACAAATGATAAAGTTTTTTCATAATTTTTTATTTATATTTAGCTTCAGTAATTCTTTTAAAGACCCATTAGATTCCCATCTCTTTACCAGTTGACTCATATTATTAATAGTATCTGAAACAAATTCATTAAATACTGTTTTGTATTCAGGTCCAATACCTATTCCACTTTTACTATAATCTAATAATTTTTTCTTATCTAAATTTATAATTTTTCTTCTAACTGTTTCTCTTGGTAGATTAAGTACATCAGAAATACTTGCGATATTTAATTTTCTCTCTTTAAGTAATTCTGTATGATTTTTAAATATTGTTTTAAGTTCTTTAAAGTGTTTGATGCTATCTTTGTTTGTATTGTACAAATAATCGCTTACAACAAGTTGCATAATCATGAAGCTATCAAAATCAATTTTTAAAGTATTTCTTACTCGACTATAAAAATCTATTAAGAACATAGTCCAGTTATAGAAACCATTAGAAAAAGTTGGACCCTCTTCCTTTTTAAGGGTTGATTTAAAATCAATAATGTTTTCTTCTTGTGCGCTCATAATAGTTTTTATGACCTAATATAGTTTTTTTATTGCCTATTTTAGTTTTTAAATAACCTATACTGGGTAACTATATGAGTAATTAAGCTTAATTCAACTTATGAATTATTAAATCAATAAAGTGGGTATTAATTTGGATTTCCAAGAATATCTGAAGTGAACTCTTGGTATATTAAAGTAGATAAAACTTTAAAATTTTTAATAATTCTTTCAAAATCCCAAGACAAGTCAACTGTATTACAATTTAATTCTTTAAAGTAGTAAACTTTTGCCATTCGAATTGATGGATCAATCTTAGATAAAAGAATATTCAATTCGTTAGTTTTTTTTTCAATTATAAAATTATATCTACAAACATTTGAGCTAGTCCAATACATCAATGTACTCAAAACAATTAACAAAAAAATCATAACTTTAGGAATACCTAACACAATTAATTTCCTTCAATTGTAACAATTGTTAAATCATCTTTTTGAATTCTTCCAGATTTGATTAAGTCTTCAATTATCTTATTTAATCTCTGAGAGTTTGGTACACTTTGATATTTTTTTATATAATCTTGAAAACCTTCTTGTCCTAACATCTCTCCTTTTGCATCTTTCATTTCTGTTATACCGTCAGTAAAAATGTACATAGAACTTTCCTTAAAAGAAATTAATTTTTCTGTGAATTTATACTTAGGAGCTATACCCAAAGGAGGTCCTGCTTCTTCAAAGTTTGAAAAAATTTCTTCATTAGAAAAAATTAATGGAGGTTCATGTCCTGCATTTGATAATAATAATTCTTTTTTAATACTATCATAAACTCCTATTACCATTGTTACAAACATACCTCTCGAAGCTGTTTCGCATATCTCATCGTTAAGAATTTTTAAAAGCTCTGCTGCTGAAAAAATAGTTTTACTTAAGCATCTGTAAAGACTTGATGCCTTTGACATTAATAGTGATGACTTAATTCCTTTTCCCGATACATCAGCAACACCAAAACCAAATCTTCCCTCTCCAAGATCTGAAAAATTATAAAAATCTCCTGAGACAATCTTCGCCGGTATATTTATTCCTGCAATAGGAAAGGGATCTTTTTTATTTTGTGATAACAAAGTTTTTTGAATATCACCAACAATCTCTATTTCTTTTTGCATTCTATTTTTATCAATTAATTCTTTTGCGGTTTTTGCATTTTTAATTGCAAGTGCAGCTGGACCTGACAAAGTTTCTAAAAGTTTCCTATCATTTTCTTCAAAGAGTTTTGTATTAGTTTTTTTATTTAGACAATGGATAACACCTATACATTCTCCTGAAACCAATAGCGGTGAGCACAGAACAGAATATGTTGTAAAATTTGTTTTATTATCTAAATCAAAATAAAATTCTGCAATTTCTCTTACATCTTTTCTTACATCGCCTACCCTAATACACTTTTTACTTGCAGCAGCTCTCCCCATAACACCTTGAGTTATTGGTATTTCAAAATCCTCAAGATAGGCTTGATACTTTGAAGCAATACATTGAAAAACTTGTTTTTTGTCTTCAATTAAAAAAACATTTGCAGCTTGAGCATTTATTCTTTTAATTATAGCTTCAAGTGCATTCTGCAATGTTTCTTTTAAATCTAAAGAGCCAGCAAGCTCATTATTCATTTGTGTAATTAAAGCTAGATCTTTACTGGAAGTATCCTCCACTTTATTTACTTCAGGTTTTTTTGAGCCAAAAAACATATTATTTTTATTGGCAATCTATCCCTTTTTTGATATTTTTTCAAAATATGGAAATTTTAATTCATTCACCAAATTTTTACCTTCACCTTCAAGATGCTGTTATATTTGTGCAGTTTTGTATCGATGGTATTGTTGAAATAGCTTCACGAATTAAAATATAAACAGTGTTAATTATCTATATTGTAGTATTCATACTTGGTAGTCTATGGGGGAGTTTTAGCAACGTATGTATATATAGACTGCCTGAGGGAGGAAATGTGGTTTCCTCTAGATCAAAATGCAGAAATTGTCAAAAAAAGATCAATTGGTTCGATAATATACCATTTATTTCATACTTAATTCTTGGTGGAAAATGTAGAAACTGTAGATCTAAAATATCTTTCCAGTATTTTGTAGTAGAACTACTTGTAGCACTAGGCTTTCTTATCTCTTTTCACTTTTTTGGCATTTCTATTACTTCGTTATTACTCTTTATATTAACTATTTTCTTTGTAATTATTTTTTTTATAGATTTGAAGCACTTTATAATCCCAAATGAGTTAACTTTTCCTCTTATGGCAATTGGTTTTCTAAAATCATTTGATCCAAACTTAAATCAATATTTATTTCCAAATTATGTTAATTCATTAATTGGAGGAGTTGTGGGTTATTTAATTATATGGTTCATAATAATTGCCTATAAAAAATTACGGAACAAAGAAGGTATGGGTTTAGGTGACGCAAAACTTTTATCAGCAATGGGTTTTTGGTTTGGATGGATATCCATTCCGTTTATATTATTTTTTTCATCATTTGTAGCTTTAGGTTTTGCAATTCCAAGTTTGTTAAATAAATCTAAAACAATGTCATCACAAATTCCATTTGGCCCGTATCTTGTCTTAGGTTGTATGTTATATTTAATGTTAATTGAACAAATTATAAAATATTTAAATTGATGGAAAAATTTCTTTTCTTTAATATAGTCATATCCTCATTAAATACTTTTATAATTGTATATGCTTACTCATTAAATTTTTTTCCCAAAAAATGGCGGAAGAAAGTAAATCAAGATTCTTTAGTTGGTCTTGCATTGATATTTTTTACTATGCTTACTATGTTTGCCTGGATAATTTATTTTTATATAAAATTATTTTAAAAACTACTATCTCTCCAGCCACCTTTATTTGTTATGATTTCTCCTGGAATTGATAAGATTGAAAACAGAGTGCTTTCATCATCTGAAGGTCCGGCAACGTTAGCATATAATTTAGCTCCAAAAATAACAAGTTCTGATAATATACCTTTTCTAACAAATCCACATGCATTAGCATTAGGATTATCTATTGCGATACCATCATCGTCTACTGGATTCAATTGTAAATCTAGTTTACCAGAAGTATTAGTTCCACACTCATCATCTGCTGCACAAATAAATGCATTTCCCTGATCACATCTGTTCGTATTTGGAGGCGGTTGGTAAATTGGGAAATAAACTTGTCCATTAAATAAAGTCGGAGGCGCTGATGCTTTTCTATAAGTTCTAGGACTAGTAAAACTATTACTGCCATCTTTTTCTAAATGTACAACCCAGGAACTAGCAGCGTCTGGTAAAGGGCAATTACCAGTTCTACCTCCTGAAGCATCAATACAAATTGTGGAGTCATCAATATTAGCAGCATCGCTTGCTCCTTGATTTGCTAATTTTAAAAACTCTCCATCAATTATCATTGGAACAGCTCCCGGAACAGCTACTGCTTTTGGTATTTCAACCCCATTCAAATGTTTCCAATATGGGTAATGTAAATCTTCTACTCCATATAAAATATTATCCAATGTACTTTGTCTTCCACCAAGGTCAGTAAAATTTCCTGTTGAACCAAACAACCAAAAACCACCGTCACTTACTCCTAAACCTGCGTCCATTGAAAAGTACGAGTATCTTGCATTGTCTTCATTAGCTTTTAAGTTAAATAAAGTTGTTTGATCGTAAAGACTTGTTACTCCAGTTTGTAATGAACCTCCAGAGTATCCTTTTGTATTGTTAGATAAATTTATTTTTGTAATTTTACCTTCAAGATCATTAATATAAACTAGAGCTCCTCTCCAAGGAATATTTGGTGCAGTATCAGGAGTAATAACAATTGGAGATGCTGGAATTGAATTTGAAATATCACTTCCATTTGGAGTTGGTATTATGGTTGCACCTGAAGTAAATCCAGCAGGCGATGTGTCCACTATAGTAATAGGTCCACCGTTAACATCTGCTCCTACTATGCTTCCAGGCTTACCATCAATGTGACCTTCAAGATCAACTAAATATATCGCTGAGCCAGCACACGCATCATTTTTAGCCATACCAGCACCCAAAACAGCAACATATCTATCATCTTCAACTTTGCCATCTGAAGATGTTGGCATTCTAATTATTTTTGGAGCCGACCAAGTTTCACCTAATTGAGAGTAATCATATTCTGGTTCTAAACCAGAGGCACCTACACATGCTGATAAATTAATTTGATTTGTTCCCGCTGTTGCATTACTTGATTGATTAGCATTAAAAGTTTTAACACTATCAAATGTTACTCTCAACACAGGTCCATTACCATCATCTTTCATTACTGCTTCAGAAATTATGATTGGTTGTGGAGTTCCATTAACAAGTTCTGTTGCACCTAAAACACCTGCTGGGATCGGAGTATCTACAGGATAGTCTAAAATAATATCTGAGAAATGAAAAACTCTACCCTGAAAACAAGAGTTTGTTCCACTGTCTTTAAAGTCAGTTGATGTAACACATGGTGCAATAGCATCCTGATTAGTAGATATGTCATCACCCAGTGCCTCATCATCATCTCTAGCATTTTGAAAATTATCGTTAGCCACTTCTCCTTCTAGTGTATTCAGCAAAGATCCAGAACCTGAATTATATTCTTTCTCTGTTATCACACCATCAACATCCGCAACTAATATCTTATTATTTATTCTATCATTAAAAATCGAAAACATATGAATTGGACCTTTGCCTCCATCAGCACCCGGCTCCGTAACATCTAACACCGAAAAACCTGCGCCTCCTCTTCCATAAGGGACAATCATTAATGTACGCCAAGTTTTTGAGCCTTCTAGTGTTAAATCTTGATTGTACCCGTATATATGCACGTCGTGAACAACTGGAGATCCGTCAACACCAAATATTGGATTAGTTCCTCCAGACCCATCTACACCTGCTACAGCATTAACCTGACCATCATAATCTACATTTACAATTTGGGGTAAGAGTGAACCAATAAATGGTGGAATAAAACCCCATTGTTCTTGACCTGTCTCAGCATTTATAGCATGCAAGATCCCGCTATTAGCACCTGCGTAAATCATATTTTCTCTGCTTGAGTATTTTGACATAAAAGATTGATAATTGTTAGTCGCTCTATAATAAGCCTCTTCATTAGTGCTTGTGAAAGCAATATTTGCCTCTGGAGATCCAACTTCTATGAGTTGAGAATGGTATATATCTCCCATAACATGATCTCTAACTTTTGTTACATTGCAGTCTCCAGCATAATTAAAGTAATCATTACCTTTCATAAAGTTAATTAAACCCTTAACTTCATCGCCCAACGTTGCATCAGCACCAACAGTGTCGCAATCTGATGTACTATGGTGATAATCTGGAATTTCATATCCCAATTTATCAAACATTATTTTTAAGGCATCAGAATTTCCAGAATTAAAATTATCCCAATTTTTCATATATGATTGTCCTGGAGAAAATGCAGTCCAAATTTTTCTACTATCAGAAGTATGATCAGCTCCTGCACTCGACTGACTTTTTATCTTGGCTGCAGCACTCCAATTACCGTGCGGATTTCCATTTGAAACATCATGCTCTACACAATCATCAGTTCTATCTGCATTACTATCGTTACATGGACCTGTTTTCAGTTTTTTCCTTAGTATAGTTCCCCGCCATTCACCATATTGTTCGTAACCAAATTGTGCTTGATATAACGATCCACCTTCTTGAATAGTGGCTGTAATAGATGGAGCAGTAAATGCAAGTTTATCTGCAATAATTTGTCTAATTTTGCTGGTTAAATCTGATTTTAATCTTGCTGGTGTGTCGGCTATTATCGCTCTTTCACAATCGTCATCGTCTATACATTGTTGTTCAGTTGTTCCTTCAGGTAAGTCACTTGAACCTATTCTTGCAAGTTCATGAAACCTATTTAAATTTGTACCTGCTATACCACCACCGTAAGCTACATAAAGAGATTTAACTCCCATTTGTCTCAATCTTGCCATTCTCGCTGCTGTTTCACCTCCAGCACCTAAAACTCCAGTATTACTCATAGCACCATCTCCAATCACGATGACGTAATTCAATTGACATGTAGAATTTGGATCTAAAATTGATCCTCCTGCGCTTGAATCATTAAAGTAATCTTCCGCTATTTGTGAAAATGCGTGGGCATCTGTTCCCCATTCCATTCCTAATGGCATTAAAGTGCTCATAATTAAACCTGCTCCTCTTGGACTTACCGCAACATTTAAACAAGAGTCTCTATTACATTGGTGGCTTGTTCCATTTGGATGAACTTGTGTCGTTGACCAACTTTGATAATATGTACAATCAGAATTACGATGGCAATACCTTCCACCTCTAGCAGAATTTCTATTAAGACCACTCTCGCCAGCATTCCAGTGACCAAAACCAAAATATGCTCCTGTTGTAAGTGTAGTATCGTTAACTATAGCATCTATTGCTTGTTTAACTCCGTCCCATCTTCTTAATCTTGGACCTCCCATCTGTTGAAGCCAAGTTGTATTTCTATTTGTAACTGTAAAAAGATCTTCATCAAGCTCATCTATATAACCTGAATTTGATCCAGTTAAAATTCTATCGCTTGTTACATGAAGACCCCAAGCTCCATTAAAACTTAGTTTATCAGCATCTAATGCATTAGCTTCTCCTGTATTTGCAGCAATTGATCCTACCCCTCTTCCAATACTGGTAACAACAGTACAAGTGGTATCAGTTAATTCTAATTTTTGCACTGCATGATTGACATGTGATGAGATGTAAACAATATTGCTATTATCAGGTGAGACCTCTACACCAGTTGCATACATAATTTGTGTTGTCAAAGTTGGACCGTTTACAGCGGTACATCTTCTTGTTTCAGCTCCAAGTGCAAAAGCTGAACCACTTGCTGTTAGAGCATGACCTACTAAATCACCGGTTCTAGAATCGGTAAAATAAACCATTGTTCCTTCATTATTAACACTTATTCTCTGGTGGTTTCTCGTAATATGATTCCTGTCATTAAAAACTGTTTCTTCGCATTCCATAGTTTCAAGATTACAAGATTTTAAGGAACCCCTGCTGGCTCTCCGTCCCGTTTGTGCGCCTGACATAAAAATATAAGGAGTTCCACCAATAGTTTTAACATCAAAATCCATACTCACGCCAGAAGCACCAGTATTACCAAGAACAAACAAGCACCTAGTAAGATCTTCTGAAAAACCATATACTAATCGTCGTGTATGTCTTTCTCTACCATTTACAATAATTACATTTTCGTTAGTAAATGATGTTCCATTAATAGTGTCTGTTGAACTCAAACCTTCCAAATATTTTACTGTTGAAGTTTTTATTATTCTTTGATTTGCACCCCATCCAGTGGGAAGTGCAAAATCATGACTTGTACAGCCAGTAGCTGGAATTCTTGATAGCCTTGTAAAGGTTCTATCTATTGTTCCAGTTGCTAAATATCTTAATAACCCACCATTGGTTCTTCTAGCATTTTGTGTCATCAAAATTCTACCTTGTGAATCATATGTAATGCCTGTAACTCTAGCAACTCCATCACCACCGATCCATCTACCCATACTTGCAGAACTATCTACTAAAAATAAAATATTTGCTGCTACATCACCAGTCCCAGCTCCTGGTGGTACTGGTTTAGCATTTGCATTACTGTTTAAAATTAATGCAAATATAAAAAAAAATTTAAAATATTTAAACATAATTTATCCAATCATATCCGTTATCTGTTCGTCTGATCTATAGTCCATCATTTCCGAATTAGTAATTTCTAACAATTCAAACACGTTTCCTATCATTTCCATTTTGTTATATATCATGATCAAACTTCCAATACTTAAATCTTTATATCCAATCCAATTATCACTCTTAACTTCCTCACCTGGGTCACTAATATTATTTTTTACAAACTCATAAATTTCATTCTTAATCTCAGGATCGGATGTAACTATATTTATGCCAGCAATTTTAGAATCGTAGACTATAACTTCTAAATCTGCATTTTCTAAATTAGAACCTTCACAGTAGTCTATTGCGTAACTTTTATATCTTACTGTTTTTTTTCCAAATATTTCGGCATTATAGTTTCTCAAAAAAGTGAAGGTATTTTCAGCAGTAGTGACTGGAGTTCCTATTGGTACCGATAACAAAGAACAAGAATAAGAATGGCTAGTAAAAAATATAAAAAACAATGATGATAAAAGAATTTTCCTCACATCAAAATTATAAAGACTGAATAATATGATTTCAATATTTACCTGCTCATTTTAAGCTTTTTAATCAAAAATTAATGTGAAAGAACAATTATAGTTTCTAAAGGGATTAGTATTTCAGGATTTTCCACATCACCCATCATACCGCATCCATATATTCTATAAGCAGTTCCTAATCTTTGACTCGCTCCAGATGTTTTTTTTAAGCTGATACCTGCTGCTTTATAAGAAGATGTTCCTGAGTTAATTGAAAAAAATTCATATCTAAATTTTCCAAGCTTTTCTTTTTCATCATCGATTGCATCTGTTGTATCAATTGTTGGAACAAGTGCAAAACTTGTATCATCAAAAATAGGTTCAATTAAACTAAAAAAACTTTGATTTTCAAGTTGCTCAACTACCCTAAAATCTGCATCTCTACTTAAATTTCTAAAACTTTTATAACAAGGTGTTTGATTGGGTGCTGGATCAGTCAACTCTTGGTTACGCGGAATAAATCTACCAGACAAATCTCTAATTCCACTAGCATTGTTTATTGGGCCTATCATTTTATTTACTAAACTTTTCTCTGCTTCCATTAAAGCAGTTTCAGCAACATAAAAAGTTTGTTGATACTCATCACTGCTGTTATTTCCTTGATGATCTGAAGAAGCAATAACAATTAAAGCACCTCCCATTAAAGACATTGCGAGCAACAAAATTAAAGATAAAACTAAAGCAAATCCTTTTTGTTTATTTTTTATCATTAAAATGACTGTCCCCCAAGATTTCTGGTATTCACTGACACAATCACTGAGTCTCTTAAATATTTATCAGTATTAGTTGCATCTGTGTTAGATAGTCCTGCAATTATTCTTGAAAGTTCTTTTCTATAAAATTGTTCTTTTGATCTTAAAGTAAGTCTTACATCAACTCCTCGAATATCGTATAATTGATCTCTTATATCACTAAGTTCAGGTGCAGGAAATTGCCCAGATGTATTTTTAATCACTCTTCCATTTTCATCAAAAGGTATAAATTCCATGTCTTCAATATGATCCCGAATTAATATTGGTTCATTTGTGCATTCTGGACAAGCTAATCCATTTCCTACCCAATTTCCTTGGGGTGGAAATTCAATACAACTTGTTAAAGCTCTTGCTTGATCCCAACTTTCGATTTTTTTATAAATTCCATACTTGTTAATAGTTATTTCAGTACCATTTTCGGAAGTATATGTATCAGTGCCAGTTTGCTTACCAAAATATGTAATTCTATATTTTTTAAATGGTTGTTGTATATTATTTTGATCAAAGTCCTCATAAACAATTTCAATAAGATCACAACATTCTCCATCGGCACCTATAGTTAATGTATCATCATCAGCAAATCGATTATTTTTTCTAATTACTATAGGATTGTGGCTATTTTGCTGAGAGATATATCCATTATCAAAAGCTAGATAACTTACTTTTGGTAAAATCATTCCAGGAGCAGTGCAACCTTGATCTATAGAATCTGTTCTATATTGTTCAATTTCATATGTACCTGCGTAGTATCTAAAACCAGCCATACGAATATCTCTCATTAACATTGAAACTAAGTCTCTACTAGTTTTACTAATTTTAGCTTTTTCGGCTACTTTAGAATAAGATTTGTTTACCACATTGTATGATGTGTACATTGCAGCCATCATGATAGATGTGATTACAATTCCGATTAATATTTCAATTAATGTAAGTCCAATTATGTTTTTTAAATATTTCTTGTTCATGGTTTTAAAACGTAATCCGTTTGAAAATATAAATATTTTCTTTTTTTTCCGTCATTTAAATTCATTTGAATTCTACCTATATACATTATATCATCTGTTACGTATGGGACTTGACTACCGTCTATAGTCCTTTCGTTATCATTTGCCAATATATCTGGTTCACCACTCCACTGACTGCCAATTTTAAATACTCTAAAGTTTCGTCTTTCATTGCCTCCTTTACAATTTAAATAATCTTTATTATTTAATAAAGCCTGCCATTTTCTTTGCTTCATCAAAGGACCATCAATTACATCGTTACCATAAATATTGCCTCTGTTTGGTGAAGCAGTCAGTCCTGCTGCACTTTCACAAAAATCTGCATTAAATTCATTCTGAAAAAGAAAATCAGAAAAATTTTCTGCAGCTCCGGTAACAGCATTTTTATGTCCTATTACATCCTCTGCTATCATATTTGTTAAATAATTTGCCTTTGTTCTTTCTCCAGATGTGAAGATAGATTGAATTGAATAATTCGTCATTTGCAATATTGCAACAAAACCTATCCCAACAATTGCAGTAGAAATCAAAGCTTCTAAAAGTGATAACCCTGAAATTTTTTTATTTATATTTTTTTTCATTTATTCAAAATATACATTATCTTTTTCATTATATTTACTTACAGAAACATGTCCAAATCTTCCCCAGTGGATTCTTCTTAAATATTCAACATCACCTGTTGGCTCCATATCCTCTGAAACACCTCCATATGGTACTTCACAAAATTCAATGGCCGAAGTTCTTTTGCAAATATAAATAAATTCGTAAGGAATACTTGAGCTTTCTGCTAATGTACCAGCTCCTTCAAAAAATTTTCCATTTCTTGCAAAACAAACTGCTCCTTTATCTTCTGCAATACCCCCTCCTGGAAAATTTGTTGTTACACCTTCAAAAGTAAGTGAATAAGCATTACTCTTGATCTCATCACTAGTGGTACTTAAATCGGTATCCCAATAATCATCAGTAGCAATATTACATCTGCTTTCAGAATCAGTGTTCCAAACATCGTCGCCATCATTAATTTTTGTTGCAAGAGACTGCATGGTCATGCCTTTAGAAGTAACGACTAAATTAGAACTATCACTATTGTCAAAAAGCACTTGTACATAAGCAAAAGTTCCTCTCTCCGTTTGAATAAGAATATTTTTAATTAATGTTGCTATCCTTGCTACAGATTGACGAACTTCTCTTTCTTTGTTCCATGAAGAAAAATTTGGGTAAGCTACCGCTGAAATAACTCCTACTATTGCTAATACAACTAATAACTCTAGGATATTAAATCCCTTATTATTCTTTTCCCGCTGCTGCATCTATTTTTCCAGCCTTCACTAATTCTTCTAATGATTTTGTCATTGTAATCATTCCATCTTTAACAGCTGTTTGCATGATGCTAGGGATTTGATGAATTTTTGCTTCTCTAATTAAATTTTGAATTGGAGCAGTACATTTCATAACTTCAAAAGCACCTACACGACCTTGCCCATCTTTTGTTTTTAACAATCTTTGAGTAACAACCATTTTTAAAGATGTTGAAATTTGAGCTCGAATTTGCGCTTGTTGCTCAGGTGGAAAAACGTCTATAATTCTATTTATTGTATTAGGTGCTCCACTCGTATGAAGCGTTCCAAAAACTAAGTGTCCTGTTTCAGCAGCAGTTAATGCAAGTGAGACAGTTTCTAAATCTCTCATCTCACCAACTAAAATTACATCTGGATCTTCTCTAAGTGCTGCTTTTAATGCACTAGAAAATGTTTTAGTTTGTTTACCTACTTCTCTATGAGAAACAATGCTCTTTGCATCTTTATGAATAAACTCAACTGGATCTTCAACAGTAATAATATTTGCTGTTCTAGTTTTATTAATTTCATTAACAATAGCCGCAAGTGTTGTGGACTTTCCTGATCCCGTTGGACCTGTTACTAAAACAAGACCTTTGTGCATATCTATAATATCATAAAGAACTTGGGGAAGATCAAACTGAGCCATCTCTGGAATTACACTTTCAACTCTTCTTAAAACTGCTGCTGGTCCATTTATAGTCTTATAAAAATTTGCTCTAAATCTTAAACCACTTAAAGTAACAGAGGAGTCTAGTTCATGAGTATCGTTAAATTTTTTGGTTTCTACCTCATTACAATTAGTGGATATCAAATCTTGAAGATCTTGAGCTTTAACCATTACATCTGGCACTTTAATAATTTCACCTGTTTGTCTATAAGCTAAAGGTGAACCAGATCTGATATGAAAATCTGAGATTTTTTTGTTATTTTTTGCTAATTCTTCTAATTTTTCAAACATAAGATTTTTTATTAAAATTAATAATAAATATTAACTTAAAAAGATAAAACGTCATATGTCTTTTATAGTCTAAAATGGGTATTAATTTTATGGTCTAAAATGGGTACTAATTTCGTGAATTTTGGAAAAAATTTTTTAAAAATTAGGAAAATTGCTCCCTACTATAAATTTTACTGTTAATAACTATAGTTAGACTAAGCATAGTAGCAAGCATAGATGAACCACCACAAGACATAATAATAGGTAATGGAGAGCCAACTATAGATAATAAACTTAAAACCATAGCCATATTAACAGTTACATAAATAAATATTGCAACTTTAAGCATTTGTAATTTTTTTGTTTGATAAAAATAAACCTAATATAATTAAAATAGAGCCAATGAAATGAAAAAATAAAAATTTTTCATTAAAGAATATTATTGCAAAAATTGTACTAAATAGAGGAATTAATGATAAAAAAATTCCCGCTCTATTAGCTCCTATAATTGAAACTGCTCCTGCCCAACAATAGTAAGAGCCAATACTTGGAAATATTGCGATATAAATTAAAATATAAAAAAGATTACTGCTTATCTCAACTGTTTTACCTTCCACTACATCTAAAATAAATAATGGAAAAAGAAATACTAATCCAAAAGTACAGATTATATGAACTAGAGAAAGTAAGGATACATCAAAAGTTCTTTTTTTTAAATAAGCAGAATAAACTCCCCAAGCAAATATTGCTCCAATCATAAATAAATCTCCTTTATTAAAATTTAAAGAGAGTAAAATATTAAGATCAAGTCTGGTAATGATGGCTAAAATTCCTAAGACTGAAATTAGCAACCCAGATATTTGAAAAATATTTGTCTTTTCAATTTTTAACAAAAAACAAACTAGAATAATTGTTACTGGAATTGCGGTGTTGAAAAGTGATGCATTAATTATCTGTGTGTAGTTTAAAGCATTATAAGTAAATGAAGTGAATATACATACACTCGTAAATCCTAAAATAAAAAATGATGATAAATTTTTTTTAATTTTATGTTTTAATTTAAAGATCTCTCTATAAGTGAAAGGAAATAAAATTATCCATACAAGGCTCCATCTTAAAAATGCAAGAGAAAATGGGGGTATATTTTCTAAAAAGGCAAACTTGCCAATTGTAAAGTTACCTGCCCAAAACAATGTTGCACAAACCAACATTAAGTATGCTTTTGTGTTATTTTTCACTTAACTAAATCTTAATGAGCTATAAGGTTTTAAATTTAAATTAGTATTTTCGTTTGCTATCATTCCTGAAATTATCTTTCCAGAAATTGGACCTAAAGTCCATCCTAAATGATGATGTCCAAAACAATAAAAAACATTTTTATGATTTTTTGATGGTCCCATAACAGGTAAAAAATCAGGTAATGATGGTCTAAATCCCAACCATTCATCTTCGTGCTCTGGTAAATCGCCAAGCATATATTTTGCATTATTAATTAAATTTTTTATTCTTGATTTAGATATAGGATTATCTAACCCTCCAAATTCAACTGTACCAACAACTCTTAAGCCTTGTTCCATTGGAGTAATTCCAAATCCTCGATTTGAAAATATTACTGGTCTGGTTAATAAATGATCACAACCTTTAAAGTGAACATGGTATCCTCTTTCTGTATCTAGAGGAATTTTTTCATCTAAATTATCAGTTAACTTTTTAGAAAATGCACCACAAGCAATTACAGCTTTATCAAAAATATAACTTTGCGTTTCAGTTTTAAAAATTGGCTTCTCTACATCAAAATTAATATCTTTAATATTTGCTTTATTAAATTTTCCACCTTTTTTTAAAAATAAATCAAATAATTTTAGAAGAATTTTTTTTGGATTTTTGGCATGTCTTCCATAAGGATAATATACTCCAGCATGATAAAATGGTTTTATGTGTGGTTCTAAATCATGAATTTCAGATTTATTAACTAACTGCTGTTTA
>Ga0315339_1001930_pt1 | contig 16759 bp, 15 predicted proteins | sample ASW17metaG_FD_204514 | JGI IMG/M metagenome (GOLD analysis project Ga0315339, IMG submission 204514) | Ammonia-oxidizing marine archaeal communities from Pacific Ocean, United States - ASW #17 | ecosystem: Environmental > Aquatic > Marine > Oceanic | place: USA: California | collected 2016-12-05
CAGCACAGGTACGAGCAGATCAATGCCGACTTGAACACAACGCGGTGGACGGTCTAAAGTTTGCCGCTTGAATAAGCTCAGACGGGTGTCTCAAAACCGGGCCGCAGTACACTGGAAGCCGCCTAGGCCAGCGCCGTCAAGCGCCGCTTCGATGCGCCGCTTTCGTTCCCGCCGGCCCCGTATGTCGGCAGGCAGGCCAAAGGCCAAATTTCCACCGACAGACAGATGCGGGAAGAGCAAATCGTCCTGGAACAGAACGCCGACGCGCCGGCGGTCTGGTGGGACGCCGGTGATATCGATTGTGCCGGCATAAACGCGTCCATCGGCTTGGAATGGGCTGTCGAGCGTTCCGCCAATGTAGGACAGAAGCGCCGACTTGCCGCATCCGCTTGGGCCCATCACTGTGACGATCTCTCCGGGCGCCACCTGTAGATCCAGCTGAGGAATCAATAGGCGCCCATCGATCGAGATCGTCACCGCGTCGAGTGTCAGTTGCATGTTCATGTCGGCCTCAACAGCGCGCGGCGCCGGGCAAATACGAGAACGGGAACCGACAGGGCCAAAACATAGGCGAGAAGCGGCATGAGCGACTGAACCAGAGTATACACGCCGAGAATTCTTCGGTCGGCTCCGCCGGCAAGCGTGACGGCCTCGGTTGTCAGGGTCGCGATCCGGCCGTTGCCGGCGAACAGCGTCGGCAGATATTGGGCGACACTGACACTGAAGCCGATGGCGCAAGCAATGAGGATCGGCCGCAGCAGCATTGGCAGTTTTACCTTCACCAGCACATTGAGAGGCGATGCGCCCAGTGCCGCCGCCGAGCGCGCGTATCGCGGATCGAGGGCGCGCCAGGGATCGGCAAGCGACAGGAATATATAGGGCAAGACAAAAAGTAGATGGGCCCATACCACCGCGAACAGAGTGCCGTCGAAGCCGAACCGGATGAGGAGCACCTGGATCGAAAACAGGAAGGAAATCTGCGGGACGACCAGGGGGACGTAAATCAGCCACAGGGCGCGCCGCGTCAGGCGGATCCCACCCCGATCCTCGCATTCGAGCCACGTAACCACCAGAGCGATACCAACGAAAGTCGAAAGAATTCCGAGCCAGAAGGTCGCCTTGGCCGGCCAGCCGAGCGTCGGCAGCTGACTCATCCAGGTGGCGAGCGTCCAGGCCTCGGGCAGCGCGCCGGGATAGCGCCAGATCGAAGCGAACGACCACAGTGCCATCGCCAGAAGAGCGATGCCGCCAAGTGCGAAGAGCAGGAGTACGACCACGGTCGGTACGATCAAACCCGTTCCTCGAGACGATCCGCGCCACCCGCCGGCGATCCACAGCCGACCGATCCGCGCGATTGCTATCTCGGCGACGCGCCAAACCACGATCGCGCCGATGACGACCAGGAACTGCAGGACAGCCGCCGAAGCAGCGGGGAGGTAGAAGGCAATGTCCGGCGCGTTGAACCATCTGAAAGCGAGAACGCTCAGCGTCGCCGGATTGCTCGGGCCGAGAATGAGCGCCATGTCGACTACCGATAGCGAAAATGCCAGAACGGCGTAAATCGGTAGCCGAATCTGCGGATAGATCTGGGGAAGGATCACTTTGATCCACGCCATCGCCGGGCTGTAGCCGAGTGAGCGTGCCGCATTAAGGTGCTTCTCGGCCGGGATTTGGTAGAGCGCCGCGAGGATCATCAAAAGAATAAACGGAATTTCTTTGACCAGGAGCGCGACGACCAGCGTCAGTCCCCATGGATCGCCGACCAGCCCGACATCCGGCGGCACATCCCAACCCGTCAGCCACGGAGAAATAAGCCGCGCGATCCAGCCGCTCGGCGCCAGAACGAATGCCAGACCGATCGCCATGGCGGCATGCGGGGACGCCAGGAGTGGTGCCAGCATTGCCTCGGCGCGGCGATAACCAACCCGACCATGTCCGCTGGCACAAAATCCGATTGCCAGGATAACGGCCAACAGCGTTGCGGCCAATCCGACAAAGATTGTCAGACCAAGCGTCGACCAAAAGCCCGGATAGGCGAAAAGCTCCTGCCAGGGGGCAAGGCTGAATCGGTCGCCGCCAACCGCCGGCAGACAGCCGAAGGCTATGAGGATCGTGCCGATAAGACCAACGGCAATCGGGACGAGAAACAAGCCAAGGATAACAAAGGGAATGGTCGCGGCAGCTTGCCGTCCGCGTCGGGCGCCCCCCGCGCTGATGCCGGCGAACCCTAGTTGATGTATCGGCGCATCCATTCGTCGGCAATCCGTGTCATCCACGACGCGTGTGGTTCAGGGAGCGCCAGGCGCAGATCTTCGTTGGTTGGCAATGCCAGGCTGCTCGGAATCTCATCAAACAGGTGACGCTGATTTTCATCGAGCTTGTCAAGGTCAAGGACGGTAAAGCTGCCCAAATGCGTTATGTCCTGCGCACGAGCTTGCGTTGCCGGCTCTAGCAGAAAATCGGCTAGGACCATTGCCGCGTCCTTGCTGCCGGAATTGTACGGGATCGCCACGAAGCTGGTGTTGCCGATCGTTCCTTTCTCTAGGGTGAAGGTACGCACGGTTTCAGGCGCCAGACCCGAGGTAACCCAGGCGGCGGCCTCGGCTGGATCAAAAGAGATCAGCATATCGATTTCGCTATCCGACAAGAGCTGTCGCGCGGCCGGCCCACTTTGCGGGAATTGCCTGCCCCCACGCCATAGATGAGGCTTTAATTCGTCGTACCAGGCCCAGAGCGGCGCGGTGACCTCGGCGAAGTTCTCGTCCGTAGCCGGTGCTTGCAACACTTGAGGATCCACCGCCAGCTCGTAAAGGGCTTGCTTAAGAAAGGTGACCCCCAAAAAATCGCGAATGTCGGGGTGAGCAAATCGACCCGGATTGTCTTTTGCCCATTCAAGGAATGAAGGAATCGAATTTGGAATAACCGCGACTTTGCCGGAATCGTATACGAACACGATCTGCGCCAGGCGCCAAGGCGCGGCCATGCCGTCGACCGGGAGCGTGAAGTCGACGACGTTCGACGGTTTGTTGACGGTGTCGACGTAACGATAATTGGGCAGATCGCTGGTGAAGGGACCATGGAGCAGGTCATTTTGCTTCATCGACAGCAGATTTGGACCGTTAATCCAAATCAGATCAACCGAACCATCGTCATCGCGTCCGGCGGTCTTTTCCGCGATCACGCGGGCGACCGCCTCAGCCGTGTCGCTAAGTTTCACGTGCCTGACAGTAACACCATAGCGGCTTTCCATTTGCGACCCGACCCAAGCGATAAATGAGTTGGTTCGCTCGTCTCCGCCCCACGCATTCCAAAAGACGGTGTCTCCTTGCGCGTTTGCGACAGTTTCATCCCACGAAGCCGCGAACGCCGATGAAGCGGGCAAGAGCGCGGCGACGATACCCATCGAGATCGCGAGAAGATTGATTTTCTTCATTTATATTTTGCTCCGGGTTGATGGAAAGATGCCGCAGCGACCAGTTGCGGCGCAGTCTGATGCCGCTATGGCCATGAGCTCAGCCAAACGCGGCGAGAAAACGCACGACGCGACGCGGCCAGGCGCTGAATAATTTTTCCGCATAAAACGCGCTCGCCGCCTTCTTGCTGATTTCGCCCATCGTCGGATAAGGCGCGATCGCCGAGGCTATCGTCTTGAGGTTCAGCTTCTGGCTCATGGCAAGAGACCAGACATGGATCAGTTCGCCGGCATGATCTCCAAGAATCGTTGCTCCGAATATCCTACCACGCTTGTCGACCACGATCTTGATTTCGCCCTCGGTCCTGCCGTCGGTCCGGGCTCGATCGACCTCGCCAAAAGGCGCGCGAAGGACGCGGACGCCATCGCCATGTTTTTCACGCGCCTCGGCCTCCGTCAATCCGATGTGGGCAAGCTCAGGATCTGTATACGTCACCCAGGGAAGCGCGGTGTAGTCGACCTTTGCCGGCAGGCGAAAGAGTGCGTTGCGGATAACAATTCCCGCTTGGTAGCTGGCAGCATGGGTAAAATGTGGCCCGCCGGCAACATCTCCAATTGCGTAAATTCGTTGGTTGCTCGTCCGCATGCGCTTGTCGACGGTTATTCCCTTGGCTCCGAACACGACACCGGCCTTATCGAGATCAAGGTCTTCGGTCTGTGGGTGACGGCCAGTAGCAACCAGGATGTGGGAAACACTGATTTTCCTTTCCCCGTCCTTTTCGATCGTTACGTCGATGGCGGACCCGTTCTTGCCAACACGCTTCACCAGAGCGCCTTCGATGATTTCGATGCCCTCATCGATGAGATGGTCACGCAAAATCGCGGTGATCTCGGGGTCTTCTTTCGTCAGGAATCGAAATGCCTCGACAATAGTGACGCGCGAACCAAATCGGCGATGCGCTTGCGCCATCTCAGTGCCGATCGGGCCGGCGCCAATTACCATAAGATGGTCCGGGCATTGGTCGTTATTGAAGATCGAATCATTGGTGAGATAAGGCACCGTGTCGAGTCCATCGATTGGCGGCCTGGCGGCAGTGGAACCGGTTGCGATCACGAATCGTCGTGCCTTTACGGAAATGTTGTCTCCGGCAACTTCACCGGGCCCGACAAAGCGCGCGGTCGAACGAATGACTTTGACGCCAAGCCCTTCAAATCGCTCCTGCGAATCATGAGGAGCGATTTCACCGATCACCTCGTGCACGCGACCCATCGCGCGTCCATAATCGATGCCCTCCAGTTTTGCATTCACACCATAGCGGGCCGCTTGGCGAACGGCGTTGCTGGCGCGCCCCGATGCGATAAGCGATTTTGACGGGACACAGCCGACATTGAGGCATTCACCACCCATGTCGCCACGTTCGAACAGGACGGTCTTTGCGCCGAGCTGAGCGGCGCCGGCGGCCACTGACAGGCCTCCGGAACCAGCGCCAATAACACAGATATCCGCGTCTATACGCTGCATCATGAGCCTTTCGCCATTCGGCGCCGTTTGAGATTTTTGTACAGACCCGGCGCCAGCGACAATAAGGCAAGGCCAACCAGGGGAAGGAGGACTTGCGGAGCGAAGATGACGCCAAGGTCGGCTTCGCCGTTCTCATCAAGAATAAAACCGAGCCCGCTGCCGATGCTCGCGAAGACAGCGCTGCCCGGTACGATACCCAAGGCCGTGGCCATAACAAATATGCGCAGGCGAACGCCAAGAACTGCCGCGGCGAGGTTCACCACAAAGAATGGGAACACCGGCAAGAGCCGCATGAAGAGCAAATAGCCAAACGCATTGTCATGAAATCCGCGCTTGAACCGGTCGATCGTTGTGCCGACGCGGGCGGTTAATGCGTCGCCCAATCCTGCGCGCACGAACAGGAACAAGCCTATCGCCCCAAGGGTTGCGCCAGTCACGGCGTAGACAGTGCCAAGAGCCGTCCCAAACAGGAATCCGCTGGTCACCGTTAGGATCGCGGCGCCGGGCACCGAAGCCGCTACGACCAGCGCGTAGATCGCAATGAAAGCAAGCACCACGATGATGGTGTTGTCCGCGAGTTGATTGAGAAGCCATTCTCTATTGGCTTCCAACGTCTGCAGCGTCAGAAAGCTGTCCAGGTCGAAGGCGAAGAAGGCCGATAGCGCGGAAATTAGCGCAGCGACAACCAAGAAAAGGCGCGCCCAATTCGGCAAGGTACGGTTTTCGGTCCGTTCCCGCATCTCAATTCCCTCGGCGGCTTCACCCAACTTCATTCAACGCTCCCTCGCTTGCGCGCCGGTCTACCGGAGTTAGCCGCAGTACCTTGTCGGAAATCGCCTGGATTGGCTTGTCATTGCGCGCTGCGATTAACTGAGGTTGCGAGATAGCCACCGCAATGCAAACTATCGTGTTCTCGCCAATCTGCCGCTTCAAATCGACGTGAGCGGATGCGCCGCAAACACTCTTTGCTTGCCAAGCCAGCCTGCCGTGACCGCTGCAGCCTGCGAACGAAAGGCAGTCTTGAATTTAATCTAATTGGTTTGTTTGGATGCGATGGGCCGCCGCGAAGGCCGATGCGATGGTGGTTCTGAAACGCCCGATCTTGGGTAGGTTCCCGAGACAGCAAAGCGATGCCGTCTCGGGTATTTCAGTTTCGAAGGATCACTATTTGACGCTGATCCCGAGGTCTTGCGCCAACGCTCCGATTGTTGCGTCGGTGGAATCGTTCAATGCGGCCGATTCCTCATCATCAAGGAGGTGGCTCAAATTCATGACCTGATCCAAAACTCGTCCAGCCTTGAAGTAACTGTCGTCGCTGGTTTTTCCGAGGAGGACACCAAGCCATTTGACATGAAGCGGATCGACACCGGCGGGCACGACGATTTGCATGGTCCGGCTCATCGGATCATCGGCAATCCCGACTTCAGAGGATGCTGGGGCGTCCTTGTATCTGGCCACCCGCGTATCACCGCTGATCAAGACCACATCGACTTCTTTTCCCTTCTTCTTGGTAATCAGCTGGTCGAGATCTGAGACGGTCACGTCTGCTTCGCAGGCTACCACCGCGTCGGTACGCGCGCCAACATCGCCGGTGTTGGCGTGCTTGATCGATGCCCCGTCGTAAAGGTTTCCGATCCCCTGATCTTTCATGTAATGGGCGAAGGTCATGTCGAGCCGGTCGCCGGGCTCGCCGCCGGCGTAGGTAACCTCGCCGGGATTGTCCTTGATCTGCTGAACCAGCGCTTCCCAGGTCGGATCCCAACCCGCATCCTTGCATTGGGCCACGGCGTAGCGATGATCTTCGATGCTGAGGACTTCGCTCAAATCGTCGAGTCCGACGCCTAGATCCTTGGCGTCGGGATTGACGTGAAGGTCGAGAATATCGTCCGGGCTGGAAAAGACGACAACGACATGGCCATCGTCGCCGCCGTCAGCGCTGGCGGCATATTTCAGCGCCTCCCAATTGCCCAAAGCCTCGAATTCGGGTTTGTACTCGGCATTGACGACGACGGACTTGTTTCTGAACAAAGACGAATAATTAGCGAGTTGGTGCGCCAGTCGACCCGTAACGCTTTTCGCATCACCGGCGGCGACGATGGTAATGGGCTTGCTCGGAAATCCATCAGACAGCGGCAGCAGAACTGCGCCGTCAAATTCGGGTTCCCATTCCTGGGCAAGCGCGGCTGTCGTCCCCAAACCACCAATCGTCGTTGCAAGGATGAGGCCTAGAGCTGCTACCCCAGACCCACTCAAAATAGTTTTCATTGTGTTCGTCTCCTCCCATTTTTGTCACGGCGTGGCTAACGGTTTCGTTTTGTCGGTGACAGTATCGGCCAGCCCAATCCGGAGCAGAATTGCGCATGTGGGCGAGGCTGAATTCGATCGAAGACATCAATTATACGATAATTGATTGGCAAACAAACGACAGGTGATCATCAACGCCATGTCCTTGTCGTCAATTCGGCTATCCAAAAGCCCGCAGATGGGACTTTGCCTGCTCGTCGCTGGTGCGCATTTCCAGGAGCGCCGGCCTGCCGTCTTCTGTTGCCCGCTTCGCTCTGAGGATCGCCGGACCGACTTCGGCTGGGTCGTGAACGACTTCCGACCAGCCGCCGAGCGCCTTCGCGATGTCCGCATAATCGCCACCGACATCGCGAGCACGATATTTTTCATGGCTGCTCACCATGTGTGGCTTTTCGACCGACATCGTCGAGTTTTTCAGGACGATTGTGCATATCGGCAAATTGGCGCGAACCGCGGTTTCGAAGTCGAGCCCGGTCATGCCGAAGGCCGCATCGCCCATGAAATTGACGCAGAATTTGTCGGGCGCGGCGAGTTTTGCACCGATGGCAAGACCAAGGCCGGTGCCGAGCTGGTGCGATTTGCCCCAGCCAAGGTAGGAGCGTGGAATATCCGATTGATAAAACGGCATGACTTCGTACCGTGGACTGCCGGCATCATGGGTGACAATCGCCTCGGCCGGATCGACGTTTTGCATCAGTTCCCAGATGACCCGATATGGATTGATCGGGACTTCGTCGGAGGTAAGTTTTTCCATCCAGCCGGCGAGCCACGCTTCGCGAACTGTTTTAATGCGCGCGGCGACGTCGTTTTTCCGTTGCTTTTGATTGAGCAGGTCGGCGCAGCATTCGACGAACTGGTTAAGGACCAATTTGGCGTCGCCGAGTATCGGGAAATCTATTGAATATCCCTTGTAGAGATCGATCGAATCGTTGGTCGCATGGATGATCTGTTTGCCGGCCGGCAATGGTGTCACCATGCCGTGTTGCGACAGGCTGGTGCCAATCGCGAAAACCAGATCGGCGTCACGCAGGAACTGGTAAACCGTCTCGCTCATGACGCCGGAGCCACTGCCGAGCGCCAGCGGGTGGTGGCGTTCGGAAATCGCGCTCTTGCCTTCCATGGTGGTCATCACTGGGATCTGCAATAGTTCGGCGAGCGCCGCGAGCGCCTCGCTCGCCTCGGCGTAAAGCACGCCGGCGCCGACAAGAATGATTGGTTTTTCAGCCGCAAGCAGCGCCTGTGCTGCTCTGTCGATATCGTTCGGATCGCCTTGCGAACGGGCGGGCTCGATCGGTCGGTAACCGTCGAGGATCGAGGCGTCGACCTCCATGCCGGCGACGTCGACGGGAACCTCGACCAATGCCGGACCCGGGCGCCCGATCCTGATCGCCGCCAGCGCCCGGCGCATGGTGTCGACGGTGCTTTCGGGGGTTGAGATCTGTTCGGCTAGCTTCGTTACCGATTCGTAGGTCCGAACTGATGAGAAATTCGGGAAGACACCGTCGCGCTCGCGCGGATGGCCGAGCGGCAGGAGAAGCATCGGCGTCGAGTCCGAATAAGCGGTGGCAATGCCGGGAAACGCATTTTCAGCGCCCGGACCATATTGCATGGCGAAGACCGAAGGCGTGGCGCCATTGGTTACCCGGGCGAAACCATCGGCGATGCCGATGCCGACTCTTTCCTGTCGGCAGACGATCGGTCTTATGTCGGCGTTCGCTGCCGCCTCGATCAGTGTGGTTGTCGGATAGCAGTTCAGGTGTTGGACACCCTCACGCTTGAGAATCTCGACGATGACTTCAGATACGCGCATGGCATTTCCCCCCGGTGCAAGGATTTTGACTTTAGACGGCTCTTGCACATTACAAGCTTTGAAGCTCCGCTAGTCTAATGTTTGATGACGGCCCGCGGCAAATATTCGTGCCCTGCCAAAGTCGGAAATTAGGCAAGGGTAGGAGAACGGGACCTTTCGGCAATTAATTGATGCATGTGGAATCTGAGCGGTGAAGCTTCCAGGGCGCAAATTCCCCATCGCGCTTGCCAAGTCCGATGCCCACTAACCATGCAGCTCAATCGCTAAATACAATCTCTCCGAATATGAATGTGAGACTGTCATGTGAGCACTGCGGACATTTCGCGGTTTGCCTGCAGTCGACAATCGTCAACCCGTCACTTTCCGCCTGAGATTGATCCACGGAAATGAGACCTTCTCCATCCGACGTGTATGCGACGACTTTCTTAATGGGGTCTCGGTCGGGAAACGTCGTCATTCCTACCATAAGATTATTCACGCAAAATCCGCATGGGCAAGAGCCCTGGATCAATGCATGCCTTCCGACCGAGTGAGTCATTTTCTTTCCCGCGAAGACCAACCGACTTACTTTAACCCGGTGGCCGATAAAAGCTGCCCGTTGGATGCCGACCTCAACGGAGGTAATCCTACTGGCGTCAATCGCAGTTCCGGTAATTCGATTCCAGACGGAGCTTGGCGCGACGCTGCGCCTCGCAAACGTCGACGGCGGCCATCATTCGTAAAATGCCGTCCCAGAACATCGCGGATTGAAAGTCTTCATCTACACCAATGCTCCACCACATATACGCGGATAAGTTGGTCTTTTGCACGCACTCGCCCTCGAATATACGACACCAAGCATGCTCTGCGCATCCGCATCTCACAACTCAACAAGGTGACGATCGGATAGAGTTTGGCTCGAATGAGGCGACGACTAATGACCAGGGCTTGCCTCATGCCCTATTCGCCTTATGTCCCAACGCTAGGAATCGCCGGGACAATTTCGGCGGATACAAAGGGGGAAATGTGATGGGTTTACTGAAATTTCGATTGTTACCGGTGTCGTCGGCGCTTGCCGTTGCGATCGTTCTTGGAATAAGCGCGACGGCGCCTGCTCAGGAGGTCAAGCGCTCGATTGAGCCAGTGACCGACGATGTCTATCGGTTCCAGAACAATTTCCATAATGCGATGTTCGTCGTGACCGATGACGGTATCGTTGTCACCGATCCGATCAATGCTGACGCTGTTGCGTGGCTGAAAGGCGAGCTGGCAAGCCGATTCAACAAACCGGTTACGCACATGATTCTGTCGCACAGCCATGGGGATCATGCCTCCGGCGGTCAGGGTTGGGGCGACATTGCGGTGATCGCACATGAGAACGCCAAGAAGCATGTCGAGGCTGGCGATGTCGATACAGCGATGCCGACCGAGACCTTCGCTGACACCTATTCGTTCTCGACTGGCGGCAAGGACTTTGAGCTTACCTATCTCGGCATAGGCCACGGTGACGATTTAATTGCTGTCTTCGTACGTCCAGACAACGTCGCTTTTGTAGTCGATGCGATTTCGCCTGGCCGCTTGCCGTTTCGTGATTTTCCCGGTGCAGATATCGACGGTAACATCGAGCAGATTAAAGCCGTTGAGGGCCTCGATTTCGAGACCATATTGCCGGGACATAGCCGCAACGGCAACAAGGCCGACGTTACAGAAGGGCGGATCTATGTTGAGCAGCTTCGCGATCGCGTAAAGGCGGCTCTCGCCGAAGGAAAATCCGAGGAAGAGATCATCGCCTCCGACGTCATGTCCGAGTATTCGGACTGGTTGGCCTATGATCAATATCGCGATCTCAATATCCAGGGTATGGTGCGCTGGCTAAAGAAAAGCGGGCAGGCGCAGCAGTCGCGGAGCGCGAGTAGTAAAGGTCGGCGGTCCAGGTCGTTTTTTGGATTGCCGACCGGCCGCGGCAAGCGCCAACGTATTTGCAGCAGGGCGGGCGATTTGTCTGACTATCCGTGCGAATGAATATATTGTCCTGGCCGCAGGATCCGGTCTCAATCAGTAATTGTCACATTCTGCGCGAGATCCTTTCGTCGACGACGCGCTTGGCCTTCGCACTCTTCATCGGATCGTGAATCTCACCAGGATGAGCGAATTCAATTTCGGGCCGAACCATTATGGCTCTTTGTACTATTGAAGGTAGCTCCTCACGCAGCCGCTTTTCAGCGCCCGGCTCGACCTCGAGCCTTAGCACCAACGAATCCATGGAATCGGGATCGTCGGGGACACTGTTGCGAACAATAAGCTGATACTCCCGGATAGCCTGATCGGCGCTCAACTGGTCGAACGCCAATTCGGGATTGATCAGCATGCCTTTGACTTTGAGTAGCGCGCCTGTGCGGCGCGGAAGAGAAACAATGCGCTCCCCAAGGCGGCCGCAATGCGGGCAATGATCGAGTTTGAGAGCGACAATATCACCAACCAGGTATCGAAGAAGAACGGTGCCGCGGCGGTGTAAGTGGGTCAGCGCGAGCGCGCCCTCCTGGCCTTCCTGAAGGGGCTCGCCATTGGCTGGATCGACGACTTCAAGATAGTAAAGGTCCGGTGCGACGTTCTGTAACGCGGCTTCATTGCAGCACCGAACGAACCCACCTTGCATTTCGGTGAATGAGTAGCGCACGCGAATCTGCGGTTCCCGCGCACCGAGATATCGAAGATGATCCTCGATTTCTGACTGTAACGATGCGCTCACCGGTTCTCCGGTCAATATCGCCATCCGCGCACGAGGAAATTTTGCGCCCCGCTCCCGCACGCGACGAAGGAAAAATCTTACGAAGCTCGGAATGCCCCAGAACACCGTTGGATTTGCCAAGCAAAGGCGATCGATGGCGTCGTCCAGTTCACGGTGGACGGGATAGAGGGGATTCTTTGCACCGGTGAGAGCGCTGACAATCGGAATTCCAAATGCCTCCGCGGTGCGGCCGACGACAAGAAACCCGCCAGTCGGCATCATCGACAAAGGGATCAAATTTGCGAGTACGTCAGTAGGTTTATAGCCCTCGGTCTCAGCGCATATGCGTGCTTGGAGCATGATGTTGAACTGGTCATGACTATTGTTGAAAAACGGAGATGGCTTTCCGCTTGTCGTTCCAGTCGTATAAGCGACATTCCAGAGCGTTTTCTCTTCGATCGACAGGCCTTCGAATTCGGCGAGTTGAAGGCGAAATTTTTCGGGCGCGGCCATGTAGTCGCTCTTGTGAACCACTGGCAGTCGTTTCAGATCATCCAGTCTCGTTATGTCTTGCGGCTTGATCCCGAGATCTGAAAAGCGTTGGCGAAAGAAGGGATGGGCTATTGCGCATAACTCAATTGTTCTGCGTAAGCGCTGCTCTCTTAGTTCCCGAAGGGCGACGACATCTCTAGTCGCAAATGGCGAATCTACGCCTAGAGCGTCGCCGTCCTCCGGTTGAGAGGGACGCATGCCAATGATCTCACTGCGGTTTTCGCTTTATCAGGAACGCCTGAATGCCCTCCTGCACGACTTCACCACGCTGATTTATGATTTGCAGCAGACGCTTCAAGACGCCGCGATCGGGCTTGGAGGTTTCACGCCGCTCTGTGACCTCAATGCGAACATGGATCGTGTCACCGGGTTTTATCGGACCCGTAAAGCGTAAATTTTCCCAACCAAGAAAGGCGATGATCGTGTCGTCATAGAGATGCAGCTGGTACACCAATCCTGAGGCGATCGTGTAGCCGAGCGTCCCCTGAACGACGCGCGTACCAAATTGTGTTTCTTTACAGAATTCTTCGTCCGTATGCAGTGAATTATAATCACCGGAAAGGCCGGTGAACAAAACCATATCAGTCTCGGTTACGGTTCGTGCGCGTGTTATCCACTCGCGACCAACTTCCCACTCTTCCCAGTAAAGTCCTACCATTCTTCTTCCAATCGCCTTGTTTGTTTTCTTATTACGAATTTTCCAATACGACCTGTCGGCCGAACCCGATACTACCCCGCTTTGCCGTCTGACAATAAGGATTGATATCCGTTTCGATCATAGGGCCGGACGGACGCCAAGCGCGGCTTCCGTCGCCAATTGCGAATAAATTGCCTGGCGCATACTTTCCAGCGGATCGATTACGCAGTCGATCACGGCGGGTTTATCTTGAGCCAATGCCGCGCGCACTGCTTCGGCAATGTCCGCCGGCCGCGTCACCCGCTGCGACCAGGCGCCCAGCGCTTCGGCGATCGAAGCATAATTGGTGTCGGGAAACTCATTGCCGACGGCGCGGTTGCCCATGGATTCCGAAGTCATGCCGAGGCGCGAATTGTTCATCACCACATAAATGGGCGCGACCTTGTACTGCACTGCGGTGAGCAGGACATGCATCTGCATCGCGAAGCCACCATCGCTGCACACACCGATTGCCGGACGCTCGGGTGCAATAATCTTTGCGGCCAGCGTCGCCGGCAAGGACCAGCTCACACCGCCCAGTCCCCCGGTTCCGTAAAAGCTGTTTGCGCGCTTGGTCTGAAAAAAATGGTTCATCCAATGGCGGTTGTTGCCGGCGTCGGAACAAATGATCGCTTCTTCTGGTACGGCACTTTGCACCTCCGCGACCAACCGCTGCGGCGCGATAGGGACATTCTGTGAGGCCTGCATCGGATGGGCGAAAAAATTTCGTGCCATCTTGGTCTCGGCAAAACTTCGGCGGCGGTTGGCGATAGCGACGGCGTCGACCCGACCGGCCAGGCGTTCATGCAGCAGCCCTAGGGTCAGATCCGCATCACCGACCAGCGCGACTTCAGCGGGAATTGTCCAAGAAGCGTTGCGCGGTTCGACATCGATTTGGATAATGCGCTGGCGGTTGGGATCAATAAGCTTTGGATGTTCGAAGCACGTCTCTTGCGGTTTCAACCGGCAGCCAACTACCAATATTGTATCGGCCATCCCCAGCGTATCGTTGGCCAGTGGTAGCCCGGTATATCCGATCGGGCCCGCGGCAAGATCATGGGTTTCAGCGATTGAACTCTTGCCGAGGGTACTGGTGACAACAGGCGCGCCGAGCAACTCGGCAATCGCCTCCAGCGCGCTGAACGCGCCGGAGATTCTGACACCGTTGCCGGCGACAATAACTGGCGCTTTGGCCACCACGAGAATATCTGCAACCGAGTCGAGCGCGGCATCCGGCGGGCGGGTCTTAGTCGGATTGAGTAGACGTTTCGTATCGTGAATCTCGGGAAGGCCGTTGTCGATGACTGGTTCTTTCAAAGCGTTGCCACGAAACAGACACGCGGTTGGGCCTGGCCGCCCTGCCGTTGCGTGTTTCAACGCTAATTGGACGCCGATTACGGCTTCGCGCGGATAGTGAGCGACCGAAGTGTATTTGGTGCTGCTCTTGAAGATGTTCGGAAGGTCGAATGAGCCATAGTGACCAGCGCCTGACTGAATAGGTCCATGCACCACAAATCCATCGGCGTCTGACAGTTCGGAGAGTACGACCATCGGCGAGCTGGCCAGAAACGCCTCGATAACGCCGAACATTCCGGTCGAACCAGCAAAACCGCCTTGCGCCGAAAACACACCGGGCTTGCCGGTCAGCTTGCCGTACATATCGGCCATACACGATGCGGTCTGCTCGTCGCGCGGCACTATGGCTCGAATTTCGTCCTCGCGGCCATGAAGAGCCTTGTATATCTCCATCGTCGCGCCGCCCGGCAATCCGAATAGATGGGTGATTCCCGCCTCAACCAAGCAGTCGACAATACGCTCCGCGGCGACCTTGTCGTTCATATCGTTTCTTCCAAAGTGCTGCGCCGGCTACGGCATCTCAAATATGAGTAGATTACCCGATCATTCGGACACCGATCTTACAATGCGATGGTGATGTTTTCACTAGGTACACTACTAGAAATTATTCAACCAACGACCCTGCAAGCGCCGCCCTTTGAGATAGCCAGCGCCACTCACGGTGACCAAAGGCTCGCACCGTTGTGCTACAAGACCTCCGACTGAGCTGGTCGGAGGGGTATCAATGATCGGTCGCGGATATCTGAATTGCGTTTTCGAGTTGTTCAACTCCGACAGAGACGGTAGTCATTGTGTCCGTCCATGCGAGCCCTAGACAGCGATTTTTATCGTCTGCCACGGACGCATCCGTAAACACAGGCACATAAGCCGGCAACATCTCAGCACCTGATATTGCTTTCGTAAAGGAATGAACATGGGCGAAGTACTCATGGCCGAATGGTTTGATATTGCTGATGACGCACGTGATGGTGTCTGGTCATGGATGCACAAGGAATACTTGCCCGCCCTTCAATCTTTGCAGGGCGTGGCCTGGGTCGGTCACTACGAGATCGTTGCGCATCCAAACAAGCCATATATCGAAGGTGCGCCGCAAAAGAAGGAAACCCAAGACCCCAGCGTTGCGTCCGGTTGGCAGAATGTTGTTTTGACCGCAGCCGCATCGCCCAACGTTTACTTTGGGCCGAACAATGCACTTGATGCGCTGCGAGACGGTCATTCCGACAAACTTGCGGCTTTTGAGAACTATCGTTCCGCCGTCTTTATCGAGGAGCAGGTAGTCAATTCTCCGGAAATGCGGGCGATGCCTTATGGAATGGGCCCACCACCGGCAATGCAGCTTGGCAATTTCAATGCCGATACGCCAGAGGATGAGATCGAACTGGCACGCTGGTACCGGGGCGAGCGATTCCCGCGAGTTTCCGTGTCACGCGGTATGATTCGAGGGCGCAAAATGATCTCCATAGCAGGCTGGCCCAAACACGGTGTGTTGTGGGAGTTTACAGATATGCCTGAGGGGGATTTCACATTTGAGCCACGCTTCATTGAGGCCGATCGGGAAGAAAACTGGCAAGGGCGACATGTGCTCGAATACGTTACACACGCCCCGCACGGTCCGCATGCCGGACGCCGCATTTGGCCGCCAGTGAATCAAGGCTAATGAGTGCGGCCGCCGGCCAGTTGGTCTGCCTCTCTGGCGGCGATCTCTGTGATGAAGTCGATGACCGCATGAACCCGTTGGGCGCGGTACATGTCAGCTTGGCCTTGCGCCACGGTAGGGACGCCCCCAGAAAACAGCTACGGCTTCGTATGCCTATTTGATCGCGGCGGCGGTGGCGCTTCGCCCGCTACCTCCCCGAGAGCAATAACGAAGATGATTGAATAGGGCGACAGCCGCGTGAGCGGCTTAGCTCGGGCTAGTTGTAACGCTTATTCACAATTCTTATTGGGGTTGGATCAACTGCATTCTAAGTCATGATCATTTTGGCGCGCCACCGGCTTGCTTGCGAAAGGCGGCCAGCAGTTCTTCTTCAGTTTCGGCGGACGGAGGGGTGTCGGCGCGCTCTTGTACAAGGTCGACGACAGTTCGTATCTGACTGACAAAGCGACGGCAATATTTGCAGCCCAAAAGGTGGAATCTGACCTTGATCGCCGTCCAAAAGCCAAGTTCGCCGTCGACAAATTCGTTGGCGTGCTCGGTCACGTCACGACAGGTAGCCAAGTCAGTCTCCCTTCATCGAGATTTGGCTCGATTGACGATTCGAACTGCCAGTCTATGCGGTTACGTCTGATAAGGTGTAACTGCCCAGGTTGCCTTGCGCCATTAAGCGGTGCGGAGCCTTTTTGCGAGGTCTCGCGGGTCTCGGCGCAGTGCTTCGATGATGTTCCAGCGCTGCTTTCTTGCGGTCGAGAGGAAGCCTCGG
>Ga0315339_1001932_pt1 | contig 16742 bp, 15 predicted proteins | sample ASW17metaG_FD_204514 | JGI IMG/M metagenome (GOLD analysis project Ga0315339, IMG submission 204514) | Ammonia-oxidizing marine archaeal communities from Pacific Ocean, United States - ASW #17 | ecosystem: Environmental > Aquatic > Marine > Oceanic | place: USA: California | collected 2016-12-05
AGACTCACTTAAGCCAAATGATGGCGTTCAAGAACTAAAACTTTAATGGTCGGGACGGCAAGATTTGAACTTGCGACCACTTGACCCCCAGTCAAGTGCGCTACCAGACTGCGCTACGCCCCGAAAGCTAACATTTTAGCTGTATTCAGAGTTTTACTGAAGATGAAATTACAGCAACTTACTTCATAAATGTACAGTTTATGTACACTTATATGGAGTTACTATGGCAACTATACAAAAGTTCACCCGCTCTAAAGGGATTGTTTATCGCGTTCTAATTCGTAAGGCTCGCACAAAACCTATCTCAAAAACTTTCACTAGCAAGAAGCTAGCTATCCAATTTGCAGAGAGTATTAATAGCAATAGAGAGTTTTTTGAGGCTTATGGTTATCAAAATAATGTAAAGATTAAGCTATCAGAATTAATTATTGAATATCTTAATCTTGATTACAAAGGTAAGGATCGAGTTGAACAGTCTAGGAAGCTGAGAGTTTGGCTTAATTCACTTAGTAATATTCCTGCTAATGAGATCAATGCGAATAACATTAAAAAAGGTTTAGACGCCATCCCCTCTCATCTTTCAAATGCTTCAATCAATAGACACAAAGCAGCTATTTCAGGAGTATTAACGTATGCCTGTAAACGAGGTTATATTAAGATTAATCCCGCTAAAATCGTACCCTCTCTGCCAGAGAATAACGAGCGAACAAGGTTCTTATCAGAAGCTGAAAGAACTCGCCTATTTAGCTCTTGTAGAGCCTCTCACTGGGACAAGTTATTCCTAATAGTACTACTTGCAATCACCACAGGAGCACGTAAAGGAGAGCTTACTAAACTGAGGTGGAATGATGTCGATTTTGAGAGAAGAACAGCTTATGTCGCTACCACTAAAAATGGTCAGCCTAAAGTTCTGCCTCTGACTGATTCTGTAATTAAAGAGTTACAACTATTTGATTGTAAAGATAGTAGCTTAATCTTCGCCTCAAAGGTTAAAGAAGATACTCCTTATTGCTTTACGAAGTCTTGGAAGAAGGCTCTTGAGCATGCCGATATTGAGGACTTTAGATTCCACGACTTACGTCATTCATGTGCCTCTTATTTAGCTCAATCTGGTGCTTCTTTACTCGAGATAGCAGATGTTCTAGGACATAAGCAAATCAGTGTCACTAAACGTTATGCACACCTATGTATAGAACATAAGTCGAGTCTAATTAATAGAGTGTTGGGTGGTATTTAACTTCAGATTGAACTACAATGGGATTATGAATCAAGATAATGATAAAAGTTTCTACCTAATTGCCTATAAAGAATGGGAGAAGCAGAATATAGATGAAGCTCTATTCGCAAAATGTATGATTCTTAATAAAGGTGATGATGAAAAAGCAAAGGATTGCTATCTAAAAACACGAGTTGAAGAACTTATTAATGAGTCAGAAAAAAATGAGGCTGAAATGGCTCGTATTAAAGCTAAAGAAGATGCTGAAATGGCTCGTATTAAAGCTGAAGAAGATGATTATAAATTTGCTAAATTAAAAGCAAAAAGAAAAGAAGCAAAAGAGTCCCGTATTAAAGATGAAGAAAATGAAAAGACTATAGCTACAGCAGTAAAAAAAACTAAATTACCAAGATTTTAAATCATCATATATGAACAAAATAATCAACTTTCTTTTAAATAAAAAACTACTTTTAAAGGTTGCCTCAATCTTGGCATTCCTCTTTACCCTTGCTTTTGTGATTAGTCACTTCAATGGATTTGTTTTCTATTGGGATGATTATTTTTGGTTTGCTTACACTATAGCTGTGACATTTCTTGTGGCTTATTACGTTCCAACCCTAGTTTCATACCTAATTGATATTCACGAGGAAAATCAAGAAGAAAATGAACAACTAGAAGATCAGGAGCCTTATTTTTTTGATACAAGCAAGCTCCTTTCTTTTCCAAAGAAGCTTGCTGCATTAATAAAAAGCTAAGAATTAATAAACATCTTTATCGCTTAACGCATACAGGTTTCTAAAGTAACCTTTACTAGAGAACTTACCGGGCTGCTTAATTGGATCCCAACAAGAAGTTCTTACTTTTCTTCCTTTAAGTAATTTTGCTTTAGCTGTTATCTTTAGTTCTTTATCAAAAGTAATAGTCTTCATGTGACGTTTAGTACCGTCTCCAAAAACTAATTCTGTGCAAGATGACTTCCCACGCATTACATTTGTATTGACTTCTACAAGAATTTTGGTTTCATCTAAAGTTTGAGTGCTTCCCTCAATATTAGCTATATTTTCGTGGGCTTTATATTCATTCAGTTCATTTTGTATCTCGGTATTTTCATCTATTAAGGTTTGGATTTCATCATTTAACCCATCAATTTCATGCTTTAATTTTTCAAACTTCTCAACTGCTTGATCAGAAATAGATTTAATCCTAAGAATCTCTTCGGCGCTCTTTGACTGAATAAGAATCTTAACTAATTCACCATGAGTGCTTAACTGTCGAGTCATATACAAAGGGTGCATTTTGATTAGATCTTGACATGAAAGGTCGTTAGATAGCCTTAAAGATCTTATTACTTCAGATAGATGATGTTCAATCTCTCTTTCATCTAAATGTCTGATTATTGTAATAACCTTATCATTATCAAAATATTTGTTATCTTGATTATTTATAAGATAAAAAACTCCTGTCTCTGGCATATTATTGCTAGGATTAATAAATTTAGCAACAATGTTGTAACGATCTTTATACTTAGGATTTTTATCTGGTCTGAGTGTTGAAGGATCGCAATGAATTTCAAGCTGGGTATCTTTTTCAAATGTAAAACCATATCTCAAAGGAAATGAGTCTAAATTTGCATGTTCATTCATTTTGATAGTAACTGTTTTGGGTAGTCTAAATTTCTCTATTTTTTTTTGCATTTTTACTCCTTTAATTTAAAAAAGTTATATTGAATATAGTTTCTATGGCGACAACTATATAGTGAAATAAAAACAGGCAAATTAGCCCGTTTCTAATGGTATGTTGATCCATGATTGATGACTATCTCTAAGTCCTTTTTAGAAATATTTCCTTCCTCAAGATCAATTTTGAGACGAATAATTAAAGCTAGTCTTTCAACTTCCTGAGAAGTCAAAGATTGGTTGCCTCCATCTTTATAATCTTTAATTATTGGTCGTAGTTGCTCCATCCAGTTCTTGTCTGAAGCGAATAACTTTTGTTTTATTTTGCTGAACATCTTTACTCCTATTAAATAATAACAAAGTGCCGTTTTTCAGCTATCAGAAACGGCAAACTGACTAAGAAAGCCCACTTAATGTGAGCTCAGCCTGACAAAATATATTTACTAATTAGTGGAACTTTTTACGAGTATTTTTATGGACATTCTTAAAATCATGCCCTACTGTAATTATGTGAGAATCTATTAATCTCTTTTTATTGACTTTAATAACCATATAGGTATTTTTTATATTCTTATCTTTAAGATTGTGTTTTTCAATTGATGATTTTTTGCATTTAGGGAATACAACTAAGGCTGTTCCGCCTTTTTGATTAATAATTTTTCCTTCTTTAAATAACAAGTTAATTGTCTTATTGTTAATACCTCTTTGTTGTGATCTAGCGATTGCGTGTCTTGTTTTATTCATCCGTTGAATCCTCTGGATGAGTGTTTCTCGAATGATTAAACAATATTCTATCCCCTTTAATTTCTACGCAATATGTTGAATTTTGAGATATTAAAGCTTGATTCCATTGTTTTACAATGTTCTTCTCACGGTTTTGAAGATAAGAATCAAAATTGTCAATGACTCCAGTTACATAATCTATTTCATTCAATAAATCCCTCCTTGAATTTAGTCTATCGAAATAAGGATTACTTTGGATATAAACATTAACTGCGCCTGTACCGCCTGATTCTTGAGGACAAGAACAGAATGCTAGTACTTGAAAATGATCTTTCAAATACTGTATTACGAGCGATTTTATAGGTGAATACTCATCATCTTTTGAACCTTTACCATGAATAATTCTTATAAAACGATGTTCGCTGTGTGTATGAATAAATTCAGTAAGGTAAGTAGTTATATCCTCAATAGAATTTCCATGTAAATCTAAAGAAGCTTGGACGTCAACCTTACCTTGCCTCAACTTTTTTAAGATTTGTGAAGGAAGCACGTCATACTCTTTATTTACAACCTTAACTGTATCATTGGCAGAATATTTTGGTATTTTTTTTAGATCATAAGATGGAGAAGGGTTAGCATTAGGAATTATCATTACGTTCGCTACCTCCTCAGTGTAATTTCTAAAGTCAATACAAAAAAGAAAATTTCTATAAGCCTCTTTTATCTTTTTTTGCCACTTTACTAACTTGTAGTAATTTATGCCCGAATTACCTTCAACTGACTTCAAAGTATTGTTTAAAGCTTTTTCTATAATACTAGTGATAGAAAAGGAGTAACCAAATGAACTAGAATCTTCTTCAGCCATATTTAATGCATTTAATACATCTTCAGATACTCTAGCTGAAACAACTTTTTTTGTATCCCTATCTCGCTGATCAATAAAATCTAAATATTCATCTTCCATTTCAATTGCCTAATCTATTAATTTCAAAAAATTATATCACTTTTAAACAATAAATTCAATTAATATTTTTATAATTTTATTCATATTTGACTAAAAGCCATGTATAGTAGGCTCTTTAGAGTAAAATAATTTATGTAAACATTTGTATATTTATAGATATTTTATTAAAACATTTTGTAATTAACAAAATAATTTGAAAAAAACCCTCTACAAATGAATTTTCGGTGAAGATAAACCATGATTATGAAAAAAAACTATAAACTATAAATTGTTATGAAGAAAGCACCCCTAGTCTTATTACTATCTCTTGCGTTTATAGGTTCGACTAATGCTAATTATGTTTTGGACTCTCTAGGTCCATGGGTACATAATGACAGGACCTTGCCATTCGAGAGTTTTGTGAAAGAGTGGTTGTCTGGAGACAATTTTGATGAGTTTCAAACTAAATTTAGTGTTAATGATGATTTTCGGGAGTCACCCGGAAAGTACTTTGGTAAAGAAATTCCAAGCTTAGAAGGAATAGTGCCTAACTGGGATAATAATGACCTTGTATATATTAGTGTTCCTCTTGATACTCTAGATTACAATAAAAAAACCCAAATAGGTCATCAAGATAACCTTCGCGTATGGTCTGAAGAGAAAATACAACTAAAAGATAAAGGAGTATATTTCAAGACTACTGAGCCACACTTTTTTGAAACTTATTACACGGTTATTGAATTGATAGATAAAGATCTCTGCCATGAGCTTGCTTCAAATATTAAGGGCGAATGTGTTGATTCTCGCATTGTGTATTTTGAAGATGATGGCGGAGGCACAATAGGAACGCAAAGTGCAATAGCAATATTTGGTTTATTCCAATTGGAAAACAAAAAGGAATATATGGTGCCTTTGAAGTATTTAACATATAAGATGTTAAAAAAATATATTAATAAATGATAGAAAAGGTAAATTACAATTTAATACACAAAATTATTGAAATTGGGCGCCTAGAATTACTGCCACCTACTTTTAATCCAAAAAACAATTGGTGGCTAACTGTTTTGCGCTTTCATGGAGGTGATGGTTGTGATGATTTAAGTACTGAAGCTTTAATATATCTTTATAAGGGCGTTGTGCTAACTGAAAATGAGTCAGAGCGATTTATGGGTTCAACAACTAATACAAGACTTATTTATTACAGGATTGAGGATCGACTTAAAGATAGTCAAAACAGAAACAGAAACGTAATGAATGAGCTTTATGATTTTGGGATTGCCAATAGGGGCAATAATGCATACGTACCTATGTGATTTTTAGATCTATTTATCACATCTAAATCACATTAATATAAGGGTATCCCGTTAAATTTTCACACCCCCTACCCTTTGGTCTCTTTTATGCCTTTAAACAGCCTCTTAGAGCCTCATATTTGCCCATATAAAGCACCTTATTTTAGTTTGATTCAATGACCTTACAGAGCCTATTATAAAGCTATTTTAAGCGTTAATAAGGCTCTTCAGAAAACTCCAAATCAAAGCCTGTATTTTCAAAAACTATCCTTGATAAGTCACTGGGATTTTTAGGGGTGTAATAGACAATACAATCATGAATTAATAAAGCCACATTTTTGGGTTTTGAGTGCTTGATTAAGACATCTAATACTAATCGTTCGCAACCTTGAAGAATATGAGCCATCGCTTCGGCTTTTCCACTTAGTGATTCACTTTTAATTCCAACTGCATTCTTTAATATCTTTTTATCTCCTACTAGGTGTTTATGTGCAATAAGAAATGTTTTAGCTAATTGATTAAACCATTGGTTAGTTATCACTCGTTCAATTAAATCTTCATCACCTTCACAGATATCATAGATCGCTTGCTTCTTATTTCGAACCAACTGAGCACCGTAAGTCAATGCTTGTATTATTTGTTTAACAGTTTCTATTGACGTTACTAAAGATTCAGAGAGTTCAACTCTAATTCTCTGTTTATCTTTAACGTAATCTCTAACTACTTTTAACTCTGGAAAATCAATGTTTTTCTGATCCAGTAACTGAATAAGTATATTTTGATGTGCTGCATTAATATCGTACTCATAACAGCCTTTTAATGCAGCGTAGCGAACACTTCTATGAAAACCTTGTAAAGTCGCATTTTTGGCAGTATATCGTCCTGTCTTTGCCTCATCATAAAAGATTGGAATAGTTGCTGATTTTTCCTCTCGAGCAGTGGCTAATAGCTTATTTATTTCAACCAACCTCTCATTAATACTATTAGCTGTAAAGTCTTTCATAGCAAGGGATTTAAGGGACTTTGAGTGAATATTTTTTACTTTTACCCCACCTAAAGCCCTTACGTTCTCCTCGTGTTCCTCTTCCCTCTCCTCTCTACCCTCTATTTTGGACAGCTCGTTGAGTACTTTGCTCCATTGGGTGCTCCCCTTTGCAAGGACTTCAGTATTGTGTTGGCTGAGCATTCTTTGGCTGTAGTTGAGTTGTTCTTTATGAATTAGCAATGATTCAATGTTTATCTTTATTTGCTCATTAATGTTAACTCTTTTCGTTGCTTTACTGAGATTTCTATGGATGGCTCCGCCGTAATAGTAAGCAATCTCTTTGGCTGAGTCTCCCTTACTATTAATCATTCTTTGAATCTTTGGAAGTTCTGACTCTGGTTGTACAAACCAAGCATCTATAAAACGTTTAACCTCAGAGTCTAAAATATAGCCATTCTTAGTGCCTATGACTCCTACCTCAGCCCAACCTTGAAAGGCTTCAATCGTCTTAATAATCCACTTTGTAGGCTCACAATAAGTAGCTCCAGCTTCATCTTTAAGTAAAACCACATATTGACCTTCAATAACACCATGACGTGTGTTCTTTGGCTTCAAAAAGTAGCCATTGTCATTAATTGCTCTAAAATCTCTTGGATCTGTAAAGTACCGACTAACTTCTGAGTTATCCATAGGAAAACTATCCGTTCTTCGGTTATGAGTATTGCTGCGAATAAGTCCGATATGGTTCCAAAACACAATCGTATAGCCTGTTTGTATTTTCTTAGGAAGTTTAGTGAATTGATCTCCTAGTATCTTTTGAGACTCAGATAGTAGAGAGGATGGAAATAAATCAGTGGATGGTGGCTTGCGTTGTTTCAAGAAATAGTCAGCAACTAGAGAAAGATATACTTAAGAGCATTATTGTATTGAGTTTTCAATAATCTCAATCTCTTCTTTAGTTAGATCATAAAGCTGGTATACCAATTGATCGATTTCTTTTTCATGGTGCAAAGTATCATCATTGATATTGAAGCTTTTGATTTTGATTATTTTTTTTACTAATTCAATGATTGTGCTTTCAAACTCACCTAAAGAATTTGGTATAGGAATGTTAACTAGGGGCTCCTTATCTACTTGATAGTTTGTTCCTTGCATCTTCCCTTGGAATTTTAACCAAAATGCACAAAGTGAGGAGTTTAAAAACCCTGTTAATGCTATCAGATTAATTTTTGAAGTTCTTATTGAGAAAAAAGTTGCTGAAACATAGCAGTCAAAATCAGTATAAGTAAAAACTGGTCTTTTTGAGCATTTACGTAAAGAGATTATTTTTTCATTATTAAAGAAGCTCTCATCCCTTGATCTATGCAATCCGTATGGCTTATTATGCGAAGTAATAATATCCATAAATTTATCAAGATGTTTTTTTATGTTTGGATAGGGAAGTATTTTTTTAGAATTTTTAAATTCTGAGGAAGTATAAATAATCCAGTAATTATTGTTTTTATCGCCAAAGTATCTATGAAGTTCATTAGACGTAAAAAATGGTTTTAGAATTCTTTTCTCTTCAAATGTAAAGTTCAGAGCTTGATATTCATTATGAGATATTACAAAAACTCCATCTCCAACCTTATAAACATTATCAAGTTTTTCATTATTTTTTTTATTCAAGAAATCTTGTGGACATACTATTCCTTGAGCTACTTCTGAGTTAGATAGGTTAAAGTAATCTAGCTTTTGTATCTTATTTAAAACACTGCTAATCAAAGAATTAGTAAAGATTAATGGCTTGTTTTGAAAGTTTTTTCTGCTGATAATTGGCGAAAATATTTCATGTATACCGTTATTTTTCTTAGCTAATAAATCTTCAACATTGGAAAGATCATCTGCATTATTATTTAATTTTCTATAATCAAATTCATAATTATCAGATATTGAATCTTTTTGAAACATCATAATCATGGTTTGGATTGCTGCCGAATCAAAGATTTTAAAATTATTAAAATCCAATAGTTTTAGAATTCGAGCATCGTTGATTACCTTGCTTCTCATTTTGGAGGCACCAAAATTAGTCACCCAATTGTTGGTCGCAATAAATGACAAAATTGCACGGTCATTCAAGATATCTAAACCATTACATGCAAATAAGTACCATAAATCCATTTTTCCTTGATAGTATGGCGATTCTCTCAAGCCATCAAATGCACTTTTTTCTGTATATTCCTTAATATATGGAGGGTTGCCTATAATTACATCAAAGCCTCTTTTATTTTTGAAAACATCGGCAAATTCTAATTTCCATATAAAGAAAGGTTTTATTCTCTGACGTCTTAATTCTTTAATTTCTTTTAATTTGTCAAGCTCCCCTCTTTCTTGAAGAGTAATTTCTATTAACCTCCATGTAAGCTCTTCAATTTGTTTTTTTAATCTTTCTTTCTCTGATTGGCTGTGAGTTGATATAAGCTCTGCTTTCTTAGCATTTAATGCCCTAGCTGTGTTTTGTGCGATTTTTTTGTTTACATTATCTTCAGGATCAAAAAGACCAGAAGATTGCTTTAGCATATCACCTGACTCTTCAATATTTTTTCTTTTTAGAGATTTTATTTCTTTAATTATGGGTTTAATTTTTTCTTCTAGGTCTGCCTTGCTAGTGCTGGTGTATTCTCCTTTTCTAACAAGAATTGCAAGGTCTTTTTGTTCTGAGTCTCTTATTTTTTCAAGTTGATCAATTCTTGCATATCTGGACTCATTATTTTCAAGTAGTTTATCGTCAAATAATCTTATACCTTCATACTCTGAAATCAGGCTATTGCCTTGCATGATTTTGTGATCAAGGTTAGGAAGAGGAGAAGGTGCGTCTTGTTCTACTACTAGAGATAACCAAAAGCGCAACTTGGCTATTTCTATGGCACCAGGATCAATATCGACTCCATAGATGGAGTTTGAGATGGCTTGGAGTTTGAGGTCATAGATAGAGTATTTTGAATCAATATACTCTCCAATTTTTACTCTTGCCTTAACTATTCCAGTGAGCAACCCTAAGGGAAATGCTCCTGACCCAACTGCTGGGTCGCAAACTTTTATATTTGCAAGTAAATCATCAATTTTTTGGGCATTGCTTTTTAGCTCATCAGTTAAATCCAACTGAGAAGACTCATTTCTTATAAAAGCCTCTATTGTCTCTTTTTCAACTGTATGGCTTAGCTCAGTATCAAGATAATTAATTAAGCTTTCTTGACACATGTAATGAACGATAGGTCTTGGCGTGTAATATGCCCCCTTACCTTTTCTAATATTTTCAGGTATTAAATTTTCAAACACCTTACCCAGCATTTCTGGATCAACTGCTACTTCCACCTCTAATGGCTCACTTTCATTAACAGTAAAGTTGTAACGATCAAAAATATCTAGAATTCCATCCCCTTGATCATCCTCTTTGGTTTTATTGTTATTTGAAAAAAGCTCATCTGAAAGAGTAATATTAGTAGTTTCCCAGCTATAACCATTTAGTGGTTCAAATAAACCACCATTTAAAAAAGGCATACGTACATTATTAAGTCTAATATATATATCGCCTGGACCTCTATCTTGAGCTAATGCCTCATAAAAGAGAGGCTCAAGAACATCATTGAAAAAATTACTTCCGTAGGTTTCCCTTTTTTCAAATAGTTTTCGAACAAAATTCTTTACGCCTGTGCCCCACTCTTCTCCAGCTCGAACGCCAAACCAACCTTTTTTCTGAAGGAAGTATAAAAACGTAATCTGACCCATGGTTTTTCTCGCAAAGTCTCTAGGTTTTATTTGTTTTTCTCTAAAGTCTTTTTCTATCTCAAAGTCATTCTCAATAAGCTCTTTAAGGTTTTCCGTCATTCGATCAAAAAGCTCTCTATATTTTTGGTAGAACTCCTTGGTAACAGTTTCTATATTGAATGCTTCAATTAGTTCTTCTAGTGATGGATCTTCACTATCGTTAGCTAAGATTTCAAGTAATTGACTTTTAGCAGTATGACAACCTTCATTTTTACCCAGCAAAAATGACCATCGTTTTGCAGGTGTGTAATCATCTACCACTTTGACTCCCTCAAGTCTCGATTCAATTTGAATTAGTGAAAAACGCCAATTATCTTTACGAGGGGTTACAAAGGCTACGAGTGCTGCATCTTTGAATTTATTGTCTAAGTATCTAGCCACAAAGTTTCTTTGCATAGTTCTGCGTCTATCTAAAGCAGTGTCTGCTTTTAGCGTAACAATTAACAAATCAATTTTTTTCTGTGAGGAGTCAACATAATTAGACAATGTTTCTAAGGAGTTAATACCATCTTTAAACTGTTCAGGAATTTGATTACCCTGGAGAATTGATGGTTGTGAAAAATTTGAATTTAGAAGATTGCTAGCAAATTTGATAAATGTTTCCCTATCAAATTCGTTACTAAATACATTTTCGATTGTATCTCTAGCTCGTTTTAAATCCATGACTTATGATTATTTAAGATACATAGATAATACAACTTCACCTTTTCCATCTATATTTGGCTTATTGTCAATAAAGTGATCTTCAAGAAGATTTTCTGGAATAGAGTCTCTAACAACATTTATAACGATTAATGGATCATTTATCTCGTCACCAAGTAATTTAAGAGCTTTTAGGGTGTTTGATAAGGTTTTCTTGGTTAGCCCTCCTTCATCAATTTTCTCTAAAACTTTAGAGAGATATTCTTCTTGAAGGTCTATTAATTTCATTGAGTTTCCCTTCACGACCTTGAGTATTTTGAATAACTCTTTAGACTTATAGGATCCACCTTTTGATTTTAACTCTGGCTCGTCCTCTTTAAGAGCATCTTGAAATGCAGCGTTATTTTTCTCTAAAAGCTCAAACATTTCTCCAGGTATTGTCTCTTTTTTTGTATCAGGCAAAGATTTTATTAAATTTGCTGCTTCAATGAAATCAAGCTCTTTTGGATCGTTATCTTTGTTAGCTATAAAGAATTTTTGAACACCACCTTTTCTAAAAAAAGTAATAAAAGAATTCGAAGCTTTATTGCTTTTTTTTGCTGTTCTAGCTTTTTTAGGAAGTTGTTTAATCGTATCAAATAGGTCTGGATCATTTTCACGAATATCTTTAATGACTTTAAGGTAGATGAGTTCAGTATCTGGCTCCTCATCTTCTGGAATCGTATTAAGTAAATCATACAACGAGTGAGAGTCAATTTCTTCTCCTTCAGTTAATAGTCTAGCATCTCCGCCTAAAAGCTCCAGAAAACCAGCGATTTTAGCTTTAGCTGCGTCTTCTAAGGCAAGTTCAGAATCACCCTGATAGCTAGGAAAAAAATTAAAAGTAAAGATCTTATCAAATGTTGTATCAATTCGATTAATACGACCAATTCGCTGCATGAGTCTTGTTGGGTTCCATGGTATATCATAGTTGATGACAACATTTGAGCGGTGCAGGTTAACACCTTCTGCCAATACTTCAGTTGCAATCAAAATACGATAATCATTTTCTTGTCTAAGTACTTTAGCGTCGAAGTTATTTATCACCCTTTGCTTATCAGCTGCACTTGAATCACCATCATAACGAATGACTTCATTAGGGTAAAATTTTTCAATATTCTCAGAGAGATGTCTGGCTGTTTCTTTTGATTCAGTAAAGATAATTAAGTGATTATCACGTAAAACATCATTACTATGAAGTTCGTCTATGAATTTATCTAGTTTTGGATCTCTAGTTACTTCTTTCCAAAGCTCTTTTATCTCCTCTAGAATTTCCTTATCACGATAGAGTTTTTCTTTAAAAATTGGCTTAAAATCTTTGCTTTTGTATGGCTTTGCCTTCTCTTCTTCAATTAATTTATTTACTGCTTCTGGGTTGTCACTGGCTAATAACTCTAGGATTTTATTTGAATAACCTTTACTAATATAAACACTCCCATTTTCAAAGGTCTCAATAAAGATTTCTAAGTGCTCTAAAAACCTATCAATTGAATTTTTAAAAGCAAAAAAACTACTCTCTAGTCTTTTAACTAGAAGTATTTTCATAAAATTTCCAAGGTTTATTTGACCTTGCTTTGCTGATTCATTAAAGTCCTTACCATCATAGTCAATCATTGGCATATAGCGAGCATAATGAAGCTTATCAGCCAATAGTTTTATTGTTTTTTCAAAAATTGCATTCTCTTTCTCACTCAACTCATAATGAAGAGCAATAGGTGGCTCTACACTTGGAAACTTTATACCTTGTTTATTTAAATCTTCTGGAAAACATTTTTCTATATCAGACCTTGTTCTTCTCACCATAAGATGTCGAAGAATTTTGTTTCTGACTTCTCTGGCATTCTCTTTAGTAGTCTGAATATATGAAGCCTGATCAACTCTACGATCTTCTTCTTTAATGCGTCTTTCCAAGTTCCCAAAAAATAGCTCTAAATTTGAATGATTGGGAATAGTGCTCTTACGAGGGTTTTGAAACAGTCCAATTAAAGACAATATGTCTTTTGGAGTATTGTTGTAGGGAGTAGCCGACACTAGTATTACTCTTTTACCTCTGCATATTTCAGCAAGTTTTGTGTAAGTTTCAGTATCAGGGTTTCTCATTCTATGAGCTTCATCGATAAATACATTCTGAAATTTATCAGCCTTTCCATCAAGAAGAGTATCTAATTTGCCTATAGAAACGAATTTTCCAGAAGTATTAAAATCAATAAAAGCGTTTCTCCAAGATCCAGGATTCTTTTCATCTAAAAGAACGGGTGGAGCTATAACTAGATGTCTTCCATCTAATTGCCTAGCGAGCATAGATGCAATAAATGTTTTACCTAATCCAACCACATCAGATATAAATACACCACCATATTCATTAAGTATTTTTTTAGCATTAAGTACTGCCTGCTCTTGATAATCCAGATGCATAAAGTTTGGTGGGGTATAAGGCAGATTAATCTTATCTGCTTGATTTAGCTGCTTTTTAAAGTATTCATAAAGAAGTTTAAGGTATAAATGATATGGAATGATTTTGTCTGAAAACCATGTTTTATTCTCTATCGTATCAACATATTTTTGACTAACATCAACTGAGTCAGCCCATAGCTCTTCAAACTTGTTTATAGCAAAGTCATAGTCGCTTCTATCCTTTAATTCAACATTAAACTCTAAATTTCCTATAAGACCAGAACGAGTAAAGTTGCTTGAACCCGTAATCACGCGACCATGATCAGGAAACCCTTCTTTAAACTTCATTATGTAGAGCTTTGCATGAATATTTTGCGATGGGTATGCCCTAATAACTAACTTTTCACTTGTTATCCATTCTATAAATTTTTGTACACCAGATTCTACAATTTTTGTATCTTCAGAATCTGCCATCTCAACTTCGATTCTCTCTCCAACTCTCTCTTTAGTCTGGACATCAGTAATAACTTCCTCTTGAAAGATCTGGTTGCCTTGATTAATGAGATTAAAGGTTTCTTGGCTCGTTGAGATTCCAATCAGAATTCTAATTTGACCTGTTTCTTCAAGTGAAGGGTATATGGCATGAAAGCCACTAGAATAGAAATACCCTACTAGTGCGTCAAATAACTCTGTATGCTTTACAAGATCTCCAAATCTATCCGCTAAGGTTGAGCCTGGTTCATTAGTAAAAAAAGAGGAATCGTTTGACAATTTAGTATCCTACAATCAAGAAAAAAAATATTCAATCTAACCCTGGCTTGATTATAACTTTACTGCCAAATTATTTGAATTATATAAATGTTTGTAAGTTAATTATAACTTTTATATTTATACAATGATATTGTATTTCAATTTGAACTGATTAGCTTAAAGAGTGCTGCAGTATTCCATTATTTCTGATGAACCATTCAGCATACAGTTAAGGTATTCATAATCCATTAGCCAGAACCCAAAAGCAAATATGGCTAATGGCACAGAAAAAATAAGTAAGTATCGAATCCCTAGCTTACGCCTGTCAATGCGTATCAGGCTGATACCATAAAAGAGACTGAATGCCCAAAGGGCTAGGAAGATTATTAATAGCATTCTAAATACTACCAGTTCCCCTTCGTTACGCAGCTAAACATAGCATCCGCTCCTTTGATAAACTCTCTTTCAATATCAGTCTGCGGGTTGCAAAGCTTAACTACATCTTGTTTGGTGTAATCAGCATCTAGATAACCCTGCCTTATTAATTCATCTAACTCAGCTTTTGCAAAAATGTCCATTGCTATCCATTGAAGAGCCGAAAGTACGAAGACGCTTATTAATATAATTTTTAGTACTTTCATACTATGAATCTTCCTGCATCTCTGCCATCCATTCTATCTTTATTTCTTCCATTTCTTCATCAGAGAGCTTGCTAAGCCCACAGCTAAACTGAATGTAGCCATCATAATTAGAGCCCGGCGGTGGAGTCATCCAGTCAGTACTTGGCGATTCATTAAGAAGCTTCATATCACCTTTACCCATATTGTCAGTGTAATGAATAATGACTTCATTTCTAAGCTTATTTTCTTCACAGCTGACCTCCATTCTACTAACTTCACTTAGTATTTTTAGGGGCATATCTTCCATAGGTGAGACGTAATCTATCAATGTCCAGAAAATCAGATTCCCATCTTTCTCCTTAATGGAATCAGGGTCCATATAGAATGATGAAGAGCCATCAACGTGAGTGCTAACTTCATACCAATTACCATAATAAGAGTCCTTAAATCTATTGTCCCGTTTACAAATCAAACTCAAAATAGTGTCACCTAAAGTATAAGGCTTTGGGTAATCCCACTCTTCCTTGAGATTAAGGGTTTCAGGCTTGCCTAAAGCCATCTCTTGTGTATAGGCATTAAAAATTAAAGGCTTAACGCGAAACAAACCACAATCAGCCTCGAAATAAGTTGCGATGCTTAAATGCTCATCAGTAGGCTTTGAATAGTTAGTCATTTCCCAAAAGTAATTGTATCCATTAGCTATTTCAATATTGTCAAAATCAATATAATTAATATCAAAATCAATATAATGAATATCGCCGTTGGCATCAACAGCAGCCTCAACCCACTCATTGTTTTCACATAACACCATTGGGTTATCAAAAGATTCACAATAAATAGAGTTCTCATCTTCAAAAAATGAAGTGGTAAAAACTATTAGAAATAAGACTATGTAAGCAATGAAATGAAAAATAGGACTAATAATTGAATCTGCCATTGATAAAAGCCATTCAACAATTGTATTTAGTATTTTCATAGTTTAGTTATATTGATTGAGAAATATCATAGTTATTAAGCAAGAACCCTACCCAAATAGTCGCTCCAATCACTAGTGCTAGAAAAATACCTCCAGCCCATTTGGCTTACTTATTGTATGGATGTTTAGCTTGTTTTTTCATACTGTCCACAACAAATAAAGTAAGGTGCTTGGGGTGAAGAAGACTATAAGTATTAAAGGTGTTACAAGTTTTAGCTTATTCTTTTTAAATACTCGAATAACTAATAATATAATTGAAATAATAATAGCAATAAACATTATGGATTCCACAATACAGCCTACTACAGGTGAGCATAGATGAGGACCTGCTAAAGAACTCAAGAGCAGCCAAAGCCCTATCGATGAGCTTATTCCCCAAGTAAACCAATATCTTTTTCTTATTGTTTTCTTTTGTTGAATTTCCATAGTGTATCTAATTAAAACCATCCAGTAGAATTCAGCCAAACCAGTTTTTCTTTGGGCAGTATGACCATAATGATGCCTATTTCAGTTTCACGCTCTATCAGCGCCAATAGAACATCTCTAGTACCGCAAAAGTTCTTGAATGGGTCTTTATTTTCGACTTCAGTACGATCTTTGTATAATCCGTGGATTAGGACACCCTCTATAACATCATCACCCTCCTTATATCCAAATTCCATCCGCGTTGCAGCCCTTT
>Ga0315339_1001936_pt1 | contig 16733 bp, 18 predicted proteins | sample ASW17metaG_FD_204514 | JGI IMG/M metagenome (GOLD analysis project Ga0315339, IMG submission 204514) | Ammonia-oxidizing marine archaeal communities from Pacific Ocean, United States - ASW #17 | ecosystem: Environmental > Aquatic > Marine > Oceanic | place: USA: California | collected 2016-12-05
CTCCTGGTGAAAGTTCGCAACGGCCTCCTCCAATACGGTGCGCGCCGACTCGACCACGGCGGATCCGAACACCTCTCCGTACGCATCCCGAGCTCCCGACTTGAGTAGGAGGGCCGTCGCGGAGTTTGCTACCCCAGGGGCCAGCCCGGTGACGACTGAGATTTGTGAATTACGGACGCCCCGCCATCCGGACAATGCAAGCAGAGCTTCGAGAAATGAGGGACCCTCTCCGTGGACAATTTCACCGAGCGCTTCACTTTCACCGTCGCGGAGTCTCTTCCTCTTCGGCGCCACGGGCTCAGCCACCGTCCCGCCCCCGATGGTGGTGACGGGGGAATACGATCGGACAACCAGGCGATCCCGCGCGCGCGCCAAGAGAGGTTTCTCGAGCCTCAACTGCACCCAACCGGATCCCCCCGGAGGTACTTCGTTGCCTTCCAACGTGACTACACGAGCCATCACCTCGCTCGTGCCGAGGTGGACGCGCACCCTTTGTCCGTGCTTGACGGTCCATCCGGTGTCCGGGAGGACGGTGAGGGCGACAGTCAGCATCGAGGTCGGTGGCCAGTCGGCATCGAGCACGAGGACCTGCCCGCGCTCTACGGTCTCGAGGTCGATGTCCGACCCGGTGAGAGCCACTGCGGTCCGTTCACCAGCCTCGGCCCGCTCGACCTGCACTCCATGTACCTGCAAGCCTCGCACACGCCCATCGATGCCCGACGGTTGTAGGACGACGCTATCACCCATCGACAGGCTACCGCTCCACAGAGTGCCGGTTACTACCGTGCCAGTGCCTTTTACCGTGAAGGCCCGGTCGATGGGTAGCCGGGCGATATCCGCACTTGAACGCTCGCCCATTCCCTCGGCTGCCCTCCCCAGAGCCTCGACCAATTCGTCCCCCCCCTCTCCGGTCACGGTCGATGTCCTGACCATGGGCGCCCCGGCGAAAGGCGTGCCGCTCAGCACCTCCCCGACCTCTTCCTCGACCAGGGACAACCACTCCTCCTCGACCAAATCGGACTTGGTGAGCGCCACCACCATCTGATCGACACCGAGCAACCGGACGATCTCGAGGTGTTCGCGGGTTTGAGGCATCATGCCTTCGTCCGCCGCGACAACCATCAGCACCAAGTCCATCCCCGTGGCGCCCGCCAACATGTTCCGAATGAACCCCTCGTGACCGGGCACGTCTACAATGCCGAGGCGGAGGCCTTCGCGTGGCACCAACTCAGCGAATCCAAGGTCGATGGTGATGCCCCGCGCCTTTTCTTCCTGCAGCCGGTCTGTGTCGACGCCGGTAAGCGACTTCACCAGTGCCGTCTTTCCGTGATCGATATGGCCCGCCGTGCCTAGAATGAGACGCTTTTCGCTCATGATTCCTCTTGGCCCGATTTCTCAGTCCCCGCCGAAGCTAGGCCTTCCGCTGGGCCTTCCGCCTCCGTGTCCACATCCAAGCGTGCCACCGACGCCAGGAAGCGAAAGGACTGAAGGGCTTTCGACTCTGAGACGTGGTAAACGGTGAAGTCGTGTAGGAGCTGGAGATGAGCCTTGGGTTTGGTGATGGGCAGGTCGGTGGGGCCCTCAATCAGCGCACCGAGCTGCGCGCGGGCGCCGGGACCGATCAGTGGTCCAGCAATATCCACGGCACAGTTGGGGCAACGCACCCCACCAGCCGCGAAGTCGAATCGGCCCAGGTCTGAGTCCAAGAGGGCATTCCCACACTCTACGCACGGATCCAGTTGAGGCTGATAACCGAGCGCGGCGACCAACATCCATCCCTCGTTCATGAGTACAGCCAGAACTTCGTCTCGCTCAGCCTGCCCGATGCGACTCAGGCCGGTCGTCAACCGCTGGAATACCAGCGGGCTCGGTTCCGAGCCAGCATGAACCAGAACCAGTTCGGCTAGAACCGAAGCAGCCGCGAAACGGAGAACGTCTCGCCCGAGTCCTCTTCCACTCTCACGGAGCGAGAATTCTTTGAAGGTCTGGAGATCACGCGTCGGGCGCACATAGAGCGTCAGGTCGCCCTGTGAAAACGTCTCCAGACCATTCCGACCCTGGCCCCCGCCCTTCCGAATCCCTTTGGCCATCACACCGACGAGGCCGAGGTCCAAGGTGTACAGCCGCAGGACGCGACTCGTCTCACTGTAGTTGAACGAGCGTAGCAGCACCGCGGGCGTGGTGACGACGGACACGTGAAGGTGTCAGCTCCGGCCCCGAAGCCGCGCCATGAGCACCGCTCGTTGCTCCAGAATCGTTCGGCGAGCGTCAGGATCGCTGACCCCTTTATTCGATTCGTCCAGACGCGCCACCTTCAGAATCAGTGTCGCGCGCTCGTCTTGTGGACCGGCCGAGGCGGCCAACGGCCTCCGAGACCCACTGGGCCTTACGCTGGGCCTCAAATATGCGAACAGTCCGACACCACCCAAGAGGGCCGCCAAGAGCACGGCGAAAAGCCCCATGGAAGGCAGCCCTCCTTCCGACCCTTCCTCGATGGAAACGGAGGCGTCGTTGAGGTCCGTCGCAGAATACCGACGATAGGTACTCTCAGCGTCCAAGGCGACCACGTCGATCGGCTGCAAACCTGCTACGTCGAGCGTGGGGGCGGGCTCTTTCACCAACAAGTCGAACCTTTCTGTCGCCCGTGGCGCTGGGAACTCGGCTTCCAGTGTTGGGAGTTCGTAGCGAATCAGCAGCATGCGTTCACCCGGAGGCAGCGGAGCTCTCACGGTCACACGGTCTTCCTCGAAGGTGACCGCGTCGGGCGGGAGGTCCCCTTGCCCCAACTCGAGCGACGTCGCTCCCGGTGGCAGAGGATAGCTCCAGACTACTCCATCCTTCGCCGCAACGAGCGTGCGTTCACCGGCATTCAGGATCTGGACTAGGTCCGTGGCGCGCCAACCTTCTTCCCAACGCTCGAGGAAGACGTTGCGCACGGTAACCGGAAGCGGGCTCCCCTCGACCGGAGCCGTCTCGGCACCGAAAACGTTCACGACATAAAGGCTGTCGAGCTGGTCTGCCTCAGTGACGGCCGGTCCGAAATAGAGCACCCCTTCATATCGTACCGACGCGAACAGAATATTGGACTGATCACTGACACTCGGCGGCCGCTCGATTCGGAACTCGAAATCACCCCCCGGCGCGACAAGGACGGAATCGACCTCACCGGCCTCCTCCATGGACACCCGATGGAGCACTGCAACCGCCGAGTCCACACCCAGACCACCCAGCATCACCCGACCGCGAAGGCGCTGTGGATCCTCCTGCCCTTCCAGAGCGGACGCGCTCAGAACCAGCGCTAGGCAAACAGTTGTCATAACGGATGGAAGAGTACGAATCGGTATACGGCTCCGGATGGTGCCTCGGTAACTGCGGAACTCAGGGAGTGAAGCGGCCAAAGTCCTCTGGAGCCAGCTTACGCAGATACTCTTTGAGATCGTCCGCAGCCAACTCTTCGGCGGAGTCGACACCGCTCTGCATCTGGCCGGGTGTCGCAAACGAAGCGTCCTCGGATGTCTCCATGGCCATGAGTCCTATCAGCTCTTCGTCGACGAAAATCTCGGCCTGGGTGCGGAGAGCGAGCGCGATAGAGTCCGACGGGCGCGCATCGATAGATATGACATCCCCGTCACGCTGAATGATCAACTTGGCGAAGTAGGTGTCCTCCTCGACCCGATTGATGATCACCTTCTGAAGCACACCACCCAAACCCCCGAGCACCGCGGCCAACAGATCGTGCGTCAGGGGGCGCGGGAACTTCTCCTGGTACAGCTCGATGGCGATCGCCGTAGCCTCGCTCGGTCCGATACAAATCGAGAGCACCCGGTCTCCGTCATCCTCCTGGAGGACCACTAGACCACGGCTATGGCTCTGATCTAAGAACCGGAGACTCTGTACGCAGGCCTTAACCAACACCGTAGATCGCCTTGGCCGAGGACTCGGAAATTCCCACCACTCGATTGTAGGAGTACTCCGAAGCTCCTCGGGGGTTCTCCTACTGATTTTCACTCAGTGATCGAGATCCAACCCGCCAAGCAAACGTTGGTCGGTCGGTTCCGCTAAAGACCGAGAGCCGTGCGAACGTCCCCGACCCTATCCGACCTCTCCCACGTAAAGAGATCGACCGAGCGTCCATCCTCGAGTGTCTTGCTCTCGGGCGTGCGACCGAAATGTCCGCAGGCCGCCGTCGGAAGAAAGATCGGCTCGCGAAGTCCGAGTTGTTCGATGATCGCCTGCGGTCGGAAGTCGAAGACCTGCTCGAGGGCTGCAGCCACCTGCTCGTCCGGACATACACCGGTACCAAATGTATCGACGCGAATCGAGACGGGTTGGGCGACGCCTATGGCATAAGCCAACTGAATCTGGCAGCGTGAGGCGGCGCCAGCGTCCACCAGGTTTCGGGCAGCATGCCGGGCGGCGTATGCCGCCGAACGGTCGACCTTGGTGGAATCCTTCCCGCTGAAAGCACCACCCCCGTGAGATCCCATGCCTCCGTACGTATCGACGATGATCTTGCGTCCCGTCAATCCGGCATCGCCGTGGGGGCCACCAATGACAAACTTGCCCGTCGGGTTGATGTGGAAGGTGCACGCATCCGGATCCAAGAGGTCGGGGGGCATAGTCGGAAGAACTACTTCGCGAATGATGTCCTCACGGATCGACTCGTTGTCGATATCTTCGGAGTGCTGCGTGCTGACGACGATCGTGTCGACCGACACTGGGCGTCCGTCTTCATAGGTGACGCTGACCTGAGACTTCCCGTCAGGTCGCACCCAAGGAAGCGTGCCGTCGTGCCGAACCTCCGCCAACCGCTTCGTGAGTGCGTGCGCGTACTGGATAGGTGCCGGCATGAGCTCGGGAGTCTCATCGGTGGCATATCCGAACATCATGCCCTGGTCGCCCGCACCGCCCGTGTCTACACCCATCGCGATGTGGGCCGACTGCTTGTCGATGGTGGTCAGCACGGCGCAGTAGCGACCGTCGATGCCGTAGCTGGCGTCGTCGTAACCGATGTTCAAGAGTGTATTGCGGACGATCTCCGGGACTACGGCCTTCGACTCGGTCGTGATCTCACCCGCCACGACAGCCATACCGGTCGTGACAAGGGTCTCACATGCGACCCGCGACATAGGATCATCGGTGAGCAGGGCATCGAGCACCGCGTCCGATATCTGATCGGCGATTTTGTCCGGATGTCCCTCGGTTACCGACTCCGAGGTGAAAATATGACGACTCAAGAGTACCTCTACGCTTCAGTTCTAACGGAGTAGTTGCCTGAACTCAGGGAGGCGGAACCTAAACCCGTTAATCAGGCAGCGACAAGTTCCAGCGACCGGAAAACGCGGCTAAGTCGACCGAGCCGCCGATCCCGTCGACCAGACTCTGCACAACATCCCGGCTGGTGGGGGCGTCGACCGCCGCCTTAGCCGCCTTGCGCGCATCTTCGATACGGAAGTCACGGAGCATCTTCTTGACTTCGGGTAGCGACGGCCACGCCACCGATAGGGCTGTGATGTCCAACCCTAAGAGCAAAAAGGCACCCAGCGGATGAGCGGCCATTTCCCCGCACACACTGACCTCAATGCCCGCGCCTTTACCCAGCCGAGAAACCTGCGCCAGCAACCGTACCACGGCGGGATGGAAGGGGTTGAAGAGTTTGGCCAGGCGCGCGCTCGTCCGATCGACAGCGAGCGTGTACTGGGTGAGATCGTTGGTTCCTATGGAGAAAAAATCACAATGTCGGGCCAACTCGACCGCTTCAAGGGCGGCTGCAGGCGTCTCCACGAGAATGCCCAGCTTGTAGCCGGAGTTGAACGGGATGCCCTGCGACCGAAGAAGATTTTCTTCCTCCTGTACCATCCCCCGGACCTGCCGGATTTCCTCAACGTCGTTCACGAGAGGTACCATGATCCGGATGTCGCCGTGCGCCGAGGCGCGCAGGATGGCTCGTAGCTGGGTCCGAAACAGCTCCGGTTCGTCCAGACAAACGCGAATAGCCCGCCAACCCAGGAAGGGGTTCTCCTCGGGTGGCATATGCAGAAACATCGGGAATTTGTCGCCACCCAGATCGAATGTCCGGACGGTTACCACCTGCTTCGGAAACACCTCTGCCACCCGTCGATACGCCTCGTACTGGTCGTCCTCGTCGGGCATCTGATTGCGACCCACAACTAAGAACTCCGTTCGTAACAGCCCGACCCCCATGGCACCGTGGTCGCGCGCCCTTTCCGCTTCGGACGGTAGATCGAGGTTCGCCCTCAAAGCGATCGGTTGGTCGTCGGCCGTCACAGAGTCCAGTTGGGCGATGACTTCGATTTCCTTTTCCCACGCTTGGATCTGTGTCTCCCTGACTTTGAATACCTCCCGGTCAGTGGAGTCTGGATCCAGCACCACCCGACCGATGCGCCCGTCGACGATCGCCTCCTGCCCGGCCGTGGCGTGTCGTGAGACAGAGCCCAGTCGGCACACCGTGGGAATCCCGAGCGACCGGGCGAGCATGACCCAATGCGCCGTTCTCGTGCCCTGGTCGGCTGCGATGCCCCGTACCAAGGTCGCATCCATCTGGACCGTGAGACTCGGGGAGAGGTTTGGAGTTACGATGATGGCGCCCTCAGGAAGCCCGGACAGATCTGTGGGGTCGGGGAGACCGAGCAGTTGGTGTAGCAGGCTAACCTGTAAGTCCTGCAGGTCGTTGATGCGGTCCAAGACCATAGGATGTGCGGTTCGGCTCCACTGCGCCTGGAGCTCGAGCATTCGCCAGTCGAGCGCTCGCGCGGCAGACAGGCGATTCTCGCGGATGTACAAGGCGGCGCCCTCAATGAGCGTGTCGTCCTCCAGCATCAGCAACTGAGGCTCGAAAATACGGGCCTCTACGCTCCCCAGGCTGTTCTCGGTGGTTTCTTCGAGTTGGCGGAGTCGAGTCTTGCCCCACTCGACGACTTCGTAGAGGCGTTGGACTTCACCCTCGACGGCGTCGCGCTCAACCGACTGGTGCGGAACGTCAGGCACCCCCCAGGTGAGGACGTGCACACGCCCTGCCCCGATGCCTTCAGAGGCACCTACTCCGTCAAAGACCTTCGACACCGTACATCTCCTCGAAGCCTCGCGAGATCAGGTCGGCCAATACGTCCAGAGCCTCCTCAGCATCGTTGCCCTTTGCGCGAATCACGAGCTGGGACCCCTTCTCTGCCGCCAGCATGAGCACACCCATGATGCTCTTGGCGTTCACCTCGAGGCCGTCCTTCTCCAACCACAGATCACACCCGAACTTCCCAGCCAGCCGCACGAATTCAGCCGCCGGTCGGGCGTGAAAGCCCAAGACGTTGACCACCTCAACTACGCGTTCCATACGCTGGTCGGTCATATCCCTCCCATTGCTGAGACCACTATTATCGTCAGAATCAAGGCCATGGTCGCCGCTCGAAGCACCGGGCGGCCGAACCGTAGACCGATCACAAAGCTCACGCCGCCCCCGAGAGGCCAGAACCACTGCATCCCCACGTTGGGCAACTTGCCCACCAAGAGTACACCCACCAGAAGTCCCAGAAGTAATGTAGCGGCGGCCAACACCCGCTCCGCTAGCCGCGGAAGCTCTGCCCTTCCGAGTCGTGTCGCCACGTCTCGCCCTTCATCGAGGCCCATCTTGAAGCCCCACCAACGGAGCGCCACGTGTCCCGCATTGTACAATACCAGGAACAGCAACACCGGCACCCAAGGCGGTGCTCCGGCAGCAGCCACCATCAAGGCGAACAGCAGCGTCGCAGGCCGCCAAGCGCCCCAGACCAACGTATCGCCTAGGCCTCCCAGCGACCCCTGAATAGCCTCCTTGAACCGGTGGATCGTCTGCGGATCCACGTCTTCCGATTCCATGCGGGCCACGGCACCCAGCGCGATGCTTGCCAAGTAGGGATGGGCATTAAAGCGTTCTAAGTGCCGGCGACTCACCGCATCCACATCGTCGCGTCCGCTCCCACGCAGCAGCGGTCGCAGAGCAAAGGCGAAGCCCGAGCCGATCATATAGAGGTAGCTCCAGGAACCCTGGATGGTAAACGATCGGGCAAACCCGCCGGCCCAGCCTCGCGGCAACTGTTCATTTTCGCTCACGCTAAGTAGACCCCGATCATGCCCGCCACCGCCCCGGCCATGAATAAGATCCGCCTTGATCGCCATCCACCGAACGTCTTCAGGAGTGCTCCCAGATGAATGGAGGCCCCCAACAGTACGATTCCGACGGTCGTCCCGTAGCCGAGCGTCCACCAGGAGTCGAACCCCTGGGCGAGCAGATGCCCCCCCCAGATGGCGAGCCCGGTGACCGCCGTCCCTCGCGCGAAGTCCAGGACGATCAACGACGCGTGAGCAAAGTCCAATCCGATGGCCCTCGGGGACCCGGCGTCACAACGTTCGATCACTCTCCCATTCAGGTGCCTCTGCACACCGACAGTGACTCCACCGAGGTCGGAGACGATCAACCCAAGGGCGATTCCCAACGCCAGCCCGGCTCCACTTCCCAACGACACTACGACGGTAACGGCGGCCACCGAAGCTGGGCCGGTCTCCGGCACACGAGAACCGCCGGCCGGCATGCCAGCCAAATGGAAAAGCTCGAGCATGGCACCGACCTCGAGCCCGGTCACGGGATCACCGAGCAGCCACCCGGTCAGAGCCCCTGCCACCAAAGGCCGAGAAATCATGAACTGCCCCACCGAGGTCGCGTCCAGAGCCAGCACGCCTCCGAGAACCGAGAGCAGCAGGGTCAACGGTCAGCCAAGTAGAGTCGCCAAACCAACGGGCCGGGTACTCGGAAGATCACGAGCCGTCACCTTGGCGCCCGCGTCATCGAGAGCCTTGAGGTGAGCCTCGTCCTCTGGGTCGAGAAAGACATACGGGAGCCGTTCGGTGCGGCCAGGTGCGTGATGCACGCCCCCAATGTTCACTTCCCGTTCCTGCAGTGCTCCACCACGCGCCAGACCAACCATCACCGCGACGGTACGCGTCAGCACAATGGTCGAGCGAGGATCGGAGTCGAATTGTTCGAGCCGATCGGCCGCGTCCGACACGGTCAAGAAGTCGGCCGTAGCCGCTTCCGGAAGGCCCAACCGATACAGGTTCTGCTCCCACTCACTGGCCGCCAACTCGTCGTCGGCGACGACAAAGTGTTCGGGCCGAAGCTCCGGGCCCCACCCCATGACCACCTGGCCGTGAATGAGGCGCTCATCAATGCGAAAAAGGACGATCGACATGCTAGATGTGTGCCGGCATGCTCTTTACGCTGTCCTTGCCCTTCTCGAGAAGGCGCGGGACCAGTTCATCCAAAGGCATATCCCGATGGAACACAAAGTCGAGGAGCATCGGCAGGTTCATCCCGAAGACGACGGCCCGATGGCCGTTGTCTCGGCATGTGAGTTGAGCAGTCAGCGCACAGCTTCCAGTACATAGATCGGTGAACACCACTGTGGGAGAGTCACCCACCAGTTCGTTCACGCGCTCAGCTAGCCCCTGGGGATTACAACCCTCATTGCTCAACGCCAGCAAGGCGCCTTCCTCCAGTCCCGCAATCTTACTCACCGCATCCAACATACCCTCGGCCATCTTCCCGTGGCTGAGGAGCACTCCGCGCACCGGAGCGACTTCACTCATAGTCTTGCTCCAGGTATTCCCGAACGGGGCGCATCGCGTCTTGGATCCGCACGTTGAAGGCCGCTGCCGAGTCGACGCCGACGTACTTGAGCAGATGATTCATCGCCACGACTTCCGAAATGACGGTGATGTTCTTTCCGGGATTCAGCGGGACGGTCACCTTGGGCACCTTCACCCCAAGGATCTCCATTTCCTCCTGGTCGAGCCCGGTACGCGTATGGGCGGTCTGTTCGTCCCAATTCTCTAGCTGAACCACCACCTCGATCCGCTTCTGGCGGCGCGTGGCCCGGATACCGAAAAGCGCCTTGATGTCGATGATACCGAGCCCGCGGATCTCCATATGATGGCCCTGAAGCTCGTGCCCCTCACCGAGAAGCACGTCGTGTCCCCGCCTCTGCACGATGATCAGATCGTCGGCCACCACCCGATGACCCCGCTCCACCAAATCGAGCACACATTCGCTCTTACCCACACCGCTATCTCCGACAAACAAAAGGCCGACGCCGTACACGTCGGCCAGAGACCCGTGCAAGTGGGTGCGGGGGGCAAGGTTGGAGTCGAGATACGGCTTCATCCGCCAGTAGAACTCCTTGGTTGTCAACTGGGAGCGGAGGACCGGAATGTCGTTCTCGGTCGCCACTTCCAGGAAAGTCTCGGAGACGAAAAGCCCCTTGGTCACGAAAACGGCAGGAATGTCGAACTTGAACACACTCCCGACACGCTCACGTAGTTCGTCGTCACTCAACGACTCCAGGTAGGACATCTCCGTTTCGCCGAATACTTGCATCCGACCCTCGGCGAAACGTTCTGTGAAGCCGGACAAGGCGATCCCCGGACTCGACACGTCGGAATCCCCGATGAGTCGCTCAAGAGAAACACCGGGATTCAGCACCTCGAGATGGAGGGATTCCTGCCTATCCTCGAGGAGCGTCTTGACGGTGAGACTCGAGGTGGTCTCGGGGAGTTCGGCAGAATCTTTGGTCAAGTCGACCTACTCCTCGGCGTAAGCCTCTGAGAGTTTCGAAGGCTGTTGATCACGGCTCCGCTCGTGGTTACGTCGCAACTGGCTAGTCAATCGGTCGACCATCTGGTGGAGCGCGGCTCTAAACTCATCAGCCTCTCCGAACGCGATCACCGGATCGCCTCGATCGATATATACGATTCCTTCGGGTGTCTTCGAGCGTCGTTCCTCGTCGAAAATCACCTCGACCTCTGAAATTCGCGGCTCGTACTTCAAAAGCTTCGCGACAACCTCTTCTGTACGCTCCCGTAGGTCGTCCGAAAGGTCCGTGTGACGGGGTGTGATTCGAATTTCCATGTCACCTCCGTAGGCTGCTAAAGTACCCGTGGCCCTATCTCTGAGCTACCCGCGTCTCTAGGAATTGCTCCATAGCGAGCGCGGATTCATCCCAACTGAATCGCTCGGCAAACGCCCTACTCTCCTGCCCCATCCGGGAACGGGTCTCTTCGTTTCCTAGCAACTCAGCGATGCGGTCCGCAAGGTGTTGGAGACTGCCGTGAGGCACCAAGTACCCGGTCCGTCCGTCGACCACCGAATCGCGCAATCCGGGCGAGTCACTGGCAACCGTCGGTGTACCACACGCCGCGGCTTCGAGGTTGGCGATACCCCAACCTTCCTTTGGCGAAGCCAGGACGTGCACCCAACTCCGGCGAAGCATTTCCAACTTCTTCTCGTCGGATACGAACCCCAAGAACTCGACCCGGTCCGATAGACCAAACTCGTCACGGAGCGATTCAAGTCGGCCTCTGTGGTCGCCCTGGCCGGCAATGAGGAGTCGGCAAACCAGGCCGCGTTCGGCAATAGCGGCCACGGCCCGAATGACCAGATCGACACGCTTGTATTTCTTTAGCCGCCCGAGATACAACAGGGTCGGCTCCGCAAAGCGTTCCTCAGGTGGGCCTGGAGTCAGAGCCTCTAGATCAACCCCGTTGGGAATGACCTCGATGAGATCGCGTTGCAGTCCCCGGCGGGCCAGATCGTCCGCCGTGCTGCGCGAGACCGCAGCCGTCGGGACCGTCCCGAAGACGCGCGCGATGGGCATCTCCAACAGACAGGTCGCAAGCGCTACCGGAGCGGAGGCCTCGCGAAAAGCGGTCGTTCCGAACAAATGGTGCACCAGCAGCGCTACCGGAGCATCAACCCACGCAGGCGCGAAGAACGGGACCTTGTTCAGATCCTCCACGACGACGTCGAAATTCTGGGCAGCTAAGTGCTTCCGGTAGTAACGCGGCGCTGCCAAGGAGAGGGTGTGACGCCCACCGGTTCGGTGGACTTTGATGCCCGACATATCCGCTGTGGCCGAGGCCCCCGGCCATCCCGAGCAAAGCAGCGTTACGGAGTGCCCCCGTGCGACAATCCGGCGGAAGATCTCGTGTAGATGGACCTCGGCTCCACCCGCCTGTGGATTGTCGGGATCAAGCCAATTTAGAATGAGGATATTCACGAGCCGAGGCTCCGGATCAGTCGGCTGATCGCTTGAATAAGGCGTCGAGTACGCCGTTTACGAACCTCGGCGAGTCGTTACCGCTGTATCGCTCCGCAAGCCGGACAGCTTCTTGAATCGACACCTTGGGTGGCACGTCCTCGAAGTGTAGGATCTCGACGGCCGCGATACGGAGAACGCCTCTATCCAGAATCGAGAGTCGGTCCATACGCCAGTTGTCCAGGGCCTCGTCCAAGCGGGCATCGACCCCTTCACCGTGCTCGTCTAGTCCCACCAGGAGTCGTTCGATGTACGGAAGGCGTGCCGGAGCGATTCGGCGATTGGTTGCCGTCGCGTATAGTGCATCGGCCAACGACCCGACCCTGTCTTCGACCTCCCATCGATAGTGAACCTGAAGTGCCCACGCCCGCGCGCGTGTTCTATCGATCTGCTGAGGAACGTACCGTATGGCAGATTGAGCAGCCATCAGCTATCCAATCCGGCGTATAGAGCGATCATGTGCAAGGCACTCAGGGCCAGTTCTCTCCCCTTGTTGTCGTGCTCCCTCGACGCCCTGGTCCAGGCCTGCTCTTGGGTCTCCGTCGTGAGCACTCCGAAGAGCACCGGTACGTCGAGGGCCCGAGCGACGGCTCCCAGGCCGTCACTCGCCTCTCCGGCCACATAGTCGAAATGTGGCGTTTCCCCCCTGATGACACATCCCAAAGTGATGATCGCGTCGTGCTGGCCTTTCGAGCCTACCTTGCGCGCGGCCTGCGGTAATTCCCAGGCACCGGGCACCCAGTACACATCGAGATCGTCAGAGTCCACGCCGAAATCGGCCAAGCCGGCCAAACACCCTTCAAGCATCTCCGAACTCACATCTCCATTGAATCGTGCGGCAACGATGGCGATTCGGCAGCCCTCGGCTCGCGGCGGATCGGGAAGGTGGCTTCCGGAGTCGGGATTTCTCATCCAGCACCCATCTACAGCAGGTGTCCCATCTTGGTGCGCTTGGTGTCCAGATAATTCTTGTTGTGATCACCCGGATTGACGTTGAGCGACTCCCGACCAGTAATCTCCAGATTATACCCTTCGAGCCCGACGATTTTTCTCGGATTGTTGGTCAGCAAGCGAATTCTGTTGAGACCGAGATCGAGAAGAATCTGAGCCCCGATCCCGTAGTCCCGCAGGTCTGGTTTGAAGCCCAATGCCTTGTTCGCCTCGACCGTGTCGGCACCCCGATCCTGAAGCTCATAGGCCCTGATCTTGTTGTGTAGACCAATGCCCCGCCCTTCTTGCTTGAGGTAGACGATCGCCCCCTTGCCCGCCTCGGCGATCTGCCGCATGGCCGCCGTCAACTGTTGGCCGCAATCACAACGGGCAGACCCGAACACGTCGCCGGTTAGACACTCCGAGTGCATACGAATGAGCACGTCGTCCTGGCCGGCGATATCACCCATTACCAAGGCCACATGTTCGCGATCGTCGAGGGGGTTCTCGTACGCGATGATCCGGAAGTCCCCGAATTCGGTCGGTAGTTCGGCTTCGGCGAGACGCGTGACGAGGCGTTCTTTGGCTAACCGGTAGGAGACGAGCTGTGCCACAGTCACGAACTTGAGACAGTGCTCCTCGGCGAAGACCTCGAGCTGCGGCCGACGTGCCATGGACCCGTCATCATTAAGGATCTCACAGATCACGCCGACGGGCAGCAGCCCCGCCATTCTGGCCAAGTCGACGGAAGCCTCTGTCTGCCCTACCCGCCGCAGTACACCGCCCGGTCGGGCCCGCAACGGGAAGATGTGGCCAGGACGCCTCAGGTCACCTGGACGCGTATCGGGGTCGGCCAGTACCTCAATGGTTTTCGCCCGATCGTGCGCGCTGATTCCTGTGGTCACTCCAAAACGCTGATGAGCGTCCACCGAGATCGTAAAGGCCGTTCCCTGCGGATCGGTGTTGTCGTCCGTCATCAGGGGAAGGCCCAACTCGGCCGCGCGCGGCGGCGTGAGCGCAACGCAAATCAAGCCGCGTCCGAACTGTGTCATGAAGTTCACGAGTTCGGGCGTGATGACAGAGGCCGCACAAACCAGGTCTCCCTCGTTTTCGCGATCTTCGTCATCGGCGACGATGATCATTTTGCCCTGTCGGATGTCCTTGAGGGCGGCTTCGACGGAGTCGAATGGCATTCTAAACTGTCCTCTTTGACGTGACCCTGAGCAACCGATCAGCAGGTAGGCGCGCGAAGGCTCGACCGGTGCTCAGAAGTATAGCGCTAGTCCGCTTCTGGGAGCATCCTCCGGACGTACTTCCCGATCATATCCCCTTCGACGTTTACGGCATCACCCACGCTTATTTGACCCAGGTTCGTGTGCGCCCAAGTGAACGGAATGATACCGACCTGACAGATATCGGACCCCCGAAGGGCATTCACGGTCAGGCTGACGCCATTAAAGGTGATGGACCCGTGCAGGATGGTCTGCGCTGCGATCCCTTCTGGGACGCGAAAGTCCAGTAATCGGTACTCGCCTTCCTCGGCCAACGAGACGAGCTCCCCGACGCCGTCCACGTGCCCTTGCACCAAATGACCGTCCAACCGTCCGCCCAAGGCCATGGATCGCTCGAGATTGACCGACGTGCCCTCGGCATACCCGACGGCCACAGTGCGAGACAACGTTGTTCCGATGCTCTGCACCGTGAAGCCGTCCTCGCTGACCGTTACGGCAGTGTGGCACGCACCATCGATGGAGACTGAAGCGCCTGGAATGAGGTCCGAGAGAACCGAACGGGCTCCAATCAGAAACTCACGTGCACCGTCCATCTCGGTAACCCGTTGGACGACCCCTACTTCTTCTACGATCCCACTGAACATCAGACCTCTCGATCATACGAGACGAGAATATCGACCCCCACAGGGCGTGGCTCTCCGACCGTCCTCCACTCCTCCCCGTTGGGCGCGCCTGGTGCGCCCGGAAACGCCGGCACTCCATCTGCGCCGAACGATACAGGGGCTTCGAGAATGTACAGTCGTTGGACGAGTCCTTCACGTACCAAGGCACTGGCGAGACGCCCTCCGCCCTCGCACAGCACCGATGTGAGGCCTCGTTCCCAGCATGTAGCGAGCGCCTCGTCGAGGTGAACTCGCCCGTCCTGTTCAGCAACGACCACTACGCTCGCGCCGGTGCCTTCAATCGTTCGTACTCGATCAGTAGGTGCGGCCGGGGTGACGAAGACCAAAACCGGAGCCTGATCGATGGTGGCAAACAGACGTGCATCGGGCGAAACCCGGCATGTCGAGTCCAACACGACCCGCGTGGGCGCCACCCGAGGCGCATTGTCGTGTCGGACCGTCAGGAGTGGATCGTCGACCAGAGCAGTCTCAGCGCCCACCACGATCGCGTCGAATCCGCTGCGTAGTTGGTGAACGTACCGGTTCGCCTCCTCGCCGGTCACTGCACTGCGCTTCCCAACGGCCTCGGCAATTCGTCCGTCCCGGCTCACCGCCAACTTGACGGCGACGTACACACGGCCGTGCTCCGTAGTGTAAAAAAACGCTGGATCCGCATTGCGTCCGAGGGCCGGATCCGAGGGCGGGCCAGAAACTTCCACTCCTGCCATCGCGAGACGGCGACGTCCTCCAGCCGCTTCGGCCCCAGGGTCGCCCGCGCCATACACGACCCGTCGCACACCGGCATCCAAAAGAGCGTCCGTACAGGGTGGGGTCTTTCCGTAGTGGTTGCACGGTTCGAGCGTCACGTATGCGGTAGCGCCCACCGCCTTTCCCCTGGCGGCATCGAGCGCGTTCACCTCCGCGTGCGCCTCACCGAACTCTTCATGCCAACCCTCACCGACAATCGCCCCATCGCGAACCAACACACACCCGACCATCGGATTGGGTCGGACACGGCCCCGACCCCGTTCGGCCAGTTCGACCGCCCGCAGGAGCCATTCGCGCTCATGATCGAGAAGCGGTGCGTTCGCCGCGCTAGGGTCCATCAGCGAGTGGAAACCATCAGGGAGTAATCCGTCAGATCGTGAGTCTGAACGCCAGGTTTACGAACGGGGTGATGCCTTCAGGGTCATACTCGCCTTGGAAACCATCAAGAGTGGAGAATCCCCCCGCCCAACCCGCCTCGAGTGACATCTGGAATATGAGGCGTGTCAGAGACGCCCCTACATAGTACACGGGTCGACGCGTGGTCATATTCTGTCCGACTAGCACTCCCTCGCCTCCCGCCACACCCGGGTCGGCGACCCGCACGCCGAAGTCACCCTTTTGCCAATCGAGGCCGGCGCCCGCCAGGAGTGCGATGGCGAACAAATCCTTGCCGATCGTGGCTCGCAGGGAGGTCGTCGTGATGTCGGCGTTGAGGCTCGCGCCGGTCGTCGTAACGTCGCCCCAATTGAGGTCTTCCCCGTAGTGTTGCACGAGGGAAAAAGTGACACCCGGCATCGTAAAGGATTCGCGAAACAGTCCGAGCCGTCCACCGATGGAGATCAACCTCTCGTTCTCGGAAACACCGTCCCCCTCCTGTAGAAACACCAGGTTCAGGGAGCCGATCAGGTCGAGTGAAAGGAAGCCACCGATGGAGGATAGGGTCGAGAATCCGTCCAAGACACCCACCGCCGCCGTTGCCTTGATGCTATAGGCGGCCACTG
>Ga0315339_1001937_pt1 | contig 16731 bp, 16 predicted proteins | sample ASW17metaG_FD_204514 | JGI IMG/M metagenome (GOLD analysis project Ga0315339, IMG submission 204514) | Ammonia-oxidizing marine archaeal communities from Pacific Ocean, United States - ASW #17 | ecosystem: Environmental > Aquatic > Marine > Oceanic | place: USA: California | collected 2016-12-05
TGGCGAGCTGGTATTTTGGTGCCATCGCGGCCACTCTCGGGATTGTGTTTATCGCGATGGCGGTCGGTATTCTGCGGGATACGGGTGAGACCTATGCTCGACGCACCTTCACCTTCTCCCTTCTCTACCTCGCCCTGCTGTTCGCGGCGCTGATCGCCGACCGTGCATTGGGGCTTGCGGGTTAGACCGGTGGAAATGGTCCGTCAATCCGATGAACAGCGCCGCCGGCAACGCAGCCGGAATATTGCCCTGGCTGCCGTGCTGTTTGGGCTGGTCGCTTTGTTTTACGTGGTCACCATGGTCCGCATAGCGGGGCCGGGATAATTCGCCGCGCCAACGGTTCTGCTGGGGCTCACCTTTACCGGTTTGAAAGCGTATGAATACGGCCATGCCGCTTTCGGCTTCAAGGATGGCATCTATTCCACCACCTTCTGAAGGGTGACCGGCTTTCACGGGTTTCACGTTAGCGTCGTGACCATCTTCCTGATTGTCTGTTTCTTCCGGGCAAAGAAGGTCCATTTCAAACCGGAGCATCATCTCGGTTTTGAGGCGGCGGCCTGGTATTGGCATTTTGTCGATGTGGTCTGGCTGTTCTTGTTCACGTGCATCTATTGGTGGGGTCCGGGCAGCGCCATTTCGCACTGACTTTCGAGGAGAGGCCGCATCACGCGGCCTCTACGGTATTTATCCCGCAATATACATGATGACCGATCTGACGACGACCCCGTCGATTTGGGTGCATCTTGTCGATTGGCCAACGGTCATCCTTGCGCTCGCTATGTTGTTGCTGCGCCTGATGAAGGCGATTCTGGTGGCTATTCACTTCAAGAATTTGCGTCATGAATACAATGAATGACCGGGCGGACGCTACCCAAATGCGGAGATTCGGGCGGTATGGCTTTCCGATTTTCGCGGCGCTCGGTATCGTGGGGCTTGCCGCACTGGCGACTTGTGACACCACTCCGGCTAGCGGCGGATGAGCATGCGCTGATTGATCGCGGGTGGGTACCCTATGACCGCAAGACGTGGGGCAGAAAGGCAATTTCCAAACCTTCAGGTATTGTGTCCGTGGTTGGTTTTGTCCGGTATTAATGTCGTTGCGCCACCATCAGGCAGGGAATGGATCCATTTAATTCCCAACGTTGTGGGCGAACATTTGCGTCTTGAGCCTGTCGCTCCTTTCTGGGTGGCCGCGCAAAGGAATTTTGATGGCTCTGGCTATCCTATTCCGGATGCGGGGTAAAATGCAGGCCAACAACCATCTGCAATACGCCATCACCTGGTAGGCGCTGGCCGTGTCACTGGGCGCCCTCGCATTGGTCTATCGGCGCCGTTCTACGTTGAGCAAATGACCTACTCGGCGGCAAAACCTGCTTTGCATGGGGTTGTTTTACAAAAAGAAGGTATATTCAGTCGGTCTCCCCCGCTCACTGAGCAGGAGGCAAATTCTTCTACCGGATAGAATTCCTATCGGCGTAACAGGAATTCGCGGCCGATCTTGACCCGGGCGACACCATCATATTCGACTATATCGGCGGTGGCGTAGGTTTCGCTCCAGATGCTCGGCAGGTAGCTGCCGGTGCCGATGACATCGACCGGCGTGTTCGCTTCCGCCAGGATGCGGCATTTGGCGGGGCCGAACCCGCTGGACGCGACAATCCTGACCTTTTGGTAGCCGGCCTGGTTCAACGCTTCGCGCAGCCGCCAGATGGCCGCCGCGGTAACGCCCGCGCCGACCAGATAGCTGAGCTCGCTTTCCGAGCGGTAGCCGCGCACCGCGTCGGGCGCATGGCGTTCCAGCACGGCGTAGGACGCGGTAGGATCGAGCCCTTCGATATAGCGGCTGCCCGGCGTATCGAGCCGCACCGCGAGCGTGTTGGCCTCGACACGGTGGGGAAACCTTTTTGACACGGCAAGAGAATCGCTGATCTCCAGGCCGAAATAATCGACCAGCACGGTCATTGGCGTATCGGGGAAGGCTTCATCGAACATTTCGGCGGCGCGCAAGGTGCTGCCGGCATAGCCGATGAAGGCATGCGGCATTGTTCCCTGCCCCGCTTCGTTGCCAAAATAATGCGCCGTCGCATCGGTGGCATTGCCAGTAAAGCCGATAGCGCCGACTTTGCGACGCGCTTTTTCCGACCCTACAGAGGCGGCATAGGCCATCATGTCGGCCATGTCGGTGCCGGCGCAATGACGCGCATCCATCGCCATGATCGCGGTCCCCGGCATGTCGGCGCACATGGAATAGGAATTGTAGGCGGCGACACAGCACGGCCCGAGCTTTTGCAGCAGGAGGGTTTCCAGATCGATGAGATGAAACAGTGGTCCGGTGATATAGAGGATGGGCATGCCGGCGCCGACCCACTTGCCTTCGGGGTACCGCAAATCTATGTCAAAGCTGGAGCCGCGCTGCCGCGCCATCTCGCTCAGCCAATCCACCGTGAGCCTGGGCGCGGAGACCACGGGGCGGCGCATGAAGACCGCATAGGTCACTGTGACGTCGCCAAATTTTTCCACCGCCTGTTTGGTGAGGGTAAAATATTTGTCGGTCCAGCGCGCGATATCGCTATTTCCCGTTGGCCATGCGGATTGCGACCGGTCGAGGGACGCCGCGTTTGGGCCCCTGGATGTGCCGGATTTAGCTGTTTTTGGCCTTATTCTTGCCGCCATAGCCCAATTCTTTCCAATTTGGCAACGGATTTACGGTATTCAAGCACACTTGGCCTTGCATCCGATAGGCGCTTTTCACATCTCAAATTTGGCCCTCCGGTGGTGAGTTAGATTCTATCCACTAGTGGAAAGAATTTGACATATGGTACCCATAGCATCCCGTATTCCGGTTTATCGTTAGGAGAGAGCCCTAAAGCGATGCTGTCGCATCGGTGAGGGTATTAGATGCACCGGGAAGCCATCCTATGGGTACCATATGTCAAATTCTTTCCACTAGAGTAGAAAGCCGATAACGGCATGGACGCATACCGCGATCTCGAAAAGATTTTTCGTCGAATAGGCGCGCTGGGCGACGCCGAAGGCATCCTGCACTGGGATATGTCAGTGATCATGCCGTCGGGCGGGGCCGATGCACGAGCCGAGCAACTAGCCGCCCTCAAATTGACTAATCATGAATTGTTGACCGCGCCCCGTATGGCGGATCTGCTCCATCAGGCTGAGGCCGTGCCGCCTTCCGCCGATTGGCAGGCGGCCAATTTGCGCGAAATGCGGCGCCGCTGGCGTCACGCGACGTCCATCGAAGCCGGGCTGGTGGAGGCGCTGTCCAGGGCATCGTCGCGCTGCGAAATGATCTGGCGCGACGCCCGCCCCGATGGCGATTTCGCCGCGGTGTCGGGTGCCCTCGGCGAGGTGCTAAATCTGGTGCGCGAAAAGGCGGCCTGCAAGGCGGAAGCCTTTGGCGTTCTGCCCTACGAAGCGTTACTCGACCAATACGAACCCGGCATTCGCGTCACCAATATCGATCATCTGTTCGATGATCTGGCTACGTTTTTGCCCGGTTTTCTCCACAACGTGATGGAATTTCAGGCGCGTGACAGTGGTCCCGAGGCGCTTGTAGGGCCGTTCGAAGTGGGTTCCCAGCGTCAACTCGGTATCGATTTCATGTCCCATTTGGGGTTTGATTTCGATCACGGCAGGCTCGATGTCAGCCTGCACCCATTCTGCGGCGGCGTGCCGGACGATGTTCGCATTACCACGCGTTATAACGAAGACGATTTTGCGCACAGTTTGATGGGCGTGCTGCATGAAACCGGCCATGCAATGTATGAGCGTGGCCTGCCCGAGGCGTGGCGTCTTCAGCCGGTCGGCCAGGCGCGCGGCATGACGATGCATGAAAGCCAGTCGCTGCTGATCGAAATGCAGGTCTGCCGTGGCCATGAATTCCTGTCGTTTGCCGCGCCGCTGATGCGCCGGGCGTTTGGCGCCGACGGGTCGGCCTGGAGCCATGAAAATCTGTACCGGCTCTATACTAGTGTTCGACCCGATTTCATCCGTGTCGACGCGGATGAGGTCACCTACCCCGCCCATATTATTTTGCGCTATCGCCTGGAACGCGCCCTGATCGATGGTGATATTACAATCGCCGACCTGCCGTCCGCCTGGAATGCCGCGATGGGTGAGTTACTCGGGCTGACGCCACCCAGTGATCGCGAGGGATGTCTGCAGGATATTCACTGGTACGACGGTGCTTTCGGTTATTTCCCCACCTACACCATGGGGGCGCTGGCGGCGGCGCAGATATTCGCCGCGGCCAACAAGCAGGATGGCGAGATCAAACCGGCGATCGGGCGCGGTGATTTTGCGCCGCTGATGCGCTGGTTACGGGCCAACATTCACGGCCAAGCATCCAGCGCAGGCACCGACGACATTCTTCACGGGGCGACGGGGGAGCCGCTCGGGACCAGCGCCTTTAAGGCGCATCTTCAATCCCGTTATCTCGACAGGAGCACCTAATGGGTATGCGATCCCCCGGCGCAACGCGTGTCGAGATAAACGGCACGCGAACTCTGTCGTTGATCGGCGTCGCGACTGGTATTGGCTGTACGCTTCACATGACCTCCTAGGCGCCGGCCTATCTGCGCGGCCGCGGTATTATCGACCGCCTCGGCACATAGGGGGTGGACGCAAGCTGGTTGGAAATCGTTGCCGCGCTGGATGGCGCCGATGATGATGTGGGGGCGCCATTTCATGAGCAGGACGCTCTATCGACTATACGGTGTGCGATACGGTTCAGAATAAGTCCAGCTTTACGGTTTTGGGCGGCGATCATAGCTGTACCGTCTGTACCTGGTCCGGCGCCGCAAACGCGCTGCGCGGTGACGGGCAGCTCGGGTTGATCTGGTGCGACACCCACATGGATAGCCACACGCCTGAAACCTCGCCAACCAGTAATTTTCACGGCATGCCGCTCACCTGTCTGCTGGGTTATGGCGACAGCGCCCTCAGCGCCGCCCTGTTAGAATTCCCTGACCATGGCAAGTCATTTCGGCTAAGTATCAGGTGACGATAAACAGGGAGGATGATTATGGCGATTAGTCAGCAAATCAGGAATTTGATATTCAACGCGCACAAGGACGATTGTGTCTGCATGCTCGCTTCCATCGGCGAGGATGGACCCAATATCAGCCCCAAGGCAGCATGATCGTGCTCGACGATGATCATCTGGCCTATTGGGAACGGGCCAAGCGCGCCTCGCTGGACAATCTTCGGCAAAATCCCCAGGTGGCCGTGGTGTACAGCAACAAGGCGGCGGCCGAGCGCGGCGAGATCGATCATCCGGGCAGCATCTTCCGGTTCTACGGCACGGCGAAAATTCATGAGCATGGTGACTATCGCGACAAAATTCGCACGATGCTGCAGGAACGCGAGATCAACCATGACGGTGCGGAAGAACGCTTTGCCGTGGTGATCAGGCTGGACCGGGCGGAGGAATTGCGCAGTGTCAGCCTCAAATAAGTCCCCATTTAAATCTTCAGGGAGGATAGCCATGACGACCATTGATGCAGACGCCCATGTCATCGAATCCGACCGTACCTGGTCTTATCTCGCCGAAGACGAGCGGCATTTCGCACCCCTGGTGCTGGATATGGTGGCGGGCGAGCTTCAGCCTCAGAGCGGCCCGCGGCCGGCGAGCCAGTTCTGGTATAGCGGCGATTTCATCCAGCCCAAGGATAATGCCGATACGGTGTCGATGGACGCTGAATCGCGCGAGATGGGCAACGTCGCGGCAAGGCTGGCGCACATGGACCAGCTTCAAATCGATATGCAAATCCTTTACCCGACGATATTTCTGGCGCCCTGTGCCCGGGATGCGGCACAGGAAGCCGCACAGTATAGGGCCTATAACCGGTGGCTTGCCGATATCTGGCAGCTGTCCGGTGGAAGGCTGCGCTGGGCGGCCTGCGCGCCGTTGTATTCGCTCCACAAGGTGCGCGACGAACTGGCCTTCGCCAAGGAGCATGGCGCGTGCTGTGTGTTCGTGCGCCCGTTCGAATGCGATCGCTATGTGGGGACCTCCTATTTCGACCCGTTGTTCCGCGCCGCTGCCGAACTGGACATGGCCATATGTTTTCATTCAGGCAATGGCAGCTACGCCATCAATAATTTTCACGAGGGGCATAATTTCGGCCGCTTCAAGCTGGCTATGATCGCTCAATTTCACTGGCTTCTTGAAAACGAACTGCCCCGCAAATATCCCGATATTCGCTGGGCCTTTATCGAAGCCTCTTCCGCCTGGGTCCCCTATGCGCTGGGTGACGTACAAAAGCGCCTGACCCGGAAGGGAATGCGCCTGTCGGATAGTCCGCTGGCGGACAACAACATCTGGGTCACGGTGGAAATGACCGACGACATTCCCTACGTCATCGATCACGTCGGCGATAGCAATCTCATCGTCGGTACGGATTACGGCCATACCGATACGTCGGCCCAGATAGAGGTGCTACGCCTGCTGAAAGAACGCGACGGAATCTCGCCGGCCAGTGTGGATAAAATTCTCGGTCCTAACCCGACCAAACTGTACGCGCTCTAACAGTTCCTCACCCATAGGGGAATTAGAAGCGGAAGTTGTCGCCGTTTGCAACCACGTGACCGGTGGGTGGGGCCGGGAAAATGGGCTGGCATCGCGAGCGTGTCGGCGACTGCGTACAGCACCATGCGGCGCGACCGCGCGCTGGAAGAGGGCCATTGACTTCTGTGAGATATATTCTAAATACTTACCCCATACGTGTTGCATTCGACTGGGCTGCCTGAAAATCTGGTACGCCGTTTAGCTTAGTTATCCCCTGACTTGGTTATCGACTGACGATGTGGACGTTAAACCGACCGTGCCATCACATGGTGTGAGACACGGACTCAATAGACTTGTTAGAGGAATTAGCTATGGCTACAGGTACCGTAAAATGGTTTAACCCTGCCAAGGGTTTTGGATTCATTGAGCCTGAAGATGGCTCGAAAGACGCCTTCGTCCACATTTCGGCCGTTGAGCGCGCCGGACTGAGTTCGCTGAACGAAGGGCAGAAGGTCTCCTATGAGCTTCAGCCCGGTCAGAACGGCAAATCTTCCGCCGAAAATCTGTCCATCATCGACTAAATGAATTAGCCACAGCCCCCCAACTGTTGGGAGCTGTGGCTTCATTTGCTGGAATTTGACAAGGGTAGGGGGACCTTTCTATACGCTTGTCCTGATTAGATAGAGGCCGAGCAATGGCTCGCAAAAAACCTAAGGGCAAGGGCGCCGTGTTTACGGCGTTCAATGTGGCTTACGAAGATGGCATGGTCAGTTCGAACCGGCGGGTATCGAACGATTTACTCGACCAGTCCTACGGCGAGGCCTTCGAGGATCTGGCCCGCACCGCTCTTGAGGACCAGGACCAGGAGATCGCGAAGCGCTCCGGCCAATCCCGCGCCAAGATAAAGTCCATTACCAAGGTCTGAAATCCTGTGGGCGAGCGGCAACGCGGCCCACCCACCGCTGAGGATGTTTTTGTGTCCTGGCCAAACATTGAAGTTGAGTCCGCCGGTCTGAACCATAATGCTGACGTACCTCTGTCGCCGGAGCAATTCGAGTGGGCCCATATCATTTTCGTCGTGGAAAAGGCACACAGGTCCAAATTATCGAAGCGCTATACTAAATTTCTGAAGGGCAAGAGAGTGATCTGCCTGGACACCCCGGATAATAACACATTCATGGACCCGGATCTGGTGAAACTTCTGGAAGCCAAGGCTGGTCTGTTTCTGCGATAGGTGTGATAGGCTTGGCCGGACAGAATCGTCCGGTTACCCTAACAGAGGAAACCGGACATCGAACACCAACCGCGTCATTGCCTTGCCCCGCTGCCTTCGTCCCAGTACTGTGCGCGCGATCCCGGGCAGGGCGTGGAGCCGTACGTGCGGTGGAGACCAAATTTGAAATATGTGAGTACGCGGGGACAGGCCCCGGACCTTGAGTTTGAAGACGCGGTGCTGGCCGGGCTGGCGCGCGATGGCGGGCTTTATGTGCCAGGAAGCTGGCCGCGGCTTGGCGAGGTCCAACTGCGCGCGCTGCGCGGCGCATCCTATGCGGAAATCGCCTATGCGGTGATGGCGCCGTTCGTCGGCGATGCCATTGGTGAGGATGATTTGCGGGCAATGATCGCTGATACCTATGCCGGTTTCGGCCATCCGGCGGTGGCGCCGTTGCGTCAGCTCGACGGCAATAGCTGGCTGCTCGAGCTGTTTCACGGTCCGACGCTGGCATTCAAGGATTTCGCGCTGCAGTTGCTCGGCCGCCTGTTCGATCAAATTCTGACCAGACGCGGCAAGCGGATGACCATCGTCGGCGCCACGTCGGGCGATACCGGCTCGGCGGCGATAGAGGCCTGCCGCGACCGGGACGCCATCGATATTTTCATCCTCCATCCCGAAGGACTCGTGTCCGACATCCAGCGCCGCCAGATGACCACGGTGGCATCTCCCAACGTCTATAATATTGCCATTGCCGGTACGTTCGACGATTGCCAGGATCTGGTGAAGGCCATGTTCAATGACACTTCCTTCCGCGACGAGATGAAGCTGTCGGCGGTCAATTCCATCAACTGGGCGCGCATCATGGCGCAGGTGGTGTATTACGTGTCGTCGGCCGTAGCGCTCGGCGCGCCCGACCGACGCATTGCCTTTTCCGTGCCCACCGGCAATTTCGGTAACGTGTTCGCGGGCTATGTGGCGGCCAAAATGGGATTGCCTATCGACCAGCTGGTGATAGCCACCAACGCTAACGATATTATGGCGCAGTTTTTCTACACCGGGAAAATGACCAGGCGCCCGGTACAACCGACGCTCGCGCCGGCCATGGATATCCAGGTTTCGTCCAATTTCGAACGGTTGATGTTCGATTTGTGTGGCCGTGATGGGCGCACCATCAGCAAATCCATGGCGGCGTTCCGCGATAGCGGCACCCTGCGGATGGCGGATGACGTGCTGGCAGAAGCGCGCGAATTATTCGATGCCGCGCGGCTTGACGATGCCGGTATCAAAGCCATGATCGACCGGATATGGCGCCAGGCCGGCATATTGATCGACCCGCATACCGCTACCGCCGTGCATGCCGCCGAGGAAAAGCGCCTCGATGCGCGCGTGCCCATGGTGGTGCTGGGAACCGCGCATCCGGCGAAATTTCTGGATGCGTTTCAGGGTGCCAGTGGCGTGCCCGTGTCGCTGCCCGACCGGCTGGCCGGGCTGATGGATTTACCGGAGCACGTGAAAAACCTGCCCAATGATCTTGCCCTCGTGCAGGATTTTGTCCGCGACCGGGCGGCGATTATTGCGGAGGCGGGGGCGCCATGACGGTCAGCAGAACAAATTTGAAAAACGGACTCACGGTGGTCAGCCATCGGATGGATAGTGTGGAAACGGTCTCGCTTGGGATCTGGGTCAAGGTCGGTACGCGCTACGAACCGGTCGAGATCAACGGTGCGTCGCATCTTCTGGAACACATGGCCTTCAAGGGCACCAAGCGGCGCAGTGCGCTGGAGATAGCCGAGGAAATAGAAGCGGTCGGCGGCCATCTCAACGCCTATACCTCGCGCGAGGTGACGGCCTATCACGCGACCGTTCTAAAAAAAGATTTGGCGCTGGCCGTCGATATGATCGGCGATATTCTGCAGAATTCGGTCTTCGAGGAGATCGAGCTCGAGCGCGAACGGGCCGTGGTGCTGCAGGAGATAGGCCAGGCGAACGACACGCCCGAAGACGTGATCTATGACAATCTGCAGGTCACAGCTTTCCCCGATCAGCCCATGGGTCGCCCGGTGCTGGGTCCGCCGGAAATCGTCGCCGCCATGTCGCGCGCTTCTCTGGTGGATTACATGGGTGCGCACTATACTGCGCCGCGCATGATCCTTGGCGCCGCCGGCCGGCTCGATCACGATGCCTTGGTCAAAATGGCCGAAAAAATCTTTGCCGGGCTGGGCGATGGTGGCGAAGAGAAATATGCGCCGTCCGCGCAGCCCTTTGCGCCTATTTCCTATGCCGGCGGCGATCACCGCGAACCGCGGCCGCTCGAGCAGGCCCATCTAATCATCGGATTCGAGGGCGTGGGCTATCACGATCCCGACTATTACTCGCTCGCCCTCGCCTCGACCATTCTCGGCGGCGGCATGTCGTCGCGTCTGTTTCAGAAAATCCGCGAGGAGTTGGGGTTGGTCTATTCGATCTACTGCTTTTCATCGTCCTATGAAGATGGCGGGCTGTTCGGGCTGTATGCGGGCACCGGCGAAGAGGGGCTCACCGCTTTGTTGCCGGCTTTGTGCGACGAACTTGGCCGCGCCACGGGCGATATCAATGCCAAGGAACTGGCCCGCGCCAAGGCGCAGCTTCGCGCTGGGCTGGTCATGTCGCTGGAGAGCACTTTATCACGCGCCGAGCAGCTGGCGCGTCAGGTATCCATTTTTGGCCGGCCTCAGACCATCGAGGAAATAACCGTCAAGGTCGAGGCGGTGGATAAGGTCGCGGTTGAAGCGGTCCTCGCCCGGTTACTGGCCGGGATACCGACCGTTGCTGCCGTGGGGCCGGTGGACAATCTCGAACCTTACGAGACCATTGCGGCGCGGTTCGCCCGGGTTGCGTGACGTCTGGATTGGTGCATCGTCGGGTTCGGCCATGCGCGAGCGCGATCCCGATGGCCCGCGTTCCTGACCCCCGGCGCCGCGTCGAAAATCCTGCATCGCATGGGGTTGTTTTATGAAAAAAAACTTGTTTTACCTCCCCGCGGCACAGCTTGCGATATGGCGGGCAGGTTCAGACCCACCTCCCCTTGCCCTCTCTCGTCATCGTCGGATCAAGTCCACTACTGTCCGGTTTAAATCCGTGTCCAATTCATCTTGAAACGCCTTAACACCAGCAAGAACATGGCTCTGCGCCCAATCCACGGATTTAAACCGGACAGTAGTGGACTTGATCCGACGATGACGAAGGGGCGGGGGGGGTGCGGCGCGAAGCGGCGCAAGGCTGGCTCGACTTATACGCCGAGGCCTGCGCTCAGGCGTGGCCTGCGGCTCCGGACAGTTTGCTGAAATCGATGCCCATTTTGGCCATGGCAAGTTCCCATCTGGATTCGAGCTTTGACCCGAAAATAAGATCGTTGTCGGCTTCCACGGTAAGCCAGCCATTGGCCTGGATCTCCAGGTCGAGCTGGCCCGGCGCCCAGCCAGCATAGCCAAGCGCGAGCAGGCTGCTGTTGGGTCCGTTGCCGTCGGCCATGGCCTTGAGGATATCGACGGTTGCGGTCAGCGCCACGTCGTCGTTGATAACCAGCGTCGCATCTTGGACGTAATCGGACGAATGCAGGACAAAACCGCGGCCAGTTTCAACCGGGCCGCCGAAATGAACATGGATTCCGTCGTTTTCCGTGCTTGATTCCAGGTCCAGCTGTTCCAGCAAATCGGGGAAGGTGATGCTGTCGACCGGCTTGTTGATCACTAGTCCCATGGCGCCGTCCGGCGTATGGGCGCATATATAAACGACGGAACGTGAAAATCGCGGATCTTCCATCTGTGGCATCGCGACTAATACGTGACCGGTAAGGTATCCAGATGTATCGTCTTGATCGGTCGGATTTTCGGTCGGTCTCTCGGTCATTGGGGGACCTCACTCGTTGCGCATGGTATGGCGATTGGTCGTACACGTACAATGTACCTGCTCGTGACAGATATTATAATTATATATGGTCTACATTATACCCGATCCACCGGGGCAAAATGTTAATAGAATGATTCTTCTGAAGAATATGACAAAAAAACGTCTATTTTTTGTGATTCTCGCGGGGTTTTGGGCACTTAGTCTGGCGCCCGGCACCAGCCATGGCGCTGCCGGTCCCTGGTGGGCGACGGATCATGGCAAGGTGCGCCTGATCGCGGCTGGGAATACCACAGGGAATATCACGGGCAGTATTGGCGCAATTACGGGCAGCCCGGCCGCTAAAATCAAGCTCGGGCTGCAGTTCCAGATGCTGCCGGGCTGGAAAATCTACTGGCGCTCGCCAGGTGATGCGGGCTTTCCGCCCCATCCCAGTTGGGCCGGATCCAAAAATGTCGCCGCCGTCCATGTCGATTGGCCCACACCGGTGCGGTTTTCCGTCACGGGGCTGGAGACCCTGGGTTACAAGAACGGGGTCGTGCTGCCGCTCACGGTGGTACCGTTCGAACCCGGCAAGGCGGTCTCGATCCGCGCCCAGGTGCCGTACCTGACCTGCGAAGAAATCTGCATCCCTTACGATGCCAGGCTCACCCTCGATCTGCCCGCCGGGCCCGAATCCAATTCCCCTGAAACAGCGCTGATCGACCGGTTCGCGGCCCAGGTGCCGGTAAAAGGCGCCAGCGCCAGCCTGTCCGTCGCCGTGGCTGAGGTCGATGGCGTGCCGGGCAAGCAAATGCTGCGTATCGTCGCCAGCGCCGCGCAACCCTTCACAAAACCCGACATTTTGATCGAAGGCCCGGCCGGCTTCCGGTTTGGCAAGCCGCGCGTACAAAAGCTTGAGGCGAACGCCAAGGCCGGCCGAGCGGTGCTGCTGGCGTCGGTTTCGCCGCCACCGAAAAGCGTCAGGAACGGCGCGCCGACCGATCTCGTCGGGGCCAATCTGGTGCTGACCATGATCGACGGGTCCCGCGCCGTTGAGCAGCGGCTCGACGCGCGTCGGGGGCAGGCAGCCCCAATTCCATCAGCGGCACCGTCAGGGGTGCCAACACCACCACTGGTCTCCGTCGTGGGTTTCTTCGGTATTCTGGGTCTCGCGCTGATCGGCGGCTTGATCCTCAATCTGATGCCCTGCGTTTTGCCGGTGCTGTCGCTCAAGCTTCTGTCGGTGGTCGGCCATGGCGACGGCGATCGGAGCACGGTGCGGCGGGGGTTTCTGGTGTCGGCGGCGGGCATCGTGGTTTCGTTCCTGGTGCTTGGCACGGTCGCAATTGCCCTCAAGGCGGGTGGCCTGGCGGCGGGGTGGGGGATCCAGTTTCAGCATCCCCTGTTTCTGACCGCGACGGCAGTTATAGTTGCCTTATTTGCCGCCAACCTTTGGGGCCTGTTCGAAATCCGTCTGCCCGGTGTGGTTGCCGAAGCGGCGTTGAATGCGGGGCAGGGAAGCCGCCATGTACTCACCAGGCATTTCCTGACCGGCGCCTTCGCCACCCTGCTGGCGACGCCTTGTTCAGCGCCGTTCCTCGGCACCGCGGTGGGGTTTGCCCTGGCCCGCGGGCCTTTGGAAATTTATGCGATATTCACCATGCTCGGCATCGGGCTGGCGCTGCCCTATCTGGCGATTGCCTGGCAACCCTGGCTGGCCACCCGCCTGCCGAGGCCGGGGCCGTGGATGGTGACACTCCGCCGGGTTCTGGGCCTGGCGCTGGCGGCCACGACGATCTGGCTGTTGAGCGTGCTGGATACCCAGGCCGGCCGCACCGCCGCTCTTCTTGGTGGCGGCCTGATCGGTGGTTTTGTGGTGCTTCTGTGGATCGGCCGCCTTGCCGCGAGCCGGTCTTCCAAGCTGATCCGGGGCGCGGCAACCATCGTCGCCCTACTCGGTATCATGACACCGCCGCAATTTGCACAGGAGGGCGGAATCGAGAGAGAACGCGCCCAGGGCACGATCCGGTGGAAAATTTTTGCACCTGAGGCAATCGCCGGGCATGTGGCCGCAGGACGGATCGTGTTTGTGGACGTTACCGCCGACTGGTGCGTGACCTGTAAGCTCAACAAGGTGCTGGTGCTGGATAAGGAGCCGGTGGCGGCCCGGCTCAATGGCAAGGGGGTCATCGCCATGCAGGCGGACTGGACACGGCCAGATCCAGAAATAACGGCGTTTTTACAAAGGTTTATGCGTTACGGAATCCCGTTCAACGTGGTTTTAGGGCCGAAAACGCCCGACGGCAAGACATTGCCCGAATTGCTGACCCGCGACGCAGTCCTCAGCGCCCTGGATACCGCCGCTTCCAAGACAATCGCAAAAAAATGATGTCGCAATGGCCGGACGTTGACAAATTTTGCAAAATTTGTGTTTTAGGTAGGGCTAACGAATTCGTATTGACACTGCGTGGACCAAGATCTTACGGAATAATCGAACGGCTTTGGTGGATTGGCCGGGTTAGTGCTATTCTCCCTGTCGGCGTTTGCGCCGCAGGGATGGCCTGTGGCTACCTTCAGAACTGGATTGAGAAATATCACAGCCCGAATGCGAGCGATACGGTCTGGCAAACAGCGCTGCGCAAGCTTGCGGGCCCGTGTAAGGGCTATATTGCCGTCACTACTGACTGTCCCACCGGCTTTGACCGGAAAAACTGGCTCGTGGTTGCCGTCAGCGCGGCCCTTCTCCGGTCCAGAGCTACGAAAAAATCAAAGCGCGTCGGATGGGTCAAGTGGGGAATCGTGGTCCAAAAACTGGCCAGGACCGGCGACTGGCTGAAAGTTCGGACCGGGGCAACAAGACCGGCTTTATCCACCAGGACCTGGCGGCGTTTTATTGAGATCTTTCTCCCCTGAAAATATAAACTAGTGGGTACCATATGTTAAATTCTATCCATTAGCTGCGTTGTTTGGCGCGCTGTTCTCTGCAACAGTGCGGAATAATGATGATGGCGGCTGACTAAAAAAGAGGGAAATCCAGATGAAATGTTATGTAACCGGCAATTCGCCCTACGCCCGCAAAGTGCGGGTTGCTACCCTTGAGACAGGTCTCTATGACGAGGTCGAGTGGCAAATGCTCACGCGTGAAGAACGGGCTGAAATCATTCCCGGCATCAATCCGTTGGGCAAGGTGCCGGTGGCGGTTCTGGATTCGGGAGAGGTGCTTTACGATTCTCCGGTGATTTGCGCCTATGTGGATTCTCTGAACGACGGCCCCAAGTTGATCCCCGAGGCTGGCCCCGCGCGCTGGCAAGTGCTTACGCTTGAAGCGCTGGGGGATGGGCTCGGCGAGGCCGTGATTGCCACCTCTCAGGAAGACCAGAGGCCCGGTGAGAAACGCTCGCAGGGCGTGGTAGATCGGCAGAAAGGCAAAGTAACCTCGGCGCTAACCGTTTTAAACGCAAAAGCAGGGCATTTTCGTGATCTGCCCTCCATGGGCGAAATCGCGGTTGCGTGCGCGCTGGGTTACATGGAATACCGCGAAGTCGTCCCCGGCTGGAGCGACACTTACGCCAATCTGGGGAGCTGGTACACCGGGATCCTGAAGCGCCGGTCCTTCATCCAAAGCGCGCCTGATTGATCAGTAGCCGGTGTCACGCCATACAATCGTTGTGCCGTTCAACGTTAGGGTCTGCCGGTATAAGGGTGGCGATCGAGCCGCAAATAGTCACCCTGTTGTCGTGTCTCCCCGGTAAACCGGACTGGTTCAATTCCCTCGGCCGAGCTTCTTTGATACCACGGAAGCATACAATATTATGGGGAGGGTGCAGCCATGACTGAGACCATCGGGTTTATCGGCCTTGGCAAAATGGGCGAGCCCATGGCGGGACATTTTTTGGAGGCCGGCCATAAGCTGATCGTCTGTGACGTGCGCGATGAAGCCGTGGCAGCGCTAGTCGGTCGCGGGGCGACCACAGCCAAATCGCTGGCGGCGGTGGCGTCGCAAGCCCGGACAATCATCGTTAGCCTGCCGACACCCGATATCGTCAAGGACGTCGCCCTTGGCTCCAATGGCATAGTCGCGGGCGGCGCGGTCAAGAAATTTATAGATCTGTCCACCAGCGGGCCGGATATGGCGCGGGAAATCGCGGCCGGTCTGGCGGTGCGGGGAATCGGTTTTGTGGATTCGCCGGTAAGCGGTGGGGTTGCCGGTGCCCTGGCCGGCACGCTGGCGGTTATGGTGGCGTGTACCGATGAGTTGTTCGCCAACTATAGCCCGTTGCTGGACGCCATCGGCAACGTCTTTCACGTGGGCACCGAGACCGGTCAGGGGCAGACAATGAAGCTCGCCAACAACCTTCTGACGGCTTCGGCGCTGGCGCTTAGCGCCGAAGCCATGATCATGGGCGCCAAAGCCGGGCTCAATCCCAAAATCATGCTCGACGTGATCAATGCCGGCAGTGGCCGTAATTCGGCCACGCAGGACAAGTTTCCGCGCCATTCTGCCGCGCAGTTTCGATTTCGGCTTCGCCACCGGACTGATGCAGAAAGACGTGGCGTTGTATGTACAGGTAGCCAAGAGATTAGGTGTACCCATCGACGTGGCCGGCGCGGTGGATGCAATCTGGCGAAAAACCGCAGCCGAGTTTGGACCCGAATCGGATTTCACCAACATCGTACGGCTTGTCGAGCAGCGCGCCGGCATCGAAATAAAGCCCAGACCCAGAGAGCCTGAGTCTGAGACGGAGGAGAAGCTATCACATGGCTGACCGGGAAAGTTACGAAATTTACGCCGTCAAATACGCCAGCAACGAGCGGCGCAGCGGTGATAATTTTATCGGCGGCGATCCGCATGACACGCCCATGCCGCTGGATTATTTCATCTGGGCGATCACCAACGAAAACCGGACCATTATCCTCGATACCGGGTTTGATGAAGCCATGGCCAGGTGGCGCGGGCGGGACTATTTGCGAAACCCCGGCGATGGTCTCTCCATGATCGGTATTGATCCTGCCACGGTCAAAGACGTTATCATCAGCCACATGCATTACGACCATTCCGGCAACGAATCGCTGTTTCCCAATGCGCGCTACCATGTGCAGGACGGTGAAATGGCGTATTGCACCG
>Ga0315339_1001938_pt1 | contig 16727 bp, 13 predicted proteins | sample ASW17metaG_FD_204514 | JGI IMG/M metagenome (GOLD analysis project Ga0315339, IMG submission 204514) | Ammonia-oxidizing marine archaeal communities from Pacific Ocean, United States - ASW #17 | ecosystem: Environmental > Aquatic > Marine > Oceanic | place: USA: California | collected 2016-12-05
GCGGGCGGCGGTCGAGGTCGTCAGATTCTTGTAGCTCTTGTCGCGCACGGAGTGGGGGGGGGGCCTTGAACAGGAAGAACTCATACTCGAAGCCGCTATAGGGCGCGAAGCCCTTGGCGCGCGCTTTTGAGATGATTCGGCGCAGCAAAGAGCGTGTGCAGTAGGTCTCGGCCTTGCCATCGTACTCGCACAGGAAAAACAGGCCGCGGCCTTCGAAATCGAACGGAACGCCACGACAGGTTTCGGGCACAATCCGCATCGGAGCCTCGGAGAAACCGGTGTGCCAGCCCGTGTATTTCGTCTCCACACCGTCATCGTGGACGCCGAAGCCGAAGAGATCTCGGACGGCGTGAATGCCCTCCTTAATCGCTCCGAAGAATTTGTGCCGTGAGATGAGCTTGCCTCGCACGATGCCGTCGATATCGACGAAGCCGATCTGATGTAGTCGAGATTGCGCTCCTCGACGATCTGACGCGTGTCGGCGGTGGTGCGGACTTCCTTCGGCCTCATCGCAGCACTATAGCGCCCGCGTCCTGGCCGCAAGGAGCCGCGCTACGTGATCCTAGGTCCGGCCCCTTGGAATCGTCTCTCATTGCGCCGCCGACACCAGACGGCCCGCGAGCTGCCGGCCGACCAGGCGGGCGTAGAGCCCCTGCCGGCCTACAAGTTCCTCATGGGTACCGGTCTCGATCAAACGGCCCTGGTCGAGGACGAGGATGAGATCGGCATTGCGCACGGTTGATAGTCGGTGCGCAATGACCAGAGTCGTACGCTCGCGCATGAGCGAGGTCAGCGCGCTCCGGACAAGCCGTTCGTTGACGGCGTCAAGGTGTGAGGTCGCCTCATCGAGGATCAACACCGGCGCATCCTTAAGAAACGCGCGCGCGATGGCGACCCGCTGCCGCTGCCCGCCGGAAAGGCGAACGCCACGCTCGCCGACCTGGGTTTCGAGACCGTCAGCGAAGCCCGCGACGGTTTCCTCGAGAGCGGCGCGGCGGACGGCTTCCCGCACCTCTTCGTCGGTTGCCGCGGGACGGGCGATCAGAATATTGGAGCCTAGGGTATCGTTGAACAAATATGTGTCCTGAGCGACGAGCGCGACGCGATCGCGGAGCTGATCAAGGCGATAGTCCTTGAGGTCAATCCCGTTCATGCGCACGACACCCGAATCGGGGTCCCAGAACCGCATCAGGAGGTGAGCGATAGTGCTCTTGCCGGCACCGGAAGGTCCTACCAGCGCGACGGTGCGCGCGGCTGGAACCATTAAGCTCACATCGCGGATCGCGGGACGCTGAGTCCCGCGATAGGTGTAGCTCGCGCCGATGACTTCGAGGGATATGGAGCTGGTAACCGGCGTGGCATCGACGCCCGGCCCATCGACCACCGTCACGCTCTCGCTGTGTACCGCATGCAGTCGCCGGGTCGCTCCGAGGGTATCGGCGAGCTGGCGGCCGACGTTGGCTATCTCGGAGATCGGCAAGAACGCGGCCATCGCCAGCAGGACCAGCAACGGCAGCACCCCAGCGTCGAGCGTGCCGTCGGCGACCAGCCCGGCGCCGGCGACCACCACGGCGAGGCCGCCCATGCCGGTCGCGACCTCGAGCAGCGATGTCTGCGTCGCGAGATCGGATAGAAACGCGAGCCGCACGCGATGATAGTGGCGGATACGCTCGACGAACCCCTGTCCGCGGCGCCCACCGTCCTGGAACGCGACGATCTCGGCGAGGCCCTGGATAGTGTCGACCGAATGGGCGTTGAGCTCGCCCAAGCCCTCGCGGGCGCGTGAACCCAAGCGATCGATCCGGGCGCGCAGGAGAAAGGGGCTAAGGGCGATCAGCGCGAGAAAAGGCGCCAGAGCGAGGGCCATGAGCGGGCCAAAGACGAGCAGCGTACCGAGCACGGCGGCTGGCACCAGAACCGCGACGAAGGCGGGCGCGACGGTATGAGCGAAGAAATACTCGACCGTCTCGACATCCTGGGTCGCCAATGCCACAAGGTCACCGCTGCGGCGCCGCAACAGATAGGCAGGCGCCAGCTTGTCCAGCTTTTCGAACAGAGCGATCCGCATTTCGGCCAGCAGACGGAACGCCATGTCGTGGGCGATCCAGGACTCAAACCAGTGGAGCACCCCAGAAACCGGCGCGACGATCAACAGCGCGATGACAATCAGATCGAACGGCTGACCGTGCTTGAGGGCGAGAATGGCTAGCGCGCTTAAGATACCGACGCCGACGAAGGCGATGACGCGGGCGACACCGAACAAAAACGTCAGCCCGAGGCGAAGCCGCCAGGGCGCGACGACCGTCGAGAGCTCGCGAATGGCGCCGCCCCAGCCCAGCGTGCCGGCCCGGAGGATATCGTCAGCCGGATCGATGTCGGGACTGGCGCCCGCATCGATGGGTTGGTCGGCCGCTTCTGTGTCTCCGCCATCGGTGAAGAGGAACGGCTCGTGGGCGGCGTCCTCCTCGTCCGCTTGCTCGGCCATGAGCTTGGCGTATACGGCGCGACGGGCCATGAGTTCCTGGTGGCTCCCGGCCTCGACCACTCGGCCGGACTCGAGCACGAAGATCCTGTCGGCGTCGATGACGCTGGAGAGGCGATGCGCGATAATCAGGGTGGTCCGGCCGCGCATCAGGCGATTGAGCGCGTCTTGAATTTCAGCCTCGTTCCCCGCGTCGACAGCGGAGAGCGCTTCGTCCAACACCAAAATTGGCGCATCGCGTAAGAGCGCGCGGGCGATGGCGATGCGTTGGCGCTGCCCGCCGGACAGACGGACGCCGCGCTCGCCGACGACCGTGCAATAGCCACACGGCAGCTGTTCAATGAAGCTATGGGCATTGGCCGTTCGCGTGGCCGCCTCGAGCTGGTCATGGCTGGCTTCCGGCTTGCCGAGACGCAGGTTGTCCTCGACCGTGCCGTGGAACAGATAGGTGTCCTGATTGACCACCGCGATCTGGCTACGCAAGTGATCGAGACCGATATCGCGCAAGTTCTGACCACCGATCAGCACGGCCCCCTCATCCGGATCGTAGAGGCGCTCGAGCAACTTCACGATCGTCGATTTGCCCGCGCCGCTAGCGCCGACGATGCCGACTCGCTCGCCCGCGGCGACGACAATGCCGAGCCCGTCGTGGGCGGGCGTCGGCGCGCCTGGATAGGTAAAGTTCACGGCGCGGAACTCGATGCTTGGCTCTAGCCTCACGGCGTCTGGGCCGGCCGGCCTGTCATCGCGAATCTCTGGCTTAGCGGCGAGCAGGGTGAGGATCCCCTCGGCCGCCGATGCGCCCAGCATGCCCTGGTGGAGAAGAATTCTGAGGTCGCGCAAGGGGCGGTACACCTCGATCCCCATCAACAACACTATCAGCAATACCCACAGCTCTATGGCGCCGTCGGCGACGCGATAGGCGCCGACGGCGATCGCGGCGGCGGCGCCCAATGCGATGCCGGCGTCGGTGATGCCGCGCGACAGCGTGTTGGTTGCCAGCACCCACATTGTCGCGCGGAACAGGGCGCGGGCCTTGGCGGCGAGCAGGCGCGCCCGGGCCGCGCTCTGACCGAAGGCCTTGAGCATTGCCAGGCCTTGCACCGCGTCAAGGAACTCGGCGCCGAACGAGCCATAGGCCGCGCGCCGGGCGATGCTGTTGCGGCTGTCCCAGTGGTGGAAGGCGGCCGGGGCAACCAGAGTTAACAGTGCGAAGGCAAGCATGACCGCAGCGATCGGTAGGTCGAGGATGGCGACGAAGGCGAAAATACCGAGCGGCGTCAGCAGCGCGACGACAAGCTGCGGTAGATATTGCCCAAAGTACGTCTCCAGCTGTTCGACGCCATCGACGATCGACAACATCACATCGCCGGTGCGTTGCAGCGCGAAGTGCCCCGGCCCCAAGGCGACCACCTGGTGGTAGAGTTGCTCGCGCAGCCGCAGCTGAACCAGCGCCGAAGTCCGGTGCGCGTGCATGGTGCGGGCGTACTCAAGCAGCCCGCGCAAAAGCATCGTGACGGCGACGGCGGCGAATGGCCACGCAAGGTCGGCGTATGCGGCGCCGCCGAAAATCTCGCCAAGTAGCCAGCCGAGCAGCGCGAGCCGGCCGACGCCGAAAATGGTCGACATCAGACCGAGAAGAACCGTCACCGCCATGCGCAACCGGAAGCCGGCGGTGAAGGGCCAAAGGCGGCGATCAAGATACATGGGAGCCCTCGGAGTGGACGCACCGTAACTCTAGCCGACGAGCGCCGACAAATCCCGCTCCACGAAGCGAGGGAGGCGCCGCTCTACCCAGCGACCGGCGCCACCGCTAAGCTCGCGCGGTTACCTACCCGTTGTGAGGAGCCCGTGCCATGCCCTACGACACGATCGTGACAGAGACCCGCGGATCGGTGGGACTGATTCGCTTCGACCGTCCCGATGCGCTGAACGCTATCAACGCGAAGCTGATCGAAGAAGTCGGGCAGGCGCTTGACACCTTCGAGCGCGATGGCGAGATCGGGGCGATCGTCCTGACCGGCAGCGACAAGGCGTTCGCGGCCGGCGCCGACATCAAGGAGATGGTGGACAAGGAATTCATCGACGTTCTTAGCGACGATTTCATCAAGCGTTGGGAGCGCATTGGCGAGTGCCGCAAGCCGGTCATCGCGGCGGTCGCGGGCTTCGCGCTCGGTGGTGGCTGTGAAATCGCGATGATGTGCGACTTTATTTTGGCCGCCGACAACGCCAAGTTTGGTCAACCCGAGATCCGGCTCGGCACCATTCCCGGGGCCGGCGGTACGCAGCGGCTCACACGCCTCATTGGCAAATCCAAGGCGATGGAGATGATTCTGACCGGTCGAATGATGGACGCCGACGAGGCAGAGCGCGCCGGGCTGGTCAGTCGGGTCCTACCCGCCGACACGCTAGTCGTCGAGGCGTTGAGGGTGGCGACCCAGATCGCCGCGCTCTCGCGACCGGTGGTGACGATAGCCAGGGAGGCAGTGAACCGTGCCTATGAGACGACCCTCGCGGAGGGAGTGCGGGCCGAGCGGCGGCTATTCCAGTCGACCTTCGCACTTGACGACCGGCGCGAGGGCATGATCGCCTTTGTCGAAAAGCGCCCTGCCGATTTCCACCACCGCTAGAGCCCGGCCGCATGAACTTCGAGCTCTTGGAGGAGCAGCGCGCGTTTCAGGACCTCGCGCGGGACTTCGCCGCTGACCAGCTGGCTCCGCACGCTGCCGCATGGGATGAGGGATCGATCTTTCCTGAGGAAGCGCTGCGCGCCGCCGCCGCACAGGGGTTGGCGGGCATATACGTGGCCGGAGATGTCGGCGGCGCGGGCCTGGACCGCCTGGCCTCGACCTTGATCTTCGAGGAACTGGCCGGCGGCTGCACCTCCACCGCCGCCTACCTTTCGATCCACAACATGGCGGCGTGGATGATCGACTGCTTCGGGGCTGACCAGCAGCGTCGCAAGTGGTTGCCCAAGCTGTGCACGATGGAGCATTTCGCAAGCTATTGCCTGACCGAGCCAGAAGCCGGGTCTGATGCCGCGTCGCTCAAGACCCAGGCGGTGCGCGACGGCGATCACTATGTCCTCAACGGCGCCAAGGCCTTCATTTCGGGCGGGTCGCGCGCGGACATATACGTTTGCATGGTGCGGACCGGCGGCGTTGGCGCCGACGGGATCTCTTGCATGGTGGTCGAGGCGGGGGCGCCGGGCCTCGGTTTTGGCAAGCTGGAGAAGAAAATGGGTTGGAACAGTCAACCCACCGCCATGGTCAACTTCAGCAATTGCCGTGTGCCGGTGGCGAACCGGATTGGCGACGAGGGCCAGGGCTTCAAGATCGCGATGCGGGGGCTGGACGGCGGCCGTCTCAATATCGCCGCCTGCTCGCTGGGGGCGGCGAACGCGTGCCTTGGGCTGAGCCGTGCGCATCTCAAGTTGCGCAAGCAGTTCGGACGTCGCCTGGCCGATTTTCAGGCGCTGCGATTCAAAATCGCCGACATGGCGACCGAGTTGACGGCGGCGCGGCTGTTGTTGTGGCGGGCCGCCCGCGCGGTCGACGACGGCGCCGCCGACGCCACACTTCACGTCGCAATGGCCAAGCGGTTCGCGACCGACGTCGGATTTCGCGTAGTCGACGAGGCGCTACAGATCCATGGCGGCTACGGCTACATGCGGGACTTCCCGATCGAACGGTTCCTGCGTGATGTCCGGGTGCATCGGATTCTCGAGGGCACCAACGAGATCATGCGACTAATCATCGCCCGCGACCTGCTCGGGGACTGATCGGTGGCCGACGCCGACATCCTGTTCGAGCGCCGGGGTGGCATCGGCCTGATCACGCTAAACCGCCCCAGCGCGCTCAACGCACTGACCCACGCCATGACCGCCGAAATGCATTCGATGCTGCGCACCTGGGAAGGGGACGAGGCAGTAGTGGCGGTGGTCGTGCGCGGTGCCGGTGATCGGGCATTCTGCGCTGGCGGCGACATACAGGCGCTGTACCGTGCGCGCGGCGACAATCTCGATTGGTCGTACCGCTTCTACTGGGACGAGTACCGGCTGAACGCCTACATCCAGCACTACGCCAAGCCCTATGTAGCGCTGATCGACGGCATCGTCATGGGTGGCGGTGTCGGCGTCTCGGTCCATGGCAGCCATCGGGTGGTCACGGAAAAAGCGCTGTTCGCCATGCCCGAGACCGGCATTGGGTTGTTCCCCGATATCGGCGGAACCTACTTTCTGCCGCGCTGTCCGGGCGAGATCGGCATGTATTTGGGCCTGACCGGTGCGCGTCTGGGGGCGGGTGATAGCGTGTTCGCGGGGGTCGGCACTCACCACGTGCCGTCGAGCCGCCTCGACGCGCTTACCGAGGCGCTGGCGGCTAACCCAGCCGTGCCCGACGCGATTATGGACAATCACGCCGAAACGGCGGAAGACGGCTTCCTACCGAAGCTGCGGCACGAGATCGATGCAGCCTTCGCGGCTGATTCGCTTGAGGCGATTCTGATTGCGCTCGCAGCCGACCCGAGCCCCTGGGCGGGAAAGACGCTGGACATCATGCGCGCTAAGTCGCCGACCAGCCTCAAGATCGCCTTCCGCCAACTACGCGAGGGGCGCTCGCTTTCGTTCGATGAGTGCATGAAGCTCGAATATCGCCTGGTGTGCCGCTTCATGCAGGGTGATGACTTCTACGAAGGCATCCGCGCGGCTGTGGTCGACAAGGATCGCCAGCCGCGGTGGCGCCCGGCGACGATCGAGGCGGTGGGCGAGATCGAGCACTACTTCGCGGGCCTTGGCACCGGCGAATTGAATCTTGAGGGCTTGGGCGCATAGCGACGAGGGAGAGCAATAATGGTGCAGATCGGTTTCATCGGGCTTGGTAACATGGGCAAGCCGATGGCGCACAACCTGGCCACCGCCGGCCATACGGTGCGGGGTTATGATCTTGTTGACGGCGCCGCGGAAGCGGTCGGAATTCGGGCCGCCGCCTCGGCCGAGGACGCGGCCACCGGCTCGGAAGTGCTGATCACCATGCTGCCGACGGGCGCGGAGGTGAGAGATGTCTACCTCGGCGGTCGCGGCATTTTGGAGGCGATCGATGCGGCCACGCTGGTGATCGATTGCTCGACCATCGATGTCACGACGGCGCGCGAGGTGAGTGCCAGGGCCGAAGAACGCGGTATTGCAATGGTTGATGCACCGGTCTCGGGCGGCGTCGCGGGCGCTGAGGCGGCGAGCCTCACGTTCATGGTCGGCGGTGCGGAGGCGGCGTTCGCCCGTGCCGAACCCACCCTGCGAGCGATGGGCAAGACAATTGTCCACACCGGCGCCGCCGGCAACGGCCAAGCGGTCAAAATCTGCAACAACATGATGCTCGCGATCTCGATGATCGGTGTCGCCGAAGCGTTCGTGCTGGCCGAACAGCTCGGCCTTGATAGTCAGACGCTATTCGACGTGGTCTCGAAGTCGACGGGGCAAAGCTGGGCGCTGACGAGCTATTGCCCGGTGCCGGGTCCCGTCCCGGCCTCGCCGGCCAATCGAGAATTCAAGGCAGGTTTCACGGCGGCCATGATGCTCAAGGACTTGCGGCTGGCCCAGCAAGCGGTGCATGGCGCTGGCACCGCCAGCCCCCTCGGCGCCGAAGCCTGCGCGCTCTATGGACTGTTCGACGGCGCCGGACACGGGGCGCTAGATTTCTCGGGGATTATCAAGATGATTCGGGGCGACCGAGCTTGAGCGGCACTACTCGGCGGCGATCAGCGCGCCACGACGTTCCACGAGGGGTGCCGGATGATCTGGAGGCTGGCGACTAGCGCTAGGGTAGCCATCAACGCCGCGACGGCGAGGTCCGGCCACACCGTGCCGGTGCCAAACACTCCAGCGGCAGCTGCGAGCACGGCGAGATTGCTGATGGCGTCGTTACGACTGCACAGCCACACCGAGCGCATGTTGGAATCGCCGCCCCTGAACCGATAGAGCAGCACGGCCACGCCGATGTTTACCCCAAGCGCGGCCACACCGACGGCGCCCAAGACCTCGACGCTTGGCAGCGGCTGCACCCACGTCGCATGCGCCGTGGCGCCGAGAACCCAGAGACCCACCAGCGCCATCGAGACGCCTTTGAACAACGCTGCGGCGGTGCGGCGCGTCAGGCTCATGCCGAGAACCGCGAGGCTGAGGGCATAAGTCACGGTGTCGCCGAAGAAGTCGAGTGCATCGGCCTGGAGCGCCACCGAATCGACACACACGCCCGCCGCCATCTCGATCGCGAACATTGCCGCGTTGAGGCCGAGAGCGATCACGAGGACGCGCCCGTATCGCATGCGTACCGGGTTTGGCAGTGCTATTATGACTATTCATCTGAACTATTGTTCATATAAAGCATGAGCGATCTCGTCAAGCGCGCGGGTCGAAGGGGGAAGGAAAAGCGGTATCAGCGCATTCTCACCCGCCCCAGCGTGGGACGGCCCCGGAGGAGGCGCGTTCTCAGCGATCATCGCCCCTTCGGCGTCGGCGTACCCGCGTGCCCTAGTGCGGCCGGTTTAAGGTCAGGCCGGTGAGATCGATCTCCGGCGCGCGTCCATCGACAATGTCGGCGACGACGCGCCCCGAGCCGCACGACAAGGTCCACCCCTGGTGACAGTGGCCGGCGTTGATAAAGAGGTTGCGGAACGGGGTGTGCCCGAGCTTCGGCGTGCCGCTTGGCGTGACCGGGCGAAGGCCTGCCCAGAACTTCGCCGTCGCGGGATCGTAGCAGTTGGCGAAACCGGGAAAGACCGAGATGACGTTGTCGATGATGGCTTGGCAGCGGGTGTGGTCAGGGGTGGCGTCGTACCCGGCGACCTCGGCCGAGCCGGCGGCGCGCACCCGATCGCCCAGCGGCGCCAGGCCGAACAGCCGCCCTTCGTCGATCACCGGCATGCGCAAGGGATCATTCCAGCCGGCTGCCGGCATCGTGATCGAGACACCTTTCACCGGATAGATCGGCACTCGGATGCCCAAGGAACGTAGCAACAACGGGGTGTGGCTTCCCAGCGCCGCCACATAGCGATCGGCGGTGAGGCGGCTTCCGTCGGTGCTTGCGCCAGTAATATCGCAGCCACTTCGTTCCAATCGTCGGACGGTCGTTCCGGTGTGAAAGCGGACGCCTAGGCGCTCGCAGTGCTGAGCCACGCCCTTCGTGAACTTGTACGAATCGCCGAGCTCGTCGCCGGGGAACAATATGCCGCCGGCGAGCGTGTCCGCCGTCGAACGCAGTGCTGGTTCGGCCCGCACACAGCCCGCGCGATCGAGAACGTCAAACGACATGCCGAACTCGCGCATCGATTCGCTGAGCCGGGCGGCGCCGTCCAGCGACTCGGCGCTGGTATAGATCTTGAGGCAGCCCTCGGTGTTGAGGTCGTAATCAAGGCCGATCTCGTCGCGAATTTCCTTGAAGGACCGCTGGCTGAGAAGGGCCAGGCGCAAGTTCGCCAGCGTGTTGGCGCGAAAGCGTTCCTCGGTGCAATTGCGTAGGAAATCGAATCCCCAACGCCACATGCGCGGGATCGCGCCGGAGCGCACCAGCACCGGCGCACCCTCCTTGCCGAACCACTTGAGAATGTTGCGCGGCATGCCCGGCTGCGACCACGGCATGACCTCGCTCGCGTGCACGATCCCGCCGTTGGCGAAGCTGGCTTCCTGCGCGACGTCGGTGTGTCGCTCCACCACCTCGACCTCGTGGCCGCGCTTCGCCAGGTAGTACGCGGTCATCGTGCCGATCACACCGGCGCCCAACACCAATGTTTTCATCAGCGCGCCTCCTGGGCGGCCCGAGCACCTCCGATATTGTCGTCTAACTCGCCGCCGAGCGCCATGGCACGGACTGCGTCCGGGCCATGGCCAGCTTCGCGCAGCGCGCGGATCGAGAGCGCCCCGTCGCGTTTGGCCAAGCGGCGCCCGCCCGCGTCGGTCAGCAGCCGGTGATGTCGATAGGCTGGGCTCGGCAGGACGAGCAGGGCCTGCAAGAGTCGGTGAATGTCGGTAACCGGTTCAAGGTCGCCCCCCCGTGTCACCAGCGTCACGCCTTGAAGCGCGTCGTCGACGGTGACGCTCAGATGGTAGCTCGTCGGCGTCTCCTTGCCGGCGATCACGATGTCGCCGTGGTGCGACGGATCAGCGCTGCGCGCTTCGCCCCGCGCGTCGTCGAACCACATGATGGGGCCGGCCTGCTCGATCGCCGCCCTCATGTCGAGCCGGCTAGAGTATGTTTCGCCTGCGTGTATGCGAGCGCGGCGCTCGGCCGCGTCGAGTCGGCGGCAGGTGCCGGGGTAGGGGAGGGCGTCCTCGCCGTGGGGCGCGATACCAGCCCGCGCCACTTCCTCGTTGATCTCGCGACGGGTGCAGAAGCACTGGTAGAGCACATCCATCCCATCGAGGCGCGCCAATGCCCGGGCGTAGTCGTCCGTGTGTTCCGATTGGCGGCGCACCGGTTCTTCCCAGACCAGACCAAGCCAGGCCAGATCCTCGCAAATAGCCGCCTCGAACGCGGGACGTGAGCGGCCACGATCGATGTCCTCGATGCGCAGTAAGAATCTTCCATGCGCCGCCGCGTCGAACGCCATCAGCGCCGCGTAGGCATGGCCGAGATGGAGAAGTCCGTTGGGGCTCGGGGCGAAGCGGGTAACGACCTCTTTTGGGGTCGGATGCCCGCCCGTCACCATGTCCTCAGCGTTTAGTCAGACGGGCGCCAAGGGCGCGGAGGTACTTGAGGTCGCTGCCGTCAAACTCACCCTCGGCGATGTCCTCCTTGTAGCCGAGTAGCTCCTCACGGGCGGTTTCGGAGATGTCGCGTGCGAGCAGGTCGTCGATCAACGCGAGCGCTACGGCATGCTTGTCTTGCTCGAGCGGTGCCCCCTCACCCGGCTCCAATCCAATGTCCTCGTCCAAATCGTCGTCTGGCTCCTCGTCGGGCTCATCCACCTCCTCGTCGGGCTCATCCACGTCCTCGGGAACGAGCAATTCGTCCCACGTCACACCAGTCGATGTGACCCGCTGGTGGATGGTTCGCGCTGCTTCGATCACTTGCACATCGGCGTCGTCGCCGAGCCCCTCGAGGAGACTGATCAACTCGCCGCGGTTCAATTCGTCGCTCATCACCGCTCCAATAATACAGTCCGCGCGCCACGACGATGATACCCCCCGGCTGGTTATCTGCAAGCGCCGCCGCCGCCGCGGGGTTCAGTGCGCGGACGATGCGGGGGTGAGTCGCGGTATGGCGGCGCGTAGCCTGTACATGGCGAGCGGTGTGCTGGCAATATGGCCCGCTCCAACCCCGTCGGAGTCGACGCCAAGCCATGACCTGGCGGCAGCGCTTCGCCGGGTCTTGATGCGAGGGCCACGGCGGCTGTACGCGTGCGTGGTCACGGGAGGGCGAGTATGCGATTTGCGGTCGACACGGGCGGCACCTTCACCGATCTGATCGTCGAGGACGATGACGGCGGGATCCGGATGTACAAGGCGGCGTCCACGCCCGACGATCCGATCGTCGGGGTGATGGATAGCATCGACGCGGCCGCCAAGGACCGAGGACTGTCGCGGGAGGGTCTGTTGGCGAAGGGCGACCTCTTCGTCCATGGCACGACACGCGCGATCAACGCCATCGTGACGCGGACCACAGCCAAGACGGCGTTTCTCGCCACGAAGGGCCATCCCGATATATTGGTGTTTCGCGAGGGAGGCCGAATCGAGCCCTTCAATTTTACCGTGCCCTATCCTGACCCCTATGTCCCCCGGTCACTCACCTACGAAGTACCGGAGCGGATCATGGCGGATGGCTCGGTCGCCGAGCCGCTGAACGAGCAGGCCGTTGTCGAAATCGCGCGGCAGCTCAAGGCCAAGGCCGTAGAGGCGGTCGGCGTCTGCCTGCTGTGGTCGGTGGTGACTCCCGATCATGAGCTGCGGGTGGGCGAGCTGTTGGCCGAGCATCTGGCGGGCGTTCCCGTTACCCTTTCGCACCAACTGAACCCAGCGCTGCGCGAGTACCGGCGCGCCTCGTCGACCTGCATCGACGCGTCGCTCAAGCCTTTGATGGGCGCCTACCTGACCAACCTCGCCGAGCGTTTGAGGGCCACTGGCTTCGCCGGACGGGTTCTCGTGGTGACCTCCCAGGGTGGCGTCATGGACGCGGCCGATATCGCCCGCACGCCCATCCACTCGATCAACTCTGGCCCGGCGATGGCGCCGGTCGCGGGCCGCCACTTCGCGCGGGTCGACAGCGGAATGGATACCGCGATCGTCACCGATACTGGTGGCACGACATACGACGTGAGTCTGGTGCGACGCGGGCGCATTCCGTGGACCCGCGAGACCTGGATCGGTCAACCCTTTCGTGGACACATGACCGGCTTCCCGTCCGTCGATGTCAGGAGCATTGGCGCGGGCGGTGGTTCGGTCGCGTGGGTCGACCCCGGCGGGATGCTGCACGTGGGCCCGCGGAGCGCGGGCGCGGTGCCAGGTCCTGCCTGCTACGGCGCGGGGGGTACCGAGGCGACCGTCACCGACGCCTCGCTGGTTCTCGGCTATCTCGACCCCGACTACTTTCTCGGCGGCACGATGACCGTCGATGTCGAGGCCGCCGCCCGATCCATCACGAAGACGGTGGCCGAACCACTGGGCCTGACGCTGGAGATGGCGGCCGCCGCGATCATCGATCTCGCGACCGAGAACATGGTTCACGCGATTGAGGACATTACGGTCAACCAGGGGATCGATCCAGCGACCGCTTGTCTGATCGGTGGCGGCGGCGCAGCGGGCCTGAACGCGGTGCTGATCGCCCGGCGGCTCGGTTGCGAGCGCGTCATCATTCCCGAAGTGGGGGCGGCGCTGAGCGCGGCGGGCGCCCTGATGTCCGAATTGGCGACACAGTACCAGGCGACGCACTACATGATCAGCGGCCGCTTCGATCGCGATAGCGTCAACGAGGTGCTCGCCAACCTGGAGGCCCGATGTCAGGAGTTTATCGACGGCCCGGGGCGCGGCTCTATCGAAAGTCGAATTGAGCTCACCGCCGAAGCGCGCTATCCCCATCAGGTGTGGGAGATCGAGGTACAGCTGCCATCGCCGCGGTTTCGCTCCGACGACGATGTACGGGCGCTGGTCGCCGCTTTTCACCGCACGCACGAGGATGTCTTCGCGATCGCCGATCCGGAATCGGAGATCGAGGTGGTCGGGTGGCGCGCCGCCGTGAGCTGTCGCATCCGCGAGGTTGGCACCGGCGGCCTCGCGCACGCGAACGGCCATAACCAGTTGTCGTCGGTCCGGCGCGCGTATTTTCCGGGAACCGGGTATGCGGAGGCGGTGGTGCGCCATTTCGAGGATCTCAAGCCCGGGACGGTACTCAAGGGGCCGGCGATCGTCGAGTCGTCGTTCACGACCGTCGTCATCAATCCGGGCGCGGCCGCAACCGCGACGGAAACCGGCAGTTTGTCTATCCAGCCGAACGCCGGCTGAGAGGAGGCTAGGCCGTGGACATTAACGTTACGGGAAAGCGCACGATCATCACCGCCGGCGCGGCTGGAATTGGCCGAGTGATCGCGCAGACATTCGTCGCGAATGGCGCCCGGGTGCATGTGTGCGATATCGATGAGGCGGCGCTCAACGATGTCCGCGACAAGCACCCCGATATCGGCGCCACCAACGCCGATGTTTCGGACCCGGCGCAGGTAGACAAGTTGTTTGATGAGGCACTGGCGGGCCTCGGCGGCCTCGACATACTCATCAACAACGCAGGTATCGCGGGCCCGACCAAGCGCTTCGAGGACATCACGCCGGCGGAGTGGAACGCGACCATCGCCGTCAACGTAAATGGCCAGTTCTATTGCGCGCGGCGTGCCGTGGCCCCATTTATGGCGGCTGGCGGTGGGGCGATCGTCAACTTATCGTCGGTGGCCGGTCGACTGCCGATGCCGTTGCGCGCGCCCTACTCGACCTCCAAGTACGCTGTATGTGGCTTCACCGAACAGGCGGCCTATGAACTGGGACCAAAGAACATCAGGGTCAACGCTATCCTGCCCGGCGCGGTCGATGGGCCACGGTTACGCGGGGTGATCGAAAAACAAGCAGCGGCGGCCGGTGCTTCCTACGACGAGTTCGTGCCGAAAGTGCTCCAGCGTATTTCGCTCCGGACCATGGTCAGTCAGCAAGAGATCGCCGACATGGCTCTTTATCTGTGCTCGAAGGCGGGGCGGCACATCTCGGGCCAGTCGATCAGTGTTTGTGGCAATTTCGAGAGCTACGAGCGCCCGGAGATCTAGCGTACGCGTGCTTACATCATCGAGACCGACCATGGCCGGATATCGATAGCTGAAAGCAAAGGCGGCGGCCCGACGGCGACCTGGGCCGACGCTATCGCATGATCGCCATGGACTTGCCATGTCATGGCGCCTCGGAGGACGCGCGCGATCCCGAGCGAAGCTACACGGCCGGGCTATGCCGACGCCGCCGTCCAGGTGCTCGCCAGGTGCGGCGGGTCATGTTCGAGTCTTTCGTCGCCGGCGTCGGCGACAACCAACGCGCCGTCGTCAAAACCGCGAAACTGCCCCTTGCCAACGTCAGCGGCGGCGACGAGCCCTACGTCAACAACGCCTATCTCGAAACTGTCGCTTACGCTAATCTATGGGAGCGCTGGGTGCATATTTTCGACGGCGTTGGCCATGCGCCGTTCTGGGAAGCGCCCGCGCGCTTCGATCCGATCCTCGCGCGCTTTCCGGGCGACGTATTGGTATAGCGATCTCAGCCGCCGCCGTGGCGGGCGAGGAAGTCAATCAGTGCTGGATAGTAGGCGGCGGGCTCCTCGTAGAACGGCGTGTGCGAGCTGTTCTCGAACACTCGTAGCTCGGCATTGGGCAGCGCATTTCGCATCCGCAGTGCGCAGGCAGGCGAGAGTTCATCGTATTTGCCGGCCGTGATCAGCGCTGGACAGGTGATGCGGTGCATATCGGGGAGGCGGTTCCAGTCCTTGAGATTGCCCGTATAGAGGAACTCGTTCGGCCCCTGCATGGTCTCGTAGGGTTGCAGGTTCCAGCCGTCGACGGAGCGCCGAAGCGGCGGCGGCCAGGTTTGCAGGCGGCAGACGTGGCGGTAGTTGAGCAGCGTAATCGCAGCTTGATATTCGGCGTGACCGAGCGTTCCTTCGGCCTCGTGCCGTTGCATCATGGCGACCGTCTCGGGTCCGAGGGCGGCGCGGTGGCGGTCGAGCTCCTGGATCAGGTGCGGCATATCAGCGCAGGTGTCGCCGAGCATGACGGTCTTGAGATTGTCGGGGTGGGTAATGCCATACTCAATGCTTAGCCAACCGCCCCACGAGTGGCCGAGCAAGTTAACCTTACCCAACCCCATGGCGGCCCGCACCGTCTCGACTTCGGCGACGTAGCGGGTAATGTTCCAAAGCGAGGTATCGTTGGGTCGATCGGAGGCGCCGGTCCCCAGTTGGTCGTATGTGACGACGCGAAAACCGTGGTCGGTCATCGCCGAGTGGGCCTCGCGAAGGTAGTCGCACGGAATGCCCGGTCCGCCGTTGAGCAGGAATAGGACATTATTCCCCTCGCCGAAGCTGTATGTCTTGACGGTATGGCCGTCGACCTTGACCTCGCCCACCGTATCCGGTTTGCGCTCCTGCCACATTACATCGTCCTCCGTCGGCGAAATGACGCGACAATGCGTGGCGCCGCCTGGCCCGTCAATCTGGCATGGAGATGGGCCTTGAGGCGGCTCTCGATGCGGATAGGGCTGGTGCTGCTCGCCGCCGCCATCGGTGGGTATCTCGCAGTGGCGCCGCCCGCGCGTGCCGACTTCGATGATGTCCTGGCCGCCTACGAGCGGCGCGACCACACCTGGGCTCAGTATTTGCTGGCGACAACCTATCGCGATGGTCAAGGCGTCGAGCCCAACCTGGCCGAGGCTCTCAGGTGGTACCTCAGAGCCGCGTCGAGCGGACTGGCGGAGGCCCAAGTCGACCTCGGCTTGATGTACTACCACGGCGATGGGGTGGACCAGGACGACGCTAAGGCGTTGCAATTGTTTCGTTGGGCGGCCGAGCAGAGTCTCGCCGAGGGGGAGAGCAACCTTGGCACCTTGTATGACCTCGGACGTGGCGTACCACAGGATTACGGGGAGGCGGTGCGCTGGTATCGCCGCGCCGCCGAGCGGGGGCTGGCGGATGCCCAGTTCAACCTCGGCGCGATGCACGAATACGGCCTTGGCGTCGCC
>Ga0315339_1001939_pt1 | contig 16705 bp, 15 predicted proteins | sample ASW17metaG_FD_204514 | JGI IMG/M metagenome (GOLD analysis project Ga0315339, IMG submission 204514) | Ammonia-oxidizing marine archaeal communities from Pacific Ocean, United States - ASW #17 | ecosystem: Environmental > Aquatic > Marine > Oceanic | place: USA: California | collected 2016-12-05
TATATTTTTATTTAATTTTTTCTTATCTACATAAAAAAGTTCACATACTTTTGTTGAAATTGTAAACCCCGGTGGAACTGGAAGACCCATTCTTCCCATCTCAGATAAGTTTGCACCTTTTCCTCCTAGAAAATTTTTAGAATTTTTAATCTTTTTGCTATCTTTAGCTTTAAAATTTAAAATTAGTTTTTTCATTAGTGGGTATCAATCAAAGAAAAATTAACATAACTATCAAACGTTTTACATAACATTTGAATTAGTTCCAGTCTGTTTTTTTTAATTGCTTGGTCTTCTTCATTTACAATTACATTGTCAAAAAAATCAAAAACTATCTCTTTAGACTCAGCCAAATTATCAAGTGATTGCTCAAAATTCTCATCTTTGTTAATACTTTGGAAATACTTCCTTAATTCATTAATTTTTTTGAATAAGTTTTTTTCCAATTCAGTTTTAAAAATACCAGGGTCAGTTGCATTTGATAATTCAAGATTTTGGCCCTTTAATTCATTATCCAGTATGTTTGAAGCTCTTTTATAACTTGATATTAGATCAATACCGTTTGGCTTATCAATAAACTTATTTAGACTTTTAGCTTTACCAAAAATAACTACTGATTGATCCAGATTAAAAGAACTTGTTGAGGCTTGAATAATATCATGACGAATTTTCTCTTCTTTCATATAAAATTTTAATCTATCCATCAAAAAGTCAGCTAATTCCTTTTGTAGTGACTTATTTCCAAATTCAAAACCTTGATCCATATATAAACTTGATGAATAACTAATTAAATCTCTTATTTTAAAATCTTTTTTATTCTCAATTATTGTTTTAATTACTCCTAAAGCTAGCCTTCTTAAAGCAAATGGATCTTTAGAGCTTGTTGGTTTCTGATTTATTCCAAAAAAACCAACTAGTGTGTCTATTTTATCAGCTAATGAAAGTGCAACACTATGAGGTTTCTTTGGTACTTTTGAATTAAATCCTGCTGGTAAATATTGTTCACTTATGGCTTTGCAAATATCTTTCTCAAAGCCTTGCTCTTCTGCAAAATAGCCACCCATAATTCCTTGAAGCTCTGGAAATTCCCCAACAAGTTCGGAAACCAAATCTACTTTGCAAATAGTTGCAGATAATTCAACTTTTTCTTTGCTGATTAACAATTCATCTGAAAGCATTCCACCAAGTTTTCTCATTCTTTGAACTTTGTCAAAATATGTTCCAAGACCTTTAAAGTAATTCATAGATTTTAGTTTTGAAACTCTTTTAACTAAATTTTGTGATTTATCTTTTTGCCAGAAAAACTCAGCATCACTTAATCTAGCCTCTACAACTCTTTCGTTTCCTAGTTTTATTAAACCATTTTTATCTTGTTTATTGATTACGACTAAAAATTCATTTGTAATATTTCCTTTTTTATCAAAAGTTGGAAAATATTTTTGATGATGCTGCATAGTAATAATCAAAATTTCTTTAGGAATATTAAGAAATTGTCTATCAAATTCGCACAAAATTACATTTGGCTGATCTGTTAAATTAACAACTTCATCAAGTAGTTTTGGATTGTTTTCAATAGTTATATTTTTCTTATTTGTAATTTTATTTAATTTTTTTTCTATCAAGTTTTTTCTTTGATTTTGATCAATGGTAATATTTAATTTTTTAAAAAAATTATTGTAATCTTTAAAACTGGTGAATATTTTTCTTTTTTCTTCAAATTCTTTATCTATAAAAGTTGAATTTGATGAAGTTAGATGATGAAAACTAAAAGTTAATTTCTTTTTATCAAATATGGCCAATATTGATTTTAAAGGTCTGCCCCAATTTAAATCAAACTCACCCCATTTCATTGATTTTTTCCATTGAATTTTTTGTAATACCAAAGGTACAAATTCCTCTAATAAATCGTGCGTATTAAGTTTTTGTGACTTTGTTTTAAAAAAATAGAACTCTCCTTTGTCAGTTTTTTTTCTAAAAAGATCCTTTTTAAGCATGTTTTTGGATCTCATAAATCCCTCCAATGCCATTTCAGGAGCATTTATGTTGGGTCCTTTGATTTCTTCAGTTTTCAAAACTATCTTTTTTTGAAGACCTTCAAATGCAATTATCAATCTGTTGGGTGTTGAGTATGATAAGTTTTTTTTGAAAGAAATAGATTTTTCATCAAATAATTTATTAAAGCTATCTAACAAATTTTCTCGTAAACTTTTTTGAAGAGATGAAGGTATTTCTTCACTAAATAATTCTAAAAAAAATTCTGACATCTAATTTTGACTATCTAACCAAATACCTGCAGCTGCTTTTGTGATATCTCGAATTCTACCTATATATCCAGCTCTTTGAGCTACACTTATTGCTCCTCTGGCATCTAGAATATTAAATACGTGGCTTGCTTTTAAGCATTGATCATATGCAGGTAATGATATTTTTTTTTCTATTAAAGATTTTGCTTCCGACTCATGCATATCAAACATCTTTAATAAATTATCTACATTTGCATGTTCAAAGTTATATGCAGAAAATTCTTTTTCTGCTTGATGAAAAACATCTTGATATTTAACTCCATCATCATTCCATAAAAGATCGTACACATTTTTTTGTTGTTGAGTAAACATACATATTCTTTCTAAACCATACGTAATTTCTACTGAAACAGGTTTGCACTCATAGCCTGCCATTTGTTGAAAATATGTAAATTGAGTTATCTCCATACCATCACACCATACTTCCCAACCTAAACCAGCTGCGCCTAGTGTTGGACTTTCCCAATCATCTTCAACAAATCTAATATCGTGTTTATTATGATCTATGCCAATAACTGACAAACTGTTAAGATATAATTTTTTTATATTATTCGGTGAAGGTTTTATTAAAACCTGAAATTGATAATAATGCTGTAATCTATTAGGATTGTTTCCATATCTTCCATCTGTAGGTCTTCTTGATGGCTGAACGTAAGCAGCCTTCCAAGGCTTTGGGCCCAGTGATCTTAGAGTTGTTGCAGGATGAAATGTTCCCGCTCCAACCTCCATGTCATAAGGTTGTAAAACAATGCATCCCTTTTTGCTCCAAAATTTTTGAAGATTTAAGATTGTTTCTTGAAATGATTGAAATTTTTGTTTTGGTTTTTTTGTTTTAGAAACCATATCTTTGCCAGATTGACCTTTCATCTAAAATGTTAGCTAATTGATCTACTTGATTATTTGAAGATGAAAGTTTTTGACTCAACCAACCTTTGGTTTTTTCAAATTTTTTAACAACCACATCATCTCCAAATTTTTCTTTTAAAACTTGATGAGCGTTCCCTATTCCATCTATTAGTCCTAAATCTTTTGCTTTACTACCTGACCAAAATTCTCCAGAAAAAAGCTCAACCTCAGATTTATTTAATTTAGACCCTCTGCTTTTTTCTACTACGTCTATAAAATCTTTATGTAAATCTAATTGTATTCTTTTTAATCTTTCAATGTCTTCATTTTTTTCTTCTAGAAATGGGTCTAATGTGCTTTTGTTTTTACCAGCAGTATGAACTCTTCTTTCTACACCAATTTTTTTTATTAATTCTGTAAATCCAAATGATGAATAAATAACTCCAATAGATCCAATAATTGAACTTGAGTTTGCATAAATTTCATCACCAGCACATGAAATAAGATAACCTCCAGATGCTGCCACATCTTCAGCAAATACGATTACTTTTTTTTTATTTTTTTTAGCTTCTTGTCTAATCAAACTATAAATTAAATGTGACTGAACAGGTGATCCACCGGGTGAATTAATTGTAATAGCAACACAAGCAGCTTTTTTCAAAGAAAAAGCCTTTTTTATAAGCTCTTCTTGTCCTGCAAAATCAATTCCTTGTTTAAATTTTCCAGCATTCCCTATAACTCCATTTAATTTTACATGGGCTACAGTTTTTTTCTTTTTAAAAAAAGAGAACATTCTTATTCCTTTTAGAGTTATTAATTGAATATATAGTCTACTTATAATTAAAGAAATAGGTGCGTCAATTGATAAGTAATATATAAAACTTAATTATATTAATTTAAATTGATTATGGGAACAGTAGTACAACTTAAAAACCAGATAAACGATTCGTATTTTGAACTTAAAAATTCTGTTGAAGACAAACTTGTTCTGACTGAAGAAAAAATAAAATCAAAATTAGTTAGCGATGTTGAGTTAGTGCAAAAAATGACTAGCTATCATATTAAAACAGGTGGAAAAAGACTAAGAGCTCTTTTAACATTGGGAGCTGCAAAGCTATGTGGGTATACTAAAGGTTCTAGAGATGTAAATCTTGCAGCTTGTGTAGAATTAATCCATAGCGCAACATTAATGCATGATGATGTAATTGATGAAGGTATTATAAGAAGAGGTAAAGAAACCTTAAATAAAGTTTGGAACAACCACTCTTCAGTTCTGATTGGTGATTACTTGTTAAGCAGATGTTTTGAAATGATGGTAGAAGATGGTAACTTGGAAGTTTTGAAATTGCTATCATCAACCTCTTCAAAGATTGCCCAAGGAGAAGTCTTGCAACTTCAGCATAAAGGTGAGGTTGACATGCTTGAAGAAACTTATTTAAAAATTATCTCAGCAAAAACTGCAGAGCTATTTGCAGCTGCAACAAAAGTAGGTGCGATTTTATCAGATGCAGATACAAAAGAAAAAGTTGCACTTGAATTTTATGGAAGAAATCTTGGACTTACTTTTCAAATTGCTGATGATACTCTTGACTATAATTCTGATCTAAAGTTATTTGGAAAAAAAGTTGGTCAAGATTTTTTTGAAGGAAAAATTACTTTACCTGTAATTTTACTTTTTCAGAAAATAATCTTAGATGAAAAAAAATTATTAGTTGAGTTATTTAAAAAAGATACAAGGAATAGTGATGACTTTAAAAAAATAATTTCTATGATAAAAAAATATAACATTATCAAAGAGTGCTATCAAAAAGCTCAACACTACATCAATCTTGCCTCAAATTCATTAATGGTATTTCAGGACTCTAAAGAAAAAGAAATTTTTAAAAGTCTAACTTCGTTTAGTTTAGGTAGAAATTTTTAAGGATTTAATAAAGATTTTATCCATTTGTTACTTTTATCCTTCGTATATTTTAATCTTTCATGAATTCTACTATCTCCATCTAACCAAAATTCAATACTTGACGGAGATAAATTCCAACCAGACCAATAGCTAGGTCTTGGAACTTTATTTTCATCATTATATTTTTTTTTAAATTCTTTAATTGAAATCATCAGCTCATCTCTACTGCTTAACTCTTTACTTTGTTTCGAGGCCCAAGCACCAATCCTACTTTCATAACCTCTTGAATTATAATAATGATCAGCGACCTCATCCTCTACCTGTGTTACTATTCCACTAACTCTTATTTGTCTTAAAAGACTTTTCCAATGAAAACACATAGCAGCTTTAGGATTTTTTTTTAATTCATTTCCTTTTTGGCTATTTAAGTTCGTATAAAATACAAATCCCTTTTGATTAAATTCTTTTAACAAAACTACTCTTACTGATGGAAAATTGTCTTTATTTGATGTTGCTAATGAAAGTGCATTAGGGTCGTTAGGTTCTGATTTTTTTGCTTCATCCATCCATATTTTAAATAGCTGAATAGGATCATCCAGATCTAAAAAACAGTGATTAAGGCCAAGTGAGTTTTTTTGATTCATAATTTAAACAAAATAATCTATATATTATAGATAATGTCATTTAATACTTTTGGAAAGTTATTTCGTTTCTCAACCTGGGGTGAGTCTCATGGACCTGCTATAGGCTGTATAGTCGATGGCTGTCCACCCAACATAAATCTTAAGGAAAAAGATATACAGGTAGAACTGGATAAAAGAAAACCAGGTCAATCAAAATTTACAACTCAACGAAAAGAAGATGATAAGGTTCAAATACTATCTGGAGTATTTGATGGAAAAACTACTGGAACACCCATTTCTCTTATTATTTACAACAAGGACATGAGGTCAAAAGATTATGGTAACATAAAAGATAAATTTAGACCAGGACATGCTGATTTCACTTACTTTAAAAAATATGGAATAAGAGATTATAGAGGTGGTGGAAGATCTTCAGCAAGAGAAACTGCTGCTAGAGTTGCAGCTGGAGCAATAGCAAAATTAGTTTTAGAAAAAAAATTAGGTAAAAAATTTAAAGTTATTGGTGCTGTTACTCAACTAGGAATATTAAGATGTGATACAAGTCAATGGAACGATAAAATAATTATTAAAAATCCATTTTTTTGTCCTGATAAATCAATGATAAAACTTTGGGAAAAATATTTGCTTAGTGTTAGAAAATCTGGATCTTCTTGTGGAGCTGTAATTGAAATAAGAGTAAGAGGTATACCTGCAGGACTAGGTGCTCCAATCTATTCAAAATTAGACTCTGATATAGCCTCAGGCTTAATGAGCATTAATGCTGTTAAAGGAGTTAATATTGGAGCTGGAATGAATTCAGCACAATTAAGTGGTGAACAAAACTCAGATGAAATTTCTCAAAAAGGTAAAAAATTAGAATTTGACTCTAACAATGCTGGAGGTATTTTGGGAGGTATATCAAGTGGTCAAGAAATTATTGCTTCATTTGCTGTAAAACCAACATCATCAATTTTAACAACTAGAAAAACTATTAATAAATTTGGTAAAAATACTACTATATCTGTTAAAGGTAGACATGATCCTTGTGTGGGTATTAGAGCCGTTCCTGTTGGTGAGGCTATGATGAATTGTGTTTTATTAGATCACTATCTAATGAACAAAGCTCAATGTGGCTAGGATTATTATTAATTTTTTACTACTTTAATAGATTGTTTAGTAAATAAAACATCTAAGATTTTTTTTGAAATTTGAGAAGCATTTAATCCTGCTAACTCATACATTTGTTTTGGGTTATCTTGCTCAATAAATATATCAGGTAATGTCATTGCTCTAAACTTTAAGCCTTTGTCAAATACACCTTTATCAGCTAGTAAATTTTCAACATGAGAACCAAAACCACCTATCGATCCTTCTTCTATAGTGATCATTACCTCATGTTCTCTAGCACATTTTAAGATGAGTTCTTGATCTAAAGGTTTTGCAAATCTTGCATCAACAATCGTTGTTGTTATACCTTTGTTCATTAATTCTTCAGCTGCTAACTTGCACTCTTCAAGTCTTGTTCCTAAGCTTAAAATACAAGCTTGTTTTCCTTCTTGAACAACTTTTCCTTTGCCAATTTGAATTTTTTCATCAATTGAAGGTAAATCAAGTCCCACTCCTGTTCCTCGTGGATATCTAATTGCACTTGGTTTGTCATTAATATCAACTGAAGTATTTATCATTTTTACCAATTCAGCCTCATCACTAGCCGCCATTACTATAAAATTAGGTAGAGTTGATAAATAAGTGATGTCAAATGATCCAGCATGTGTTGAGCCATCTGCCCCAACTAAACCTGCTCTATCTATTGCAAATCTTACTGGAAGACTTTGAATGGCAACATCATGAACAACCTGATCATAAGCTCTTTGTAAAAAAGTTGAATAAATTGCTGCATAAGGTTTATAACCCTCTGTAGCTAAGCCAGCTGCAAAAGTTACTGCATGTTGCTCAGCTATACCTACATCAAACATTCTTTTTGGAAATTCTTTTCCAAAAATATCCATTCCTGTTCCACCTGGCATCGCAGCTGTTATTCCAACGATTTTACTATCTTTTTGAGCATGCTTAACTAACGTTTTAGCAAACACTTTTGTATAAGCTGGAAAGTTAGTGCTACTTTTGATTTGCTCTCCTGTTTCAACATTAAATTTTGAAACTCCATGATAATGATCTGTTGCTTGTTCTGCGTATGAATAACCTTTTCCTTTTTGTGTTTTTATATGAATCATAATTGGTCCTTCATATTTCGAGTCTCTTGCATTCTTTAAAATTGGAACAAGAGTTGTTAAATCATGACCATCAATTGGACCTGCATAATAAAAACCTAATGAATTAAATAAAGTACCTCCAGTAACTGCAGATCGTAAAAAATCTTCAGCTTTACCTGCTTTAGCACTAAATCTTTTTGAAAACGCTGAAGTAATTAACTTGAGTGTTTCCCTAAAACTAAAATATATTTTTCCAGTAAATAATTTTGCTAAGTAAGTTCTCATGGCACCCACTGGCTTTGCAATAGACATGTCGTTATCGTTTAAAATAACAATCATTTTAGTTTTCGATACACCGGCATTATTCATTGCTTCATAAGCCATACCTGCACTTATGGCACCATCACCAATCACAGCTATTACATTTGATGATTTGTTAGCTAATTTGTTTGCTTCAGCAATACCTAGCGCTGAAGATATAGATGTTGAACTATGTGCAGCACCAAAAGGATCGTACTCACTTTCTGATCTTTTTGTAAATCCTGATAATCCATTTCCCTGTCTTAAAGTTCTAATTTTATTTTTTCTTCCTGTTAAGATTTTATGTGGATAAGATTGATGGCCTACATCCCAAATTAATTTATCGTTAGGAGTATCAAAGACATAATGAAGAGCAACTGACAACTCAACTACACCTAAGCCTGCTCCTAAATGGCCTCCAGTTTCAGATACTGCACTAATCATTTCTTTTCTAACTTCATCAGAAACCATCTGAAGATCATGTTCTGATAACTTCCTCAAATCAGATGGAAAATTTATATTATCTAAAAATTTATAATTTTGTGTCATTTATCTCTATTTAAAATGTAATCTAATGTTTCTTTAATATTTTTTGAATTTAAACCATACTTGGTTAAATTCTTATTAATATCAAAAAAAATTTTGTTACAATATTTAATCGCATTCCTGTACCCAAGTAAACTTATAAGTGTTGCTTTTCCTTTTTTTTGATCTTTACCTGTTTTTTTTCCAGCTATTTTTGAATTACCTTTAAAATCAATTAAATCATCTGCTATTTGGAATAATAGACCAATATCTGAACCTATATTTTCAAAATATTTTATTTCTTTAATTTTTTTTTTTTTAATAATTGCTGGAGCCACACAACAGAAACTAAATAATTTACCTGTTTTTTTAATTTCCATTTCTATTATTTTTTTTTTAGATATCTTTTTTTTTTCATAACTAAGATCTAGATATTGACCACCAGCTATACCTACGTGACCTGAGCATTCTGATAATTTCTTAATTAAATTAATCTTAATTTTTTCATTCAATTTTAAAGTAGGGTTTGCTAAAATTTCAAATGCCATTGTAAGTAATGAGTTTCCAGCGAGAACTGCTGTGGATTCTCCAAACTTAATGTGGACTGATGGCTTGCCTCTTCTCATTTTATCATTATCCATGCATGGTAAATCATCATGTATTAAAGAGTAAGCATGAATGCATTCAACGGCCGCACTGATAGCAATTAATGTTTTGTAATCAATTGATAATAATGAACCAATGTCTACTAAAATTTTAGATCTAATTTTTTTTCCTCCAGGAAATAAGCCATATTTCATAACTGGAATTAATTGAGAGTTTTTCTGCTTACTTAGAAATTTCATTAAGAAAAGATTTGTATCTTTTGCAATCTTAATAAGCTCGATTTTCATTTTTTTTTAGTAATTTCTTTAACTTTTTTATTTGTCTGTTCAGTTATAAATTTAAAACTTTTATGAAATTTTTTTTTAATAATATTATTCAATCTTAATAATTCCTGATAACTTTCAACAGAATTATTGAGATCTTTTTTGTTTTCTAAAGACTCTATTATTTGATTTGCTTGATCTGTTAACTCTTCAAGTGAACTTGTATCATTATCAGGTGGTAAATTTTTATCTTTCATATAATAATTATTATTAATACATGAAATCTATTCAATCAAATATCAAAAAAGCAAAGAAATATTTAGACAATAATCATTGTGTGGCTGTGCCTACTGAGACTGTTTATGGGTTAGCTGGAAATGCTTATTCAGACATATCTGTAAAAAAGATATTTAGATTAAAAAAAAGACCCATGAACAACCCATTAATTGTTCATTATTCAGATATCAATAAACTTAAAGATGATTGTCATATTTGTAATAATTTTATCAAGCTATATAATAAGTTTTCCCCTGGACCGATTACATTTATCTTGAAATTAAAAAATGAATCCAAAATTTCTAAATTTGTAACTAATGAACAGAAAAGTCTTGCTGTTCGTTTTCCAAAACATCCTTTATTTAGAAGGCTACTTAAAAATTTATCCTACCCGTTAGCTGCCCCAAGCGCAAATATATCAACTAGATTAAGTTCTGTTCAATCATCAGATGTCATTGAAGAATTTGGGTCAAAAATTAAATATGTATTAAATGGAGGTAAGTCTAAAATTGGTGTGGAGTCAACAATCGTTAATCTTTTAGGCAAACCAACAATAATAAGATTTGGTGGGCTGGATGTTTCAAAGATGGAAAAAGTATTGATGAAAAAAATTTCAATTAAGATTAATTCTAAAAAAAAAATTGCACCAGGTCAATTCCTTCTACACTATTCTCCTGGCATCCCATTAAGAACAAATGTAAAAAAACCAGCGAAAGATGAAGCTTTTGTTTTGATAAAAAAAAGAAAAACTAGTTTAAAAAATTTTTACTATTTAAGCAAAACAAACGATTTGAAACAAGCTGCAAAGAATTTGTACACAGTATTAAGAAAGATTAGAAAAGATGGATATAAAATGATTGCTGTTGAAAAAATTCAAAATAAGGGAATTGGTAAAACAATAAATGATAGATTGAACAGAGCCTCAAAATATTAAATACATAATACAAATAATATAGAGAATAAGGTGGTGCGCCTGCTAGGAGTCGAACCTAGAACCTCCTGATCCGAAGTCAGGCACTCTATCCAGTTGAGCTACAAGCGCATATAGTATTAATATTACATTTTATGGAAAAAAACATTAATTTTATAGTTGAAGAAAATGAAAACAATCTCAGAGTTGATGTTTTAATCAATAAAAGAGAACAGTCGATTAGTAGAACTAGAATTAAAAATTTAATCCTTAAAGAAAAACTAAAGTTAAATAATGAAATCATTAAAAGTCCATCAAAAAAAGTTATTACTGGTGATAAATTAAATCTTAATATCCCAAAACCTGAAGAGGCTTCTTTAAAGCCTTATAATTTTAAATTAGAAATAATTCATGAAGATAAAGATTTACTGGTAATCAATAAGCCAGCTGGAATAATTATGCATCCTGGTGCTGGAAATCATGACAAAACAATTGTGAATGCTTTAATGTATTATGACAAAGACTCACTCTCAACTATTGGAGATGAACTTAGACCTGGTATAGTTCATAGAATAGATAAGAACACATCTGGTTTAGTTGTTATTGCAAAAAATAATGAAACTCATGAAAATTTATCAAAACAATTCAGTGACCATACGATCACAAGGGTGTATCAACTTTTAATTTGGGGCAAACTAAGACCTTCATTTGGTAGAATTGAAACTTTTATAACTCGTAGTTCTAAGAACAGACAATTAATGGAAGTTAGTCACTCAAAAGGCAAACACGCCATAACTAACTATAAAACTATTGAAATTTTTGAAAATGATAAAACACCAACATTAAGTCTAGTAGAATGCAAATTAGAAACCGGAAGAACGCATCAAATAAGAGTTCACATGATTCATATGGGAAATAGCATAGTTGGAGATGATAAGTATAAAAAAAAATATAAAAAATTAAAAAATATTGATATGGGCTTAGAAAGTTTAATTTCAAAACTAAATAGACAATTTTTACACGCAAAAACTTTAGGTTTTGTTCACCCCAAAACTAATGAGGAAATGATTTTTTCCTCAATTTTGCCACATGACCTAAATAATCTATTAAAAATGCTTAGAAACACTGGCGAATAAATCATTGAAAATTTAATATAGTTAATTAAATAAATACAATTATGAATGCAACATTTAACAATAATGTACCAGCTCTTTCAAATGAAGGGGGTCTGTCTGTATATCTAGAGCAAATAAAAAAATTTCCAATGCTTGCTGCTGAAGAAGAATATATGTTAGCAAAAAATTGGAAAACTACAGGAAATATTAAAGCAGCTGAAAAATTAGTTACAAGCCATTTAAGATTAGTAGCTAAAATTGCAATGGGTTATAAAGGGTATGGTCTACCTGTAAACGAAATGATTTCTGAGGGAAATGTTGGTCTTATGCAAGCTGTTAAAAAATTTGAGCCTGAAAAAGGCTTTAGATTAGCTACATATGCAATGTGGTGGATCAAGGCTTCTATTCAAGAATATATACTAAGATCTTGGAGCTTAGTTAAAATAGGAACAACTACAGCTCAAAAGAAATTATTTTTTAATCTTAAAAAGATAAAAAATCAAATTGCACCTCAAGCGGAAGGTGATTTAAGAGATGAACATGTAAATGAAATAGCTAATAAATTGGATGTAAGAAAAGATGAAGTTGTTTCAATGAATAGAAGACTTTCTGGTAAAGAGTTTTCATTGAATGCTCAAGTTGGTGAAGATGGTGATGAATGGCAAGATTGGTTAGTTGATAAAGAGTTGGATCATGATTTAAAGTTTGCTCATCAAGAGGAAATGGAGCAAAGAAAAGATTTATTAAAAAATTCAATCAAAGTTTTAAATGATAGAGAAAAAGAAATTTTATACTCTAGAAGATTAAATGATAACCCTACAACTTTAGAAGATTTGAGCAAAAAACATAAAATTAGCAGAGAAAGAGTAAGACAAATTGAAAATAAAGCATTTGAGAAATTACAAAAACAAATGCTACTTATGGCAAAATCTAAAAATTTGTTACCCGTAAATTAAATATCAAAAGGATTTTCAACCAAAATAGTGTCATCTCTCTCAGGACTAGTGGACACACTGGAAATTTTAGCGCCTATGAAATCTTCCACTGCATAAATATATTTTTTTGCATTTTCTGGTAAAGCATCCATATTTTTAATACCATTAGTAGATGTTTTCCATCCTGGAAAAGTTTTGTAAATTGGTTTTATTTTCAACTGATCTTCGACTGCTGCCGGCAAATAATCTATTTTTTTTCCATCAAGCTCATAATCAACGCACATTTTAATTTCATCTAATTCGTCAAGAACATCAAGTTTAGTAAGTGCAATACCATCTATACCTGAAATTTTTATAGTTTGCCTAACTAGTACACCATCAAACCAACCACACCTTCTTTTTCGACTTGTTACTGTACCAAACTCTTTTCCCCGGGTACCTAATAATTCTCCAATGTCATCTATTAATTCTGTTGGAAAAGGACCTTCACCAACTCTGGTGGTGTAGGCTTTGGTAATTCCTAAAACATAATTAATTGAATTTGGACCACACCCTGTGCCTGTTGCAGCACTTGATGCAACAGTGTTAGAAGATGTTACATAAGGGTACGTACCATGATCCACGTCTAATAAAATTCCCTGAGCCCCTTCAAATAAAATTTTCTTTTTTTGTTTTTTAAACTTATCTATTATAAGCCAAACTGGTTGAGAAAACTTTAATATTTGAGGTGCAATTTTTAACAAATCTGATTTCAATTGTTCTTTTTCAAAAATTTTTTTTCCTAGACCTTTTCTGATCGCATTATGATGAACTAAAACTGACTCTAATCTTTGATCCAAATTCTTTTCAGATCTTAAATCCATTACTCTGATTGATCTTCTGCCAACTTTATCTTCATATGCAGGTCCAATTCCTCTTCTTGTTGTTCCAATTTTGCTTTTTCCTGCTGCATCTTCTCTAATTTCATCCATTTCTCTATGAAATGGTAGGATTAAATTTGCAGCTTCAGAGATAATAAAATTATCAATGTTTACATCTACACCTTTTAATTTTATTTCTTTGATTTCCTCAAGTAATGCCCAAGGATCAACAACTACTCCATTTCCAATAATTGAAATTTTATTTTTTCTTACAATTCCCGATGGTAGTAATCTTAGTTTATAAGTCACTCCATCAATTACCAAAGTGTGACCTGCATTGTGCCCTCCTTGAAATCTAATTACGACATCTGCTTGTTCTGAAAGCCAATCAACAATCTTGCCTTTTCCTTCGTCTCCCCACTGAGATCCAACTACAACTATATTTTTCATTATCTAAATTTTCTTTCTATATTAATTGTATGAAGATGATTGATTGGACCATAACCTTTACCATATTTGGGGTTAGTTTTAATGCCAGAACTTACATAGTTAATGCCAAGCTCACAAGATTTCTTTATAGGTTTTCCACATGATAAAAATGTAGTTATTGCGCTAGATAAAGTACATCCTGTTCCATGAGTATTTTTTGTTTTATATCTTTTACTATTAAAAATTTTAATTTCAGATTTTGAAACAAATATATCTTGGACTATTTTTGACACTAAGTGTCCCCCTTTAATTAATACATTCTTTGCGCCAATTTCTATTAATTTATGAGCAGCAAAGATCATATCTTCTTTATTTCTTATATTGGTATTTGTTAATATTTCGGCTTCTGGAATATTTGGAGTGATTAATGTTACTCTTTTTATTAATTCATCTTTCAGCAATTTAATTGCTCTATTGTTTATTAATTTAGTTCCTCCTTTAGCAACCATTACAGGATCAAGAACTATTCTTTTTACTTTAATAATCTTTAAAGAATAAATGACAGACTCTATAACTTTAGTTGAATGTAACATTCCAATTTTCACTGCATCAGGATTAATATCTTTGGCAGTAAATAAAATTTGATTTGAAATTTCTTTAGGTGGAATTGGAACAATTGATTTAACTCCTGTTGTGTTTTGAGCTGTAATGGCTGTAATTGCTGTCATTGCGTAAGAACCAAGTGATGTAATGGTTTTAATGTCTGCTTGAATGCCGGCTCCACCTGACGAGTCCGATCCTGCAATAATTAGTACTTTAGATTTAGGTTTCACTTTATCTTTTTTAAAATTATATTCATGCACTTATTTAAAAGTTTTTTATTTTCACTCTCACCCATTACTCTTATTTTTGACTCCGTGCCTGACTCCCTAACTAATATTCTTCCCTGATTTTTCATTAATTTTTCTGCAATTTTTATAGACTTTTTAACTTCTGAGTTTTTGATTATAGATTTATCTTTAACTTCGATATTTTCTAAAACTTGAGGAATTTTTTTAAACTTATTAAAAAAAGAACTAGCTTTTTTTCTTTTTCTAATTGCAAATAACACTTCTAACGCAACCAGTAATCCATCTCCAGTTGTTGCAAATTTTCCTAAAATAATATGTCCAGATTGTTCACCACCTAGATTAAAATTATTTTTTTGCATTTTTTCTTTTACATATCTATCTCCAACATTTGCTCTAAAAAATTTTATTTTTTCAGATCTAAAAAATTTTTCTAGACCATAATTAGACATTAAAGTCCCTACAACCCCTCCTTTGAGCATTTTTTTATTTTTCCATCTTTTGGCTACAGCTGCAATTATTTGATCTCCATCAATTATATTTCCCAATTCATCACTCATAATAATTCTATCAGCATCACCATCTAGAGAAATACCTAAGTGAGCTTTATGTTTTTTTACAGCAAGTCTTATTTTGTTAGGATATGTTGAGCCACAGTTGTGATTAATATTCATGCCATTTGGATTTACACCAATTGCTATTACTTTTGCTCCTAAAGACTTTAATAATTCTGGTCCTGCTTTGTAGCCCGCACCGTTTGCACAATCAATTATGATTCGTAATCCTCTTAAATTAAATTTCTTTGGGAAGTTCTTTTTTAAGATTTTTAAGTATTCTCTTGTTCCACTTTCCAATCTTTTTACCCTACCTAATTTTTCTGGATTAGAAAGATTTTTTGTGATTTTTTTATCAATTAAATTTTCTATTTTTTTTTCAATTTTATCAGATAATTTCATACCATCTGGGCCAAATAATTTTAAACCATTATCATGATATGGATTATGAGAGGCTGTTATCATAATGCCCATGTTTGCTTTCATTATTTTTGTTAGCATAGCTAAACCATTTGTGGGTAAGGGTCCAAGTGTAAAAACATGCATTCCAGCTGATGTAAGTCCTGAAACTAATGCAGGTTCCAGAGTGTAGCCAGACAGTCTCGTATCTTTAGCAATTATTGCTATTTGTTTTTTTTTTTTTTGTGATTTAAAATATGTTCCTGATGCTAAACCAAATTTAAAAAACATATCACCATTAATATATTTGCTATTAATAGTTCCTCGTATTCCATCAGTTCCAAAATATTTTTTTACCATTAGTATTTTATTAGTTCTTTAAAGACTTTTACTCCCTGAAGCAATTCATTAACATCATGAACTCTTAAAATTTGTACACCTTGCATCATTAGATAAATTGATGATGCAACTGTTCCACCAATTCTGTTTTTAGTGTCATTTTTTCCAGATATTTCTTTAATAAATCTTTTTCTTGAATTGCCTACAAGTATAGGAAGACCGAGTGAATGAAAAATAGAAATATTGCTAATTAAATTCATATTATGTTTCAAATTTTTTCCAAAACCAATTCCTGGATCAATAATGATATTATTGTGTTTAATATTAATTGATCTTAAAAATTTTATTTTTTTTTCAAAAAAATCATAAATATCTAATAGCTCATTTTTATAATGTGGTTTATTTTGCATATTTTCAGGAATACCTTGTGAATGTTGAACAACAAAAGAAATTTTGTGTTTTTT
>Ga0315339_1001940_pt1 | contig 16698 bp, 16 predicted proteins | sample ASW17metaG_FD_204514 | JGI IMG/M metagenome (GOLD analysis project Ga0315339, IMG submission 204514) | Ammonia-oxidizing marine archaeal communities from Pacific Ocean, United States - ASW #17 | ecosystem: Environmental > Aquatic > Marine > Oceanic | place: USA: California | collected 2016-12-05
GACGTGGCCGAGCGCCTCGACGTCGATGCCTCTGGCAGCGATGTCCGTGGCCACCAGCACCTGGAATTCACCGGCTTTGAAGCCGGCCAAGGCCTTGGTGCGTTGTGCCTGAGAGCGGTTCCCGTGGATCCGCTCGGCGTTGATGCCCTTGCGATTCAAGAGCTTGGCCAGTCGGTTCGCACGGTGCTTGGTTCGCGTGAAGACCAACGCATCATTCACATGACCGGCCTCCAGAAGCTCCACTAAGAGCGCGCCCTTCAGACTCGCGGGCACGGGGTAGACCGCCTGCTTCACACCCTGGGCCGGAGCGGCCCGGCGCTGCAGCGCGATCTTGGCCGGCTCCCTGAGGATCTGACGAGTCAACTTTTCGATCGAGGGCGGCATCGTGGCACTGAAGAAAAACGTCTGCTTGGGCGCCGGAACATGCCGCAGCACTCGCCGAATGTCAGGCAGGAATCCCATGTCCAGCATACGATCGGCTTCGTCGAGAACGAGGTACTCGAGTCCCGACAGAGTGGCGTAACCGTACTGGAAGTGGTCGAGCAGCCTCCCGGGTGTGGCGATGATGACGTCGGCACCCGTGCGGAAGGCTTTCTCCTGGGGCCCCATACCCACGCCGCCGTGCACGGCCGCAGCCGTGAGCCTCGTGTGCCGGGCCAACCCGACGAAGTCCTCGCGAATCTGGAGCGCCAACTCCCTGGTAGGAGCCAGGACCAGAGCGCGCGTCGTGCCCCGTGGCCGATCCATCAAATGGTGCAGGATGGGAAGGATGAAAGCCGCGGTCTTGCCACTTCCCGTGGCCGCGCAGGCCAGCAAGTCCCGGCCTTCGAGCGCGTGAGGGATGGCGTGCGACTGGATGGGAGTCGGGCGTACGAAGCCCAGGTCCTCGACGCCTCGAAGGAGGGTCGGGTGAAGCGCTAGGGCAGAAAAAGCCAAGTGTCTTGTCCGGTATCTAAGCGCACAGCAGGCCGGCCGGTACATCCGGCGCGATAAGCTGGCGTGGAGTTTGAAGCGAGTGCCGACCCTCGGAACCGAGGGCGTAAGGTGGGATCCCGCAGGGCGGAAGGTAGTGGAAGTGGGCCGTGGGCGTGAAGGGCGGGGGTCAGTCAGCCGACAAGTGGGCGACAGAGTCGAGCAAAGTCACGCCGTAGGGCGGGTCCGGCTCCACCACCGTGAGGCTCGAGTTCCGGAAGGGTCCGGGCACCTCCGTGCCCTGCCGCAACTGCAAGCTCTGGAAGCAGAGTGACCGGAGGACCAGCCCGTGCGTCACCACCGCTAGGTTCCCCTCCATGCGCCGTCGCACGTCCAGGACATAGGCCCACGCCTCACGCACGCGCCGATCGAAATCCGGCTCGCTCTCGCCATTGGGCGGCTCGTAGGCCTGCGTGAAGATGTCGTCGCGCAACTCCGCATACGGAGTGCCCCGCACATCACCGAAGTTCCGCTCCTGCAACAGGGCCGAGTACTCGACGGAAGCCGAGGTAGCCAGCACGATCGGTTCGGCCGTCATGACCGCCCGCGGAAGATCACTCGCGACGACATGGGCCACACCGAGCTCGGCCATCCTGCGCGCGAGCAGTTCCGCTTGTCGCACGCCGCGCCGGTTGAGCGGCGTGTCGGATGGCTGCACGACAGCCGCCGCGTTGAGCGCCGTCTGCCCGTGGCGAATGAGGTAGATGACGCCTTCTACCCTCGCCCGCAGTTCCCGCGCGACCATCGAAGCGTGATCGGATACTACGGCGCCACGCGGCTTCTCCGGCATCGCCACCCTCGGTTTTAGACCCATGCTGTTGGCGCAGTAGAGGAAACTCGCCCTTAGTCTACTCGGACCGGAGCGTCTCTGACGCATCGATGCGCGTCGCCCGCCGGGCCGGCACATAGCAAGCAATCAAACCAACCGTCGCGAGCACAGTCACCACGGCGAGCGAGGTCACCGGATCCGTCGGCTTCACCTTGAACAGAAGACTGGTAAGGACTCGTGAAAGTGCTAGCGAGCCCACGAGGCCGAGCACGAGGCCACCGGCGACGACACCGGCGACGACACCGAAGCCCTGGCGTGCCATGAGGCGGGCAACGTCGTCGGCCGCCGCTTCCATTGCCTCGTGGATGGCTGCGGTCATGTTGAGTCCACACCGAAGAGACTAACAGACTTTGCGACGAGGGCCCCGGGGAGACTCATGACCGACCGCATCGAGTACCAACCCACCAATCTGAAAGAGAAGTTCGGTCTCCTCACGGAACAGTGGCAGCCCCGAGTTGTGGCCGAACTCAACGACTACCAGTTCAAGGTGGCCCGGCTGGAGGGGGATTTTATCTGGCACGATCATCCGGAGACCGACGAAGCCTTCCTGGTCATCGAGGGCAGGTTGCGGATCGACTTCCCCGACGGATCGGTGGACATCTCAGCGGGCGAGCTTTTCGTCGTGCCCCGCGGCATGCGGCACAAGCCGTACGCGGAATCCGAGGTCAAGCTCTTGCTGATCGAGCCTCGCGGCGTGGTCAACACTGGAGAGGAAGGGGGCGAGCGAACCGCGCATCAGGATCTATGGATCTAGAGAGCGCCCGGGGATCCGCGGATTGAGGCCCGAGCGTCGACGCACAACGTACCGTCCTGTAACGACTGCTCGGCGCTCAGACTGTAGAGCACCCGCGCCATTCCCTCGCCCGTCTCTTCTTCGATGAACATCATCTCAGGCCCGGGAAACACGGGTTCGTCGTCCAGGTCTCGTGCGTAGAGCGAGACCTGGAGCGTCGAGTCTACCTGCTGGGCCTCGGGCGTTATTCACGTGAAGACGCCGCGCGGCACGGACAAACCGGCACCTGGATCGTGTGGCCCGGGCGGATGACGCTGGGACGGGCTGAGGGGCCCAGGGTTAGCCCGACGCCGGTCCCCCACCCGGTCCGCGCGGCAGCCCACCTCGCTGCCCATCGCCCCGCCCACGCCGGCCCCCGGGGGGTAGCGGACCTCCGCGACCCGGAGGCCCACCACCCGGCCCCAGTCCCGGGGGCGGTCGACGCCCGAAGTCGCGTAACCGCCTGGTCTGGTCCGTATCGAGAAGCGCACTCAAGTCGGCCTGCAACTGTTCGAGCGTTCCCCCTAGCGCCTCGTTCGCCGCTTCGATGATCTCGCGATTACGCTCGTCGGTCGCTTCGAGGAACGGCAGAATCGCGGCTCTTTGTTCTTCGTCCCGGGGCTCGATCACGCTTTGGACGTGCGATACGAAACCGCCCGGTCCGCGTAGATCGTCGAGTCGCTGCATGCGCACCTGCGCCAGGCTTCCCACCCCGAATGCTCCGATGGCCACGCCCAGCACGAGCGTCACACTCAGGATGGCGGCGGCCTTGGCGGTCGAGGCTCCGGTTATCGAGCTATCCACCGTAGAGTCCCTCTCCGATAGAGTATGCCGACTCCAGCATAATCGGCTCGAGCCCAAGGGCCGCCTCCCAACGCGACTGATCGGGCGCATCGAGGACCAGCAGATTCAGAGCGAATAGAGCCAGCGCAAGCGCGGCAGCCACGGGGGCCAATCGTGTGAAGAAGCGCGCGAGTACGGTTTCGAGTGATGCGGCCTCATGTTCCGCTCGCTCGCGGCGGATTCGCGCCATGATCCTGGTCGCGAAGCCTTCCCCGAACCTCGGCTGCGACGTGTCTTCGAGCGCCGCCTTGAGGGCTCGCACACGGGCGAAGTCGGCCTCGAGTTCGACGTCGGTCTCGAGCCGGGCGTCGAACGCGGCCTTTTCTTCGTGGGCGAGCTCCCCGAGCGCCGCGCGAAGCAGCCGATCAGAATCTCGTCGACTCACGGTATGACCTCCGGTTCCAGTAACAACGCGAGCTTCGCAAGCGCCCTCTTCAGTCGAGACATGACGGTCCCCTGGGGGACGCCCAAGATCTTCGAGACCTCCGCGGTAGAGCGGTCCTCCATCATGCGCAGGACCACGACCGCCCGATGCTTCGGACTCAGGTCGTCCAACGCCCGCCCGATGCGCGCGGCGCTCTCCGCTCGCTCCAGGTCACCTTCGTCGGGTGTTTCGGTCGCGATCGCCTCCGCATCGGCGTGATCCAGCGGCACGTGCCGCTGACGCATACGCTTCCTTCGCTTCAACGCGTTCAGAGAGAGGTTCATGGCGATCCGAGTGAGGTAGGTGCCGAGCGTGGAGTCCCCACGAAAGCGGTGCAATGACCGATGGAATCGAATGAACGTCTCCTGGCCAACATCGTCTGCTTCATCTCCTGTACCCAACATTCGGATCACGACGCCGGCGACCGTGGGCTCGTAACGCTCCATCAACGCACGGAACGCTATGTCGTCCCCTGCTCGAGCCCGACGAACGAGCTCCAGGTCCGGCGTTCCAAGGCCGCTCTGCGGCCGCTTCAAGAGTTGGACAACCGGATGGGCTTCGTCATTCCATTCTCGCCGGGCCAGCCGCAGGAGCGCCACACCCGGGCCGTCTCGGCCAAATGGAATGCAAGCGGGCGTTCGGTTGTCGAACGAGTGCACAACCACTCAAATACGATTCGCAGGAGCTACCATGCGCACTCATCGCACGCACACCCGATTCGCTCTGGGAGTCGGCATCGCGTTTGGAGTTTTGGCTTGCTCGACGGACAGCGTTGTTTCGATCGATGACGATCCGGAAGGCGTCTCCGTGGATATCACCCCGATACTGAGTCAATTCGGCAGCGAAGTCGAGGTATCGATCGACGGTGACGTCGTCGTCCTCCGCTCCAACGGCGTCCCCAACCACGTGAGCCCGTACTTCGACCAGTCCAACAGTCAATACGCAGCCTATGACGGCAGCAATACGAACTTCGCCCTGAACCCGAACACAATCGCGGAGCAGAATCTCGTCTTCCGCGTCCCCAAAGAGGTGCAGCAGGCGACGAATAACGCCGCTACGCCTCTAGGCCCGATCGGCGTCGCCGTGAACGGGGTCGCAATCTTCAACCAGTACGCCGGACCAAATCTGCCTCTGACGTTCGAGATCGACTCGTTCGATCAGTACAACGGACACCCACAAAACACCGGGCAATACCATTACCACGTCGAGCCACTGTTCATCACGGGCGTAGTTGGTGAAGACGCCCTCATCGGTCTGTTGCTCGACGGCTTCCCGCTCTACGGGCCGTTCGAAGGTGGAGTGCGGCTGACCAGCAGCAACCTGGACGACCTACATGGCCACTACGGCGTCACGGGTGACTTTCCGGGCGGGATCTACCACTACCACATCACCGCCGACGACCCCTACATCAACGGCTCGGGCTTCTACGGTACCGCCGGTACCGTGACCGGATAGATCGACCATGATCAACCTTCCAACCACCTCGATTCTGGCGATCGGCGCTCTGTCGATCTCCGGGGTCTGGGCCGCGAACGGGTGGTCTCCCCTCTCGGCGAAGCAGCCGACCGAGGTGGAGGCCACCGCGCCCGGGCTCGATAGGGTCGACGGCGTGCTGTATCTGGACGGTCGGCACTTCACAGGAACGCTGGTCGAGCACTACGAGAACGGAGCCCTTCACTCGGAGACGGAGTACCGATCGGGCCAGCGAGAAGGCGCGTCGACCGGATGGTATTCGGACGGGGCCCGCCGGTTCGAGCGAGAGTACCGGAACGGACGGAAGCAGGGCGAACACATCGGTTGGTGGCAAGACGGATCGCTGCACTTCCTGTACACGTTCGAGAGCGGCGTCCATGAGGGGAACGCCAAGGAGTGGTACCCCAACGGGCGGCTCTATCGAGACTTCAACTATGTCGACGGACAGGAGTCCGGGGCGCAGAGGATGTGGCACCCCGACGGATCCGTCCGCGCCAACTACGTGATCCGAAACGGTCGGCGCTTCGGCCTCACCGGCAGCAAGGGCTGCGTGGGCGCTGGCATGACGAACGAGGAGGAGACGGGATGAAACGTTTGTGGATTCTGCTCGCCGCGTGCTCCATGGGATGCGCGGCTTCGGACACGGACCTGCGTCGGGACGGAGCAAAGGCCCTGCCCTTCTACCGCACCCTCGAGTTGACACCGGAATGGATCGAGAGTGACGCACCGGAATACGAATCGATCCACCGCGTCGGCGCCTTCGCGCTGACGGATCAGCACGGCAGCGCAGTCACCGCGGCGGACCTCGAGGGTGGACTCACGGTGGCGAACTTCTTCTTCACCATGTGTGTCGAGATCTGTCCGCCGACGCGCGGCAACCTCGAGCGGGTGCGCGCGGCGTTCCAGGGGGACGAGCGCCTCACGTTGGTATCCCACAGCGTGATGCCCGACGTCGACACGGCCGACCGCCTGGACATGTACGCGCACCAGCACGGGATCGATGCGGACGGGTGGCATCTGCTCACGGGTGACGCAGAGCAGATCTTCGCATTGGCCGAACAGTCCTACCTGGTGGATCTACATGATGGCTCAGGGTACAGCGTGGCTTCGCTGGCGCATACGGAGAACGTCATGCTGCTCGACGCCGCGCTGCGCATCCGGGGGGTCTACAACGGCACGCTGGCAATCGACGTCAATCGGCTGATCGAGGACATCGGCGTCTTGCTCACGGAGATGGGCGAAGGCCAGTAGCCGCCAAGCTCAGCGCGCTTTCTTGGGTCCGGGAGATCATCTACGGCACGACGATTCCAGCAAGAGCCGGGTGCGTGCTCTACCGTGGCCTACCCTTTCCCGGAGGACCCGATGCCGTTTCGACACACACCCCCGGGCCACGCGCGATGACCAGCGGCGCGGACCACCGCCTCGATGTTCGGGCACACAACGAATCCGCTTGGGACAAACAGGTGGATTGGGAGAACCCCTGGACCATCCCCGTCACGACGGAAGCAGTCGAACGCGCGCGCCGCAGAGATTGGGATATCGTCCTGACCCCGACCAAGCCCGTGCCACGCACCTGGTTCGGCAACCTGCCGGGCCTGGATCGGAAACCGAGGAGGAGCATCGAAAGCTCGCCGAAGAAGGCGAAGCCCTCTTGTTCTCCCATACCCTGGAAACCTTGATCGGCGGACAGCTGGACGCCGGCTTGACCCTCTGCGGCTTCTACGAGGACCGATACGGCAACGAGGATTTGCTGTCACGTCACATGCCGACATTCATCGCGACCCGCGCCGTGAAGGCGCGCTAGGCGCTACTCCTCTTTGAAGCACACCACCGTATTGCCGCGCCCTTCGTTGTTTTCGAAGAGCTCGAACGCCTCGATGAATCGGTTGAGCGGGAATACGCGATCGGCGCGCGGTTCAACCGCCCCGGAAGCCATGTAAGCGAGGATCTCAGACACATTCTCCTGGTGGCGCTCCGGATTGGCGGTAGCCCAAGGCCCCCAGAGACTGCCGATGGCAGCGGCCTGCTTGATGAGCAGCATTCCAGGTCGAATCGGCTTCTGACCCGCGGTGAATCCGACCAGGCAGATTCGGCCCAGCGGCCGCACCGAGGAGACCAGCGCTGCCTCGAAAAGCTCCCCTTGCACCATGTCGAGCACCACATCGACGCCGTCGGGATGCCCCAACTCGCGCGATGCTTCCCTGACGTCGTTCTTGAACGCCCTGTGACTCTCCCGATCACGCCCGTAGCACAGCACCCTATCCGCCCCCGCCTCGGCCGGGTAGGTCTGCTTCTCGGGCACGCTTACGCCGGCGATCACCAGCGCTCCCATGGCCTTGGCGAGCTGGATGCCGGCCATGCCGACGCCGCCCGAGCCGCCATCGATCAGCACCAGGTCGCCGGGACCGACCTCACCGATGACCTTCAGTGAGTGATACGCCGCGAAGAAGTTGCGGCCGACGTTGGCGCAGTGCGACAGCGGGACGCCATCGGGGGCCTTCCACACGGCGCGGGCGTCGACTTTGACTACGTCCGCCATCGCGCCGATCCCCATTTGCGCGATCACTCGGTCGCCCACCTGAAGGCCCTCAACACCCTCCCCGATTTCCAGAATCGTCCCGGTCAGGTCCATGCCCGGTACATAGGGGAGGGGCGGTCTTACTTGGTAGAGTCCCTGCGCCTGGAGCGCGTCGGGATACTGGACGCCCGCATAATTGGCGCTGACCAGGACGCTCCCGGCTTCGCACTCGGGCCTCGATACTTCATCGAGTGACAGCACTCCCCGAAGCGGTCCCGGTGTCGGCACCGGCTTCCCGTCTTCTCCTAGCGCAGAGAAGTGGTGGCAGCGAATCGCTCTGATGGGATCGTTCATCGTTTGGCGTGGTGAGTGGAACGCGAAGAGGCCGGGCATGGTAGCCGGGCCCCTTCATGATATCCACACCCGCGGCGAAACCGAGGGCCGAGTCGGCGCTACTCCGCCGTTTCCGCCGCCTCTCCGTCCGCAGCGTCGGCTGCAGCCTCGGCGGCTTCCGCCGGCTCAGCGGCCTCCTCGCAGTCGCCGTTCTCACACCCGCAGTGCCGGTGCTCGCCATCGCCGTAATCGCCGTGGCACTGGCCGCAGGTGCAACCGCAATGCCCACATCCACTGTGACAGCTACAGGGCCCCGGCCAGCCGTAGTGGCGCCAGCGCCAACGTCTGCGCCACCGCTTCCCGCACCGTCGGCGCCGACAACAGATCCAGTATATGAAACACCAGATCATGAGCAGCTTGAAAAGTCCGCCCCCGGCCATGCTGACCCAGAAGGCAGTGATGCTTTCGACGTACCAACTCAGTGCTTCGAAGATCATCCGCGGTACTCCCGGATCCCAGTCGCCATCGCTGTGCGTACACGTATGGACGAGTCTGAGGTCCCGTTGGTTTCCTTCGGTTGCCGCCGTGCTCTTGCGCGCGAGGAAAGCCAATCCCCATCCTAAGCCCCAACACTCTCTCTTCCTTCCACGGGGACTCCCATGAACGAACACCGCTCTCCGACGTCGTCCGATGGCTTCATGACCCGCCGAGAAGTCCTCGGCCAGTTGGGCATCGTCACCGTCGGCCTAGCGGTAACCCCCGTGCCGGGCTGGCCGGCGTCCTGGTTCGCTCAGGAGGCTGTCGTCCCGTTCACCGACGTTCCCGAGGGCTTCACCGGCCTCCGGGCGTCCGGCCTCCGCGTCGCGCAGGATCTACGCAATCTGACGTCGTGGACGACGCCGGTCGACGACTTCTTCAAGGTGGGGCACTACGGCTATCCCGAGGTGGACGGGGATGCGTATCGGCTCCGATTGAGAGGGCTCGTGCAGCGGCCGCTGACGCTTACGCTCGACCAGATCAAGTCACGGCCGAGTGTGGAAGTCACGACGGTCTTCGAGTGCAGTGGAAACTCGACAGGCACTTTCCACGGCATGGTGGGCAACGCCACGTGGATGGGCACCGAACTCTTGCCGCTACTGGAGGCGGCGGGCCCACTGGACGGTACCAGGGAAGTGCACTTCTGGGCGGCGGACACCGGTACGGAGGAAATCAGGGGCAACGAGTACGAGCAGAACTTTGCCCGCTCGATGTCCATGCAGCAGATCAGGGAGACGAACCCCGTTGTCGTGTACGCGATGAATGGCGAGCCCCTGATGAAGGAGCACGGCTTCCCCGTACGGCTGATTGTCCCCGGCTGGTACGGGGTCAGCCAGGTCAAGTGGTTGGACAGGATCGAATTGAGTTCAGATCGCCTGATGACCCGCTTCATGGCCAAGGACTACGTCACGCTCATGGGGCGCGAGGTCGATGGTCGCACGGAGTGGATCGAGACGTCGGTCACGCGCCAGCGCCCCAAGTCCGCGATCGCACGTGTGACGCGCAGCGGCGGCCGATTCACGATCTTCGGTGCGGCCTGGAACGACGGCACTCGACTGGATCGCGTCGAAGTGCGGGTGGACGACGGCGCCTGGCAGTCGGCAGAGCTGGATCGTCCGAGTGACCCCCACAGCTGGACATTCTTTACGCTGGAAATCCCGGAGCTGTCAGCCGGTGAGCATACGCTGGTATCACGAGCTACCGAAGCCGGGGGACGCACTCAGCCGGAGCATCTCGACTTGAAACGGACGCGCTGGGAGAACAACGAACTCTTCCACCGGAGCATCGAGGTCGCCTGACGCGCCGACTAGTCCAATGCGGCGGCTATGTTGTCGAGCGCGTGCTCGAGCATGCGCCGCGGCGTCGCGATATTCATGCGCATGTGCCCTGCCCCGCCCGTGCCGAAGGTCGACCCGGGATTCAGGTAGACGCGCGCATTCTCGGCCAGCCAGCGCTGCACGACGAGTTCCGGGCTGACTGGATTGACCGAGGATACGCTTTCCTTGGCGGCGATCTCCTTGGCGTGGATCTTGTCGACGACTTGGGATACGTCGAGCCACGCGAGATACGTGCCCTGGGCCTTCTTGTACTTCATCAGCGGTATGCGATCCTGCACGTAGGACTCCACCAAGTCGTGGTTCCCGTCGATATACGCGCGGCACTGATCGAGCCACGGCTCGCCTTCCGTCATCCCCGCATGGTTCGCCACCAGGCCCAACGTCGTGACGTCCGCCCGCGAATTGGTCTTGATTCGCTGCAGTAGGTCCGGATTGGTCGAGAAGTACCAGGCGACCTTGATCGCAGCGAGGCTGAACGTCTTGCTCGCCGCCTTGAACGTGATGCTGTTGTCGACGATGTCGCGGTCGGGGAGGCTGGCGAACGGCGTGTACGTCTGGCCCTTCATCACGAAATCGCAGTGGATCTCGTCGGAGAACACGATGACCTTGTGCCGGAGGCAGATCTCACCCATCCGCGTCAGATCCTCGGGCGACCAGCAGTTGCCTGTCGGGTTCTGGGGATTGCAGAGCATGAAGACGTTCGCGCGGGCCGCACGAGTCTCGAACTCCTCGAAGTCGACCGAATACCGCCCGTCGACGAGCCTCATCTCACAGTCTTCGGCAACGGTCTGGGTATAGCGCAGGTCGCTATAGAAGCCGTTGTACGTCGGCGTCGTCATCAAGACCTTCGTCCCCGGCGGCGCGAAGGTTAGTAATCCCGCGATGATCCCGGAATGCACACCGGCAGTCCACTGGAGCGTCCCGGGATCGATCTCCAGCCCATACCGCCGACGGTTCCAGTCGGCGATGGCTTCGAAATACTTGTCCGGTCTTCTCAGGTATCCCCAGTTCTGGTGCTCGCACCGCTCAGCCAAGGCTCGGGTGATGCAGGGCGCGGTGCGAAAGTCCATGTCGGCGATGCCCATTCCCACCTCGATGCCCTGACCGTACGTCGCGATGGCGCCGTCCCACTTGGTGCTGTCGGTACCGACTCGGTCGTAGACCTCGTCGAAGTCGAAGACCTGAGGGCCGGAAGCCGGCAGACCCTCGAGAACGTCGGCTGCCAGGGCGGGATTGACCCCCACAGCGCCCAGGACGGCGGTTCCTCCGGCGCTCCGGAGGAACGCTCGGCGATCGAGTCTGCCGCGGGTAAGAGCACCGGGATCAGACATCCGTATTTCCTTGTCGGAGGGTCATCTCCACCCAACATCCGACATGCCGGGGGGAGATGCAAGCGACACTGACACAGGACGGACTCACCCCAAGACGCTGCGGAACACCCCGACGGCGGTCTCCATCTCTTCCATCGTACCGAGCGAGATCCGAGAGTGAGTGTGCTCCATGGGTGGGAAGTCCCGACCCACACGAACGCTCTGCTCCAGACACAAATCGCGAAACTCGCTCGCCGGTCGACCCAGGTCGATGAAGATGTGGTTCGTGTGTGATTCCGGCGCCTCGAACCCCATGTCACGAAACGCCGAGAGCGTGAAGGCACGAATCCGAGCGTTCTCCTGCCGCTCCTCGTCGATGTGCCCCGGATCCTCGAGCGACGCGATGGCGGCCGCGGCGGACAGAGTGTTCATGCTTCCCAGATTCCAGACCTCGCTGATCGCATCGAGGGTCTCTTCTCGCCCGATCGCATATCCGACGCGCAGGCCCGCCATGCCGTACGCCTTCGAGAAGGATCGAGTGATGAACACGCTCGGGAACTCCTGCGTCAGCGGGGCCGCGGTCTTCACGTCCGGGTCGAACGTATAGTCTATGTACGCCTCGTCGATCAGGATCTTCGTGGAGGGGGAGTCGCGCATCACGCGTCGCACGAAGTGTTCCACTACGGCGGCCGGGTGCGCCGTTCCTGTCGGGTTGTTCGGGTTGCAGAAGAACACCATGCCCGCCCCGGCAGCTGCGTCCGCCATCGCGTCGACGTCCAACGCCAGCGAGCCGTCGACGGGAATCGCCTTCACGGGCGCGCCGATCCGCCTCGCCATTCTGTCCGACGTGGCGTAGGTCGGCGACGCGGTGACCAGTGGCTTGGTCGCCGAACAGAAGGCGCGGGCCGCCCCGGCCAGGAGTGCACCCGACCCGGTACTCACCACCACACTGGTCTCTTCAACGCTGTATTTCTTGGCGATCGTGGCCACCAGCTCGTTCGTATAGTCGGGCGGATACCCGCGCCCCGTCCTCGCCGTAATCGCCTGGTGCAGCGCAGCCATCGCCTTCGGACCTGGGCCGCGAGCATTCTCGTTCGAGCTGATGCGGATGATGCCATCGTCGTCTCGACCGTCCGCCTCCGCCGCCTCAAAGGCTGCCGCCTCCTGGCCGCGACCGATGATGAAGGAACTGGACAGAACACCGGCCGTACCGAGGCCGATGGTGCGGGCGAACCCGCGGCGCGTCAGTGACATGAGATCCCCCTGGGCCGGGCAGAGCCGGCATGCTGATGAGACGGGACTGGGCCGACTCCCTATCATAGCTCGCGAGGGGCGCCTCCGCATGAGCGCCAACAAATGTTGGCACCTGTCTCACCACTCGTCGGTGCGGAAGGATGATGCTGGAAGTCCAGCGTTGTTGAAGAGCGAGCCCACGATCCAGTTCTGCCCGGCGAAACGCACGGTCACCAGCGCGCCCGCAGTGGCCCATCCCCAAACGGGATCCGGGGCCCCGCGCTACAGAACCATATGGTCGGAGAAGGTGGCCGAAGGTTCCGTTGAAGCTGCGTCGTGCGACAGGTCTGGCTTAGCCCACAATCTGCGGGATGAGCGTGCCGTGCACGTCCGTCAGCCGCCAGTCACGACCACTGAATCGATACGTGAGCTTCGTATGGTCCATTCCCAAGAGGTGCAGCATGGTCGCGTGCAGGTCGTGCGCAGAGACGGGCTGCTCCAGCGCCTTGTAGCCGAACTCGTCCGTCGAGCCGATGACCTGCCCACCCCTGATGCCCGCGCCGGCCATCCACGCGGTCATGGCGCCGGGATTGTGATCGCGGCCGACGCCCCGCTGTGAGATCGGCATCCTCCCGAATTCTCCGTGCCATGCCACGAGGGTCGAATCGAGCAACCCGCGCGCTTTCAGATCCGTCAGCAGCCCGGCGATCGGGAGGTCCGACTCGGCGGCGTGCTGCGTGTGATTCTCCACCAGGTTCGAGTGCGCGTCCCAGGTGTCGGTATTCTGATTGCCCAGGCCGCCCTGGAAGAGCTGCACGAACCGAACCCCGCGCTCGATGAGACGCCGCGCCATCAGACACTGCCGACCGAACGGCTCGGTGATTTCGTTGTCGAGACCATACAGCTTCTTGGTCAACTCGGACTCCGACGACACGTCGATCGCCTCGGGGGCGCAGCCCTGCATCCTGTAGGCGAGTTCGTACGATGAAATGCGCGCGGCGAGCTCCGAGTTACCGGGGTGCTTCTCCATGTCCATCTCGTTCAGCTTCGCCAGCACGTCGAGCCGAGCGCGTTGTTGCTCGGGAGTCATCCCCTGCGGAAGTTCGAGGTCTACGATCGGGTCACCCGCGGCGCGGAAGCGCGTGCCTTGGTAGCTGGCTGGCATGAAGCCGGCAGCCCAGTCGTTGGGGCCCCCTAGCGGCCCACCGCGGTAGTCGGTCATCACGACGAAGGCAGGTAGGCTAGAGCTTTCCGACCCGAGACCGTAGGTGACCCAAGAGCCTACGCTCGGGAAGCCCATGCGGATCTGGCCGGTCTGCATCTCGTACGTCGCCTGAACGTGGTCGTTCGAGCGCCCGTACACGGAGCGAATAAAGGCGATCTCGTCGACGTGCTTCGCGATGTGCGGGAAGATCTCGGAAACCTCGATGCCACTCTCCCCATGCCTACTGAAGGTGAACGGGCTGGGCATGAGCGGGCCGGGGAAGCCCTGACGGACCACGATGTTCCCGTCCACCTTGCCGTCCAACGGCTGACCCGCATACCTCGTGAGCGCCGGCTTGGGATCGAAGGTGTCGACGTGGCTGACTCCACCGCTCATGAACAGAGAGATCACCGCGGTCGCGCGCGGCGCGAAGTGTGGCGCCCTGGGTGCGAACGGGTTGCCCGGCATCGCTTGCCCGCACTCCTGGACCTGGTGCTCCGCCGCCAGGAGCCCTTCGCGATCCAGTAACTGCGCGAGCGCCAAGCCGGCGAGTCCCCCGCCCGACTGAAAGAGAAAGTCGCGCCGCGACCAGAAGGTCTTCTCGTGACGATGGCACTCGTGGCTCATGTCCTCACCTCAGGTACAAGAACTCATTCAGGTTGAAGATCACGTGCGTCAGGTCCACCAGCGATCCCCCTCGCACGAGCTGCGTAGCGAGCGCGGTCTCCGCTCCCGTGGGACTCCTCGCCAAGGCGATGCGGTACGCCAGATCGATCTGCTGAGCAACCCCGCCCGGCGCCTCTCGCCGTAGTCGCTCCGCGAAGAGGCGGGCCTGCCCGAGCACGAACGGATTGTTGAGCAGCGTCAGCGCTTGGGTCGGCACCGTCGACACGTTGCGCGTGGCCGTGGTGACCCCTTGGTCGGGAAGGTCGAAGGTCTCGAAAAACGGGAATACCAGCGATCGACGCCGATAGACGTATACGCTGCGGCGCCAGGCAGACGGACCGTCCGGCTCGTTGTCCCACCGCCCATGCGCCTGAGACGCCAAGATCTCCTCAGGCACGTAGGGGAAGATCGAGGGCCCGCCGACCGTAAGGTCGATCCCGCCACTCGACGCCATGATAGCGTCGCGCACGATTTCCGCCTCGAGGCGGGTCTGGCGGTACCGCCACAGTTCATGATTCGCGGGATCGATGGCGGCGTTGCCGGCATGCCCGAACGCGGATGCCATCTGGTACGCATCGGACGTCATGATCAACCGGTGCATGTGCTTGATGCTCCACCCGTTGCTCATGAACTCGACGGCCAGCCAGTCGAGAAGTTCGGGATGCGTGGGCCGATCACCGACTTTCCCGAAGTTGTCGAGCGTGGCGACGATCCCGCGTCCGAAATGGTGCTGCCAAATCCGGTTCACCATCACCCGCGCAGGCAGCGGGTTCTCGGCCGATACCAGCCAGTCCGCGAGCGCTAGGCGACGTCCGGACGTGCGACCATCCGGCCGCGCGATCTCGGTTGGCGGATCCCCGTTGGTCGCAACCGTCACGAAGCCGGGCGACATGACCGGACCGGGCCGGAACGGATCCCCGCGGATCAATAGGTGGCTGGTCGGGACCTGGTAGCGTCCGGTTCCCTCGTGCAAATAGCTGCCCGGCTCGTCCGGAGGAACCCTGCACTCCGGACATCCGATGATCTCGTCGCCCGGGCCGTCCGGCGTAAATCGGTAGTCCCCGTCGGTGACGATGTCCGCCATGGGCGGTCGGTCCGGTCGCTCCAGCTCGATCGCGTCGATGCGATCGATCAACGCCTGCCGTCGATCGGCATCCTGCGGCGATTGCGCGGCGACCACGCGCGCCCTGGGCACACCGAGCGAAAGCATCTGGTCGGCGAGCAACCTCTCGCCAGCGGTGCGCTCGTCCGCGGGCTTTTGGACCGCGCGCAAGACGTCTGGTGGAAACTCACGACGCAGCCGTTCGATTTTCAGTGGTTTGCGGTACGGCGCCTCGATCTCGGCAACCCCATCCCTCAGCGCACGTTGTCGGTCGTTGATGTCCCGGATCTTGGCGAGGTACGCATCCCCTTCCGCGGGCGGAAGCAACGGATACTCCGTTTCCACATACCCGAAAAGCGACGCCTGCAACTGATAGTAGTCCGTCTGCAGAATCGGATCGAATTTGTGGTTGTGACAGCGCGCGCATTGAACCGTCAAGCCGAGAATCCCACGGCCGAGCGTTGCGATGATGTCGTCGAGGTATTCGTGCCGTCTCTCTGGATTGTCCTTCTCGCGAAAGTGCACGCGGGGTCCGGCGCGAAGGAACCCGGTCGCGATCCGGGTCTCGTCGGTCGCCTCGTCGAGCTCGTCGCCCGCGATTTGCTCACGGATGAAACGATCGAAGGGCTTGTCCCGATTGAACGAGCCGATGACGTAGTCGCGATACCGCCAAGCGTTGGGTCGGTCGTAGTCCTGCTCGAAGCCGTCCGAATCCGCGTAACGAGCCACGTCGAGCCAATGGCGACCCCAACGCTCGCCGTAGTGGGGAGACTCGAGTAGCCGGTCGATCGCACGAGCCCACGCGTCGGGGGCCGTGTCCGCCAAGAACGCTTCGACCTGTTCGGGCGTGGGCGGGAGCCCGATCAAGTCCAGGTACGCACGCCGAAGCAGCGTGGATCGATGCGCACGCGGTGCCGCGATGAGACCGGTGCGCTCGCGTTTCTGCTCGAGAAAGCGATCGATGGGATGCTCGAAGGACGCAACTACCGGAACGGCGCCACGCACCGGCAGCTGGAACGCCCAATACTCCCTCGCGCCGGGCGAGAGCTCGGGCGACTCGGCTCGGCCCAGTCGATCGGCTGCAGAGGTGGTGGTCGTGGGGCCGGCGTCCCAGTGCGCGCCGCCGTCGATCCAGGCGCGCACCG
>Ga0315339_1001941_pt1 | contig 16686 bp, 15 predicted proteins | sample ASW17metaG_FD_204514 | JGI IMG/M metagenome (GOLD analysis project Ga0315339, IMG submission 204514) | Ammonia-oxidizing marine archaeal communities from Pacific Ocean, United States - ASW #17 | ecosystem: Environmental > Aquatic > Marine > Oceanic | place: USA: California | collected 2016-12-05
TGGACACAGTTCAACGTGTTCACGAATACTCACCGGAAGCGCTTTTTATCTACGTGTTGCGTGACCCGGTCGATCGTGCCTACTCGGCGTATTGGCACGAGCGGCGTCAGGGGCGTGAGAGCCGCGAACTCGAGCAAGCAATCCGCGAGCGGCGCAGCTACGTCGGCGCAGGTCTCTATTCGGAGCGCTTGGCGGTGTGGCTCGAGAACTTTTCACTGGACCGGTTTCATCTGGTGGACTTCAAAGACCTTGTCGAACAGCCGGTTCAGGTCGCCAAGGGTTGTCTCGCTTTCTTGGGTCTCGATCCGGATTGCGTGCAGTTAGAAGATCCTGGTCGTCGTAACCAGTCTTTCCAATACAGCCGGTCTGGGAATGCTCTGCGAAGTTTTCTCGGAACCAATGATCGCCTCGAGGGTGTGGCGCGATTTGTTGCTCGCCTGGCGCCGGAATGGAGTCACCGGTGGATCAAAGGAAGTATCACTCGGAGCATACCGCCGCTCAGTGAGGCCGATCGGAAACTGCTGAGCCCGCACTTTGATGGTGAACGCGAGAGGCTTGAGAAGCTCTCGGGATTTCGCGGAAGCTGGTAAGGGCCGGCCCGGGCGCAGAGGTTGCGCACTCTTGATCATGGGCTGCTCACGGACTGAAAAGTGAGAAAGGGTCAGTCTTTCTGCGGGAGTCGAGCAGTGGCCCGGGCGAAGCGTTCGACTTTACATGTCAAGCGCTCCATGCATTTGAGTGTCGGTGGGAAGGGCTCCGAGCCTTAATGAATCTTAATTTTGTTTCATATAGAGGCATGTGATTTGAGGAAACAGTTTTCATAAGTTTTTTGTTGTGAGAGCAAATGATTTGCTACGCCGTCTCTAGTAGATGCCTGCATGCGGGGAGCTTGTGGGTGTGGTTGTCACTTTGGAGGGAAGCTGTCATGAACGCTAGAAACGCAATGGACACAGTTGGAGATTGGGCCCGAGCTGCTACTGCCTTCGGTTGTAGCCTTGTTGGGCTGTTCCTCATCATCCAGGTGCTCTATCCAGAGAGCACGATCAACGTGATCGCTGGTATCGGTGGTGTGGTGTCACAGTTCAGCGGTCTCAATGGCCTGATCACCCTGCTGATTCTGGTCGCGCTTGTGGTGCCATCGTCTCGTTCCGCCTAAGGCATTGACCGATCATCATGCAATCGCTTCTTCATCTACTCAGCTTCTGTTGAGATGGAGGGGGGAATGACCGAGGATGTCCCCATGGCCATGGCCGGGGAGATTGCATGAGGACGGTTTTACGCACTGTCGGAAGCTGGCTCGATGAGCTAGGGAGCCTTGGGGCATCTCTCGTTCTTGTTCTTGTCCTCGTCGACATTATGTTCCCGGGGGCGTCTGGCATCGTGGCCAACATTGGCGACTTGCTGGACGGCCTGACTGTCGAAGGACGCTATAGCCTTGTCGCTATATTCATTTTCCTTCTCGTCCATCATCGCTGGCGAACGACACGTTTATTGCCACGTGCCTCGGATTCGGAAAGATCCGGCGACTGAGGATATTGCCGCGACGACCGGGGGCACTCGCTATACGTCGCCTCCGGTGAACCGGCTTCAAAGCAGAAGCCTTGGGCCAGGATGCAGCGCAGATCCCTTGAGAGGCTGCAATCTCTGGTAGCAGGAGTCTGTCCTACAAGAGTTTAAATGTTCAAATTTTAGGATACCTGCTAGCTTCCGCTTTTCAGGATTTGCAGCGACGGTCGGAGCGGCAGGCCTCGTGGGCATGACGCCAGTATCAAACAGCGGTGGGGCCCTGAGAACTACTTCCGTCACCCGCAGTCTATTCCGCTTTCCTGAAGGCAGCGGGTAGGTGTTGTGGACTGCTTGTCATGTCGGAGAGTCGGCTCTCACCTTTCTCTCATGAGTCACGGCGTAAGCTTCGGGCGTACCCTCACGAACTGAAGAGCTCCTTGAGGGAGCGATTTCGGTCAGTTCGCTTTCCTCCAGGGGCTCTCCATGTTGCGCCTCATTTCCGTTGTCGCTGGGCTTGCTGTGACCTTGCTCACGAGTTCGGGCTCTGCTCAACTCGCTGGGGCTCACACGCAGGTTGCCAGGCGTCCCGAAATTGTGCCCGCCCAGCCCAATCTTGTGGTCATCCTTGCGGATGACTTTGGTGTGGATCTCATGGGTGCTTATGAAGAGGGGGCAGCGCCTCCCTGTACGCCAAATCTCGACTCGTTGGCTGCCACGGGATTGCTTTTCAGAAACGCGTGGGCCAATCCAACCTGCAGTCCCACAAGGGCCGCGTTTCTGACGGGGCGATATGGATTTCGCACAGGCATCGGGACTCCAGCCGGTGCAGTCCTCTCATTCGGTGAAACGTTAATCCCCGAGTTGCTTCAAGGTGTCGGCTACACGAGCGCCTGCGTTGGAAAGTGGCATCTGGCGAATGGCCCGATGCACCCGAACTTCAGCGGTTTTGATCACTACTCCGGAAGCCTGGCCGGGCAGCTTTCTGACTACGACATGTGGACGAAGACCGTTAATGGAACCAGCTCGACGTCCTTGACCTATGCGACGACGGACACGACTGACGAAGCCATCGCGGCCTTGCAGTCGATGCCTGAACCATGGTTTCTGTATGTGGCTTACAACGCACCACATACCCCGATTCACCTTCCTTCGTCCACATTATGTCCGGCATCAAACTGCGCCATCTCGTGGTGTGGAGGCGCGGGCCCTGGCATGACGCAAGCGGAGCGTATCAAAGCCATGTGCGAGGCGATGGATACGGAAGTCGGCCGATTGCTCGACGCACTCGATGCTGAAGACCCCGAGAGCTACGTCGTTTTCATGGGTGACAACGGAACCGGCCCTCAGGCATCTGAACCTCCGTTTGATCCTGCGCATGCCAAAGGCACGGTCTATGAGGGAGGTGTCAATGTGCCCTTTGTTGTGCGAGGCCCTGGTGTGGCTGTGGCCGAAAGTTCCGCACTGATTTCAGCGACCGATCTTTATGCCACCCTTGCCGAGTTGGCAGGGGCGGATTCCGTAGCCGAGGACTCGATCTCGCTTGTGCCCTATTTCACCAATCCACGTGCACACCTTCGGGACGCTGTTTACTGCGAAACGTTCTCGCCTAACGGATCGGGGCCCTGGAGCGTTCACTCGAGGGCTGTTCGCAACGAACGCTACAAGTTGATTCGTCGAGTTGGTCTCCCGGATGAATTCTATGACCTCTTGGCCACACCTTTTGAGACCGTCAACTTGTTGCCTGGTTTGACGTCTCTCGAACAGTCGGCCCATGACGCACTTGTGGAACAGCTGATCGCCCTGGGGGTCGACTGAAGACGGCACTTCGTGGGGACCTTGAGAGATCCCGCGGACCTTGGGCACTTTCGGTCTTATTCGTTTTGGAATTCGTATTTCGAAAGTTGCCAGGGATGAAAAGGTGTCGCCTTGCGCACTTCGACGATGATCTCACCGTATTCGGGTTGTGAGAGAGAGCGAAAGCGGAGAGAAGACGAGGTCCCCAGCATGTTCGTGGAATATTTTCCACTGACCACGATGACGTCGTGGTCTTGGAAGCCCATGTTGCGGATCTGTTCCCGTACGGCTTCGCCCGGTGTTTCAACGAGCCAAAAGACGACGTTGAAGGCGAGCAGCGCCGCAAGGCAGTAGCCCAGGAATCGAAGTGTTTTGGTGGGGCTCTTCATCAGGCGAGGGGCGGAAGGTTCACTTCATGGCCTGGGGGGGCGTTTTCCCGGGCGGTTTGCCGCCTCTCTTGCCAGCATTGTTCTGCCCGACTGGGGTGTGGGGCCTTGCGCTCCAAGATGGCCTTGCGCACCAGTTGTTCGTCAAGGTGTCGGATCATCTGGTCTTCGAGAATGTCGGTGCCCAGCCAGGAGTGGACCCGCACGGTGCCCGTGGCACCACGGACCCGATACCACATGGCTTTCGGGCACCAGCGCACCTCGGTGACGTCGTGCCAATCAAGGCTGACGTTGGGTTTCCAGGGTGAGTCCACATCGAGTCCCAGTGGTCCGACCCAGACCTTGACGTGGCGTTCGATCAGCATGCCGACGCCCCCGGCTAGAAAAAATGCCAGGCCCGTAGCTGGTTCGAAAGTTGCTTCGGCATCGAACCACAGCCAAGCTCCGCAAAGCAGGGCCAGGAGCAGGGAGGTTATGCCAAAAAACAAGAAAATCCCTGGTGGATAGGTCAGCTCGATCCAGCCTTCGTCATTGGGTTCCGCAGAGCCGGCGGCCACGCGCTTTTCAATGTGCCTTTTGGTCGCTTCTACAGCGGCGACTGTCGTAAACCATGCAGTCATGAGTCGTCTCCCGGTCAGTGGACTTAGAGACAGAGTACGCGATTCGCTGCGCAACATGTGACGCATCGATGGCGCTCTGATGTGCTGTTCGAGGCGCGTACTTCTAACGCAACGCTGTAGCCCGTTGCCTCGACACCTGCGCGGCGGCTTCGTCGCCGAGTGCATCCTGAGCAACCGCTAGCGCACTCCACGCTTCGGCACTCGACGCATCAAGTGAGACCCAGCGTTCGAGATAAGCCGCCGCTTCAGCGGGTTCGCCACGCGTGGTCGCGTCCTCGGCCAGTGCTTTCCACACCAGGGGTTGATAGGGGTCCAGGTCGCGGGACGAGAGAAGCCAACGTCGGGCCAGATCCATGTCTCCCTGGGCTCGAAGGCTCTCGCAGAAGCGTGTGATGCGTGCCGCCAACTGGCGGCTGTCCGCGTGCCCTGGCGGCATGCCGCTGGCGATCCCCAGCGTCATTTCGAGGTATGGCGTGGCGCGTTTGGCTTCTCCTGTTTGTGCCAGTCGATCGACGAGGTTGAGAATCCCTGGCAGTTGTGGGCCGCCGTGCCAGCGGCCGTCAAAGGGTACCGCGGCGCTGGCGGCTTTGAGCCCGGAATAGCGCATGTCCGAGACGTCAGCGAGCATCTCATCGAGGGACACAGGGCCCTTGTAGATGCGGGCAATCTTTCCGTTGTGATCGATCAGAAAGCTTGTCGGTACAGGCAAGTTTCGATTCCGGTCAACAAGGGTTGTTTGCACGGCTTCACATGCAGAGATCAACTCTTGATCAGCCATTCCCATGGGGAACCAGGGCTGAAGCTCACGTGCGACGGTGCGAGCGGGGTTGTCAGCTGCATCTTGCGGCACTTCATCTACAGAGAGGGCTATGATTTGCAGGTTTGCTTCTTCGATTTGTTCGCGCGCAGCATTCCAGGTGTTCAGTTCCTCGCGGCATGTTGGGCACCAACTGGCCCACAGATTCACAAGCGTAGGCCTGCCTTGCGTTGCCAGGTCGAATCGTTCTCCAGCGAAGCTTGTTGCCGTCACGGCGGGGAAGGGGATGCGCCATGTCAGTCCGAGGTTGGCGTTTTCAGAGGGCGCCGTCGGCACGGGTTCAGATGGAGAGAGGCTCACGTTGCGATCTGAAGGTTCTACGAGGTGGAGGAGACCTTCGCCTTGCGTGATCGCATACCGTTGGTTGGTCTGGACGTCGTGAAAGCGCTCTTCGCTCCCATCGGGCCAGCGCACGAGCACTTCGTCAATGAGAGTGCGGTCGCCCGTTCCAAAGTGCAGGCGATTGGAGGATTGTGAGAGGAAGCCGGTCCCCGCCTGAAGGACGCGCACCAGGTTCTGAGAATCTCCCAGCAATTCTACGCGGGCACCCACTGCATCCCGATTGACGTCGGTACCGGTGAGCTGGAATTCCACGAAGTTACTTCGGTTGCCCACATCGTTGCGTAGGAAACGAATCTGTGGGGCCGTTCGGTTCGCGACCCACATATCGAGGTCACCGTCGTTGTCCCAGTCGACTTTGGCGAAGGCACGCCCGTCGTCGGCGTCATCGGTCCCTGCCACCCGCGAGATATCCAGGAACGAACCATCGCCGAGGTTGAGGTAGGCGCAGTTGGCTTCCCGCCCACTCCAGGACCAACCCTCACGCACCATCTGATTGATGCTGGCCCAGCCGAGGGCGTACTCAGTCGTGCGTTTGTCGTCTTCCGGTGATTGCGACGCGACGCGCCGCCAGAAGAAGCTTCACAAGTCGTTTGTTCGCTCGTTCGTCATGAAACCATTGGGGACGAAGATGTCCTCCCGGCCATCATTGTCGAAGTCGACGAACTGCGCACCCCATGCCCAGCGTCCCATCCAGGTTCCGGAGGATTCGGTGGCATCGAGAAAAGATCCATCACCTTGGTTCGCGAAGAGCGAGTTGCCACGTGCGTGTCGTTGAAAGGCAGATCGAGTGTCCTCTGTCGAATCCACCTGAAACTGCCGCTGGTAGGCAATGCGATTGCCGGCTGAAGAAAACATGTTGCTGACGTAGAGATCCATGTCGCCATCGGCATCGTAGTCCGACCATGAGATGCCCATGCCGGCGGCCATATCTTCGACGCCTGCCTCGCCAGCCACATCGACAAATCGCCCCTCTTCGTTCATGAACAAATTGTTCCGACCGAAGTCGTTGGCGACGTAAAGATCCTGATCTCCATCGTCGTCGTAGTCGATCCAGGTGGCTGCAAAGCTGAACCGACCGTTGTCTACGTCCAACCCGGTAGACCGCGTGTAGTTTTCGAAACGAAGCTTGCCGCGGTTCTTGTAGAGCGCATTCTTGGCCCCGTTGAGGGCGTCGTGATACGGCGTGGGGAGAATGTCCAGGGGTGGTTGGTATCCGCACACGTAGAGGTCGAGCAGCCCGTCTTTGTCGTAGTCCGCGGCGGCGATCGAATAGCCGTCCGGTGTCGCAAGTTCTGAGACAACGAAATAGCGACCCGATGTTCCCCGACGTGCGATGAGCACTGAGCGGCGAGCAGTGATGACCAATTCGCGCGTCCCGTCATTGTCGAGATCGACGAGAAGAGCCGCGCGGTGTTCATCGAGCCAATCGAGCCCGAGTTCGCCAGCGACTTCTTCGGCGGTCCCGTCAGGGAGCTGGCGGAACAGGAGATTCGGAAGCCCTCCACTTTGCAGAACGTACAGGTCTTCCAGGCCATCGCCGTCAAAGTCACCTACCGTGATGCCGTTGTGGGCGTACTGGTTCATCTGTGCCGCGACATCGATGCGGGCGCACCAGTCATCGGTGCCGCGCAACAGCTGTTCGGTCCAGGCCTTTGTGTGTCCAATGACGGCTTCGGTGCAATCGGAGAAGAATTGCTGCTCGGCCTGTGCGGCGCTGGATTCGATCAGTTCGAGATGTGTGAGTCGGGGTGGTTGTTCCCGATCAGGCCAGGACCAGCCCGCAACCCAGGTTCCGTTTTCTTGAATGGGAGAGCCATCTGGTGAGTCAGCCCAAACCTGAACCAGTACGGTGGATTCGTAAGCGTTGTTCGATTCGGGTTCGACAGCAATGATCTTTGTATGCAGGCGAACGGCTCCAGCATCGGCAAACGCCTGTCGAAGTTCAGTCACTGAATGGGCCAGTCCCTTGGCACCTTCCCGGCGCTGTTCGGCCGGCTTGTCGACGCGTATGCGGAGTCCGCTTGCTTGCTGTGTTCCTTCGGTATGTTCTGGGACCAGAGGGCTGCACCAGAATTCTTCAGTCACCCAGTCCGCAAAGTCTGACGCTTTGAGCGGATCGCTACCGTTCAGAGACTCTTGCAGTTCATGAAGGCGCGAACTGGCTGCGCCTTCAAACTCTTCTGTGCTCCAGCCATCGAGACTTGGATCGACGTGCTGCATTTCTTGGCGGATCCGCTGGTCAGCAGTTAGCTTGACTGCCGGGGGATCGACCTCTTCGGGCACGGACTCGAGCGCAGTCGGTGGCGCCGTGTCGTCAGTGCATCCTGCCGCCAGGAGTGTGACCCCCAGGAGCAGGCCGAAGAAGATGGAGGAGGCTAGCTGAGCACCAGCCCTCGGATGTGATGAAGACGGCATCGTGCGTTAAGGATATCTGCCTGCCCAGGGTCGTGTCGAACAAGAGTCTCATGAAAGGTCACGCGCCATCTGTGGCCGAGAGGTTCTGTCCTAGGTGGTACGCTCTGCGGCCTTGAGAGCCACGAGCCCCGCCAAGAGGAGTCCCCCGATGTTCACGAAGAACGAGTTCAAGCATGCGCTGGGAGAGGAGACTCGCCTCACCTGCCATCTGGCCACAAAGCTCCAAGATGTCGAGGGCAATTACAGGCCTTGTGAGGGGATGCGCACTCTGGATGAACTGCTGGGTTACCTGACCATTTGTGGCGTTGCCCCTGTTGCCGCATTGCTTGCCAACGACTGGAGTGTCATTGCGCCTTATCAGGAACGAGCGGCAGGCGTGACAAGAGATGGGTTCGAGGCTGCCATGGGGCAGCAGATGGAGGAGTTCTCTGCACTCATAGACGGTGTCTCCGATTCCGACATGAGTGGTCGGGAGGTCGGTTTGCCGTGGGGCGCAACGTCTCCACTTGGCTATGCGCTGTATGAAACGTCACTCCGGTTTCTGGGCGCCTATCGGATGCAGCTCTTTCTGTATCTGAAGCAGGCGGGCCAGTCCGAACTCAACACGTACAACGCGTGGATTGGCCAGGATGGACCTCCGGCGACCTGATGCGCATGCCCGGTGAGTGAACAAGAAGACCCCGGAAGATACCGCGAGTCGCAGCATCTTCCGGGGTCCAGAGTTCGCCGAAACGGCTCGATCATTAGCGGCGGTTAAGCAGCTCCCTCAGAGCCGGAATGTGCTCCTGGGCATGATCCAGGCGAGGACTCGTCGGGAAAAGCGTCACGAACTCTCGCAGGTAGGCGTGTTGCCCACGGATGTCGCCGAGGGCCTCACTTTCCATCGCCAAGGTGAGCAGGGTGTCCTCGTGAATGATGTTCACCGTGCTCCGGCTGATGTTCTCTCCAACCCCGGCAAATCGGGAGCCGAGGTCTTTTGCGATGGAGTCAAGCACTTCGATGGCCGCAAGCTCCTGGCCTGTTTCCAGCAACAGGCCTGACAACTCGTGTGCAGCCACATAGTAGCCAGGCTCATCGAGAAGTCCCTCGGATTGCCAGATGCTGGCGAGCACCGCGATGGTCTCGTCAACCGTTGGCAAGGCATGAGCCAACTCGCGCTCGAGTTGAATCCAGGATGCGTCACCCTCGGCGCGCTTGGACGTGGAAACTGCTGCGAACCAGGATCTCGAATCGGCATGCATCCCGAGTGCCGAGGTGGCACGAGCCATGATGAGTGAGAGGCTTTCGACCGCATCGAGGTCGCTGTTCTCACGAGCATTGGCGAGGGCCTGATCGGCGAATGCCATGGCCTCCGTGTAACGCCCGCTCTTCAGCATCATCCCGGCTAACTGAGTGGCGGCCTCCTGCTCCAGAGCGAGCACTTGCAACGATGACGTTGCTGTGTTCACTCGCGTCCAGGAACGCTCAATCACCTCGCGATAAGCCAGTTCGGCAGCTTGCAGATTGCCATGACCAAGCAACTCGATCTGACCCACCATGCGTAGGGCATCCAGAGTTTCTTCTCTCGCATCTGGGTTGGCGGCCATCTGCCCAAAGGTTTCGAGTGCCGTATCCCATTCGCCCAGGCCGTAATAGCTGTGCCCGAGGAAGTGAAGCCCGTCCATTGTGATTTCCGAGGACAGGTTCCCCTCGTAGATCACAGACTGCAGCAAGCCCAGGGCTTTGAGTTGTTCGGCAGGCAACTGCGCCTCGAAGAACGCCTCTTTCAGATCATGAAGCGGGTCAGTGACTTCAGCCTCTGAAGGGTTGTTGGAGACCGGGGCTCCATGCACGAGCACTTGTGGAGATTCTTGGGCGAGAGCGCTGATGCCTCCAGCCAAGACCAGCAAGGGAGCGAGTGCAAACGATCCAGACATTTTGTTGCTCTTGTATGAGTTATTCATTCGATGATTTCCTTTACGCCACCTGGTCCGCCACCGGAGCCACCGGAGCCACCGGAGCCACCGCCACCGCCAGTGCTAGTTGGGGTTGTTGGGGTTGTTGGGGTTTTCCCTCCGACCTCTCCGTCGTCACACGGGCAGGGCTTGCACGGCCCTACAGCGCTCCACTTGTCGTCTTGGCCGTGGAAGCCAATGCCGTCGGACGTGATGGTTTGCTTGTTGCAGTAGCTGACTGCGAGAGCGCCACAGGTGCACGTGCACACGATCTTGTGATCGGCAAAGTCTTTTGAGCCACTTGCTGTCACACGCTTGATCGTCGATTTGAAGTCCTTGATGTTGCACTTGGGATTGTGAGTGTTCTGCGTCACCTCGTAGGTTTTCTTTTTGGTCCACGTGTAGCCGGCGCCGATGGTGACTTCGGAGTGCGCCGAGGCTTTCACCGATGCGGCAAGAGCTTTGGCTTCCGCCTCAGCAGAGCTGCCGAAGGTGTACTCTCCGTGAACACTGACTTGGTGAGTCCGCTCTTCCTTTTCTTTGATTTCGATATCGACTTGTTCGCAAGTGCAGTTGCTAAAGCGCCGTTCGAAAAGCGTGTCGAGAATCTCGCTGTTCTGCTGGACGGTTTCTGGTCCAGTCCAGTTTGCGATCAGGCTGGTGCGCGTGTACCAGTCGTTGTTCCCGTGCGGAGAGGCAGGGTGGAGATCGTGGATATGCCCTGTGGGCGCTTGCGCTCCCGCAGTCCAGGACATGGCGAGTGCCAGCATCGCTGGCAAGGCACACGTCATAAGACGGTGCCGCATATTTCTTCTACTCGGTTTCATGTTCATGCTCCATTTGGATTGATAAAAACTCCGCGACGTGCGCATGGAAATGCGTCACGGGCGAGAGCAATATCACGCATTCGGCTTTGTTGCCGAGAGGCGTGTGCAAGGGTCTTCGCTTTGCCAGAGACTGTTTCTAGGCGTCGCTTAGCTGGCACAACATGTTCAAATCCTGAATCTGTGTGCCCGTAGAAACCGTGCAGGCGCAGGAGTCACAGCGCGCACCGGTTTTTGTTTTGAAAGCACTTTTGAAAACGGCCGCTGTCAGCTGAGTTCAGATTTTCTGAGAACCCATCGGGTTGCGGCAGCGCCTCACTGCTCGATGAGTTCGGCCCGCAGCCACCCGCTCTCGTCGGCACGGCATACGAAGCGGGCCTCTTCTCGACTGTATGGCTCGGCACGACCGAGGCTCGTCATGTCAGGGCTTCGCCTGCTCTGAACCAGGGCCTCGACAACGGTGCCGTTGTGAACAAAGAGCAGCATGGCGGCATCGTCATGCATGTCGAGTCTTGACGCCCGGGGGTCTTCCCAGTGAAATCCCAGGGCTGCGTCGATTTCTTCCGGTGATGTGTAGGGGCCAAAGACGTAGAGAAAGTCCCATGGCCCAGGGACCACATCGGTCATGGACAAAATCGTTCCGGGCGCTTGGGCGGCCCAGGTGTCCAGATGCTTGGAAGACGGATCACCGCAGGCAGAGACGAAAGCAATCACCAGGACGAGTCGCGTCAACGGCATGAATCGGAGCGTATCCCATGCAGTTGGTGGTTCTCCAGTCGTGCGATCAGGAGAAATGGTTCTCTATTCGCTAACGGGCCGGCTGGGTGGTCGAGGCGGCGCCGGAGGTCAACTGCGCCACGGCGCCGGGGTTCCCCAGCACGACAAAGGCTTTGGAGCCCTCCTCACTGCGGTCAATCACCGAACACGAGGCGAGCTCCTCAGGCATGTTGTCGAGCTTTCGCTGTCTGAGAACGACAACACGCGGCCCGTCGGCCAGCAGATACTCCGTCAATGCCTCCCAGTTGCGTATCCAGGTGATGTCGCGTTCGCCTGCCCAACTGAAAATCGCCAGGGCGGATTCCCCCGCACCAAAGAATCCCATGGGGGTCTCTCCGACGAATGCCGTTACATGCTCCGGGTAGTCAAGCAACTGCAGATCTTCGTCCTCATATCGCCCTCTCGACGACGCCAGGATCGTAACGGTCATGATGCTGACCAGGAACCCAGCGATCAGTCCCTTCCAGCGGCGTTCACGGATGAGCAGGACACCCGCCACCAGGAGAAGGGCTACGACCATCACGAACGCCACCACGATGTGCGTGTAGAGATCGAGCAAGCCCAGCAAACTGGCCGCAAGGGCAAGGGGCGCCAGGGTCATCAACGCAATCAAGGCCATTCGGGACAGACCACCCGACCGCTCATGCTTGGGCAGGCGGGCATCCAGCCATAGAGCACCAGCCAGGGCGAATGCCGTCGAGACAGATCCGAGGTGGTGAACCCCCTTTTGTCCCGAAAAGGACAGAACCAGCAGAGGTGTCAATGCCTGACAGAGGCATAGTCCTACCAGGCGCGCTCGTGGTCCGGCACGTATCGCATCCCGGCGGCCGAAACGTGCGAGCACGAAGGGCAAGACCAGCAGGGCAGGCCCCGCCAGACTCCCGAGGCGCGTGATGTAGAACCACCAGTCCCAGGGTTCGTTGTCTTTGCCCACATCACCCACATCGCCATAGGGCAGAGCGGCAATGTCAGCGACCTCGAATCGAAAACTGGCGAATCTCCCCAATGAATTATTGAGAAATGCTTCGGCAAAGTAGGTCATGCCGCCCGTGCGATAGAGCATCCATCCCCAGAGGGCCACGGGTGCCAAGAGCAGCAGCAGGGACACCGGATGGAACAGCCTTTTCAACACGCGTCGATCCCGGTACCACAGGGAGTAGGCGATCAGCGGAGCAACAAACAAAAAGGTTCCGAACAGTCCCTTGGCCATGAATGCCAGGCCTGCTGCCAGAACAGCGAGCACCCAGGGCTCCCAGCGAATCTTCTTGTCGGGATTCGAGAGGGCGCGGCACAGGAAATACGTGGAAATGGCCAGGCAAGCCGCAAGTCCCCCGTCGATGCTGATCCTGTTGGCAAGCGAACGAAATAAATTGGAGGTGGCCAGCAAGCAGGTGGCCAGAACCGCCGTACGAGGTCCCGCCACAAGTCGTGTGGTGCCGTACGCTGCGACAAGCCATACCACCGCCAAGACGGCTATCACTAGACGCGCTGCGATTATGTTGGGGCCGCCCGCCAGCTGAAAGCTCTTGGCGATCAGGCCATAAACAAGGAATGGCTTCTCCAGAAAGGCCATTCCCGAAAAGGTCGGCACGGCGAAGAATTCACCACGCGCGAAAAACTCCCTGGCGATGGCGACCACACGCGGATCGTATGGCGCCATCAGCGCATCACGCCAGACAGCCATAAAGGCCACCGAGACACAGCCGACCAGCGCAGACACGCCGACCCAAAACCAGGCAGATCGCACAGGGCCAGTCGCAACGCGGTCCATGTCCGTGCCCCTCCCCCAACTCCTCTGCCTTACGCGCCACACTGCGTCGCGCGCGCTCCAACTTCAGGAACTGGTTCCCCGGCGAGGACTCGAACCTCGAATGTCAGAACCAAAATCTGGAGTGTTGCCTATTACACCACCGGGGATTCACAGAACTCATGATGTCAGGAAGTGAGTGTGAGGGAGATCTGCCGACGAGTGATTTCGATTTCGTTGGCACCTCACCCACTCTCAAACCTCACCACAGCCCTCTGAACTGCGGATCATAGCGAAGCGAGACGGCTTAACGCAGCCGCGTGTTGGGCTGCAGGTGCAAGATTTGGAAATCCACCCGAGAGTGCGGCCGGAAGAGTGCTGAATCGGTCCGTCCGATGCTCGAGGATGCCTCAGCGCGCCCGATTCACGGGGGCCGGCACTCCAGGGATATTGCCCCGGCGAACGACCCATCCACGTCCGATGTAGTCGTTCGACGATGAGTCCGAGGTGATGCGACCCATGGTCTGATTGAGCTGGGCGTTCTGCGGGTACACAGCCATGCTGGCTTTCACAACATCGGCGGCCTGGTTGTAGGAGGTGCGCAGCATGTAGGCGTTGGCCAGTTGAATGGTGCAGTTCACAGTGGCTGACTCGATCTTCGAATCCAACATGGAGATGGCTTCGGTGGATTCGCTGTTTTCAGATCCAGAGGAGCGCATTTGCTGGAGCATCTGGCGTGCTCTGTCGCCGTCTGCCAGCCCTTGTTGGAAGGATTTGATGGAGCGGGACTGATTCGATTCCGACAGCCCCTTCTGAGTGTTGTCGAGGATTGAATGGTAGAGCTTGACCACGGGGGCGAACGCCTTTTGCGCTTCCGCACTGAATGCTTCGCCATTCTGCCGGGTGGGTGCTCCATTTGCTGGCGTGCTGCTCTTCGTGGCGGGCGTCGCGCGCTGGAGAGCACTGCTCTTGCGCTTCGCGGTGTCTGCAGCCAACATCGTCGAGGCTTCTGTCGCCGCGGGTTCGCCGGGCAATTCCTGAACAATCGTGCTCAGGACCTGACGCGCATCTTCTGGACGATTGCGTTGTTGCAGCGTCTTGGCACGTTGGAGCAGTTCATTGCCGGCATCTGTGCGGGCCTGAGCAATGCTCGCATTGATTTGCTCGGACTTGCCGGGATCGGCAGCCAGAGCCAGTTGGTAGTGGCGTTGAGCTTCCTTGTAAAGGGCGTGCTTGACGCACCACTCGGCGAGAGCCTGTTGCGATGCGGCGTCACTGCCGACATTGGCGCGACGAAGCATGTACTGGCTGAGCGGTGTGAGGTTTTTGAGGGGGAGCCTGAGCGTCATGCCTTCGTCGGTCTGAAACTCAACAGAGTTGCCATCGTCGGAAAGGACTTTGCCTTCGTAGGTCTGACCCGAAACGGTTTCGAGTTGATCCTGGGCGCTGACGGGCGAGACGAGCCCGACCGAAACAGCCAGCGTGAGGGCGAGGGGTGCAAGACGCATGGAGAGGCTCCTTCTGGAATAGGGGCCGCACAGTCTATCAGGAGAGGCGTCGACAGTGCGCGGGGGCTCTTCTCGGCATCACAGGCTCGAATCGCTGCATTCGGATGGCCCCGAGTCCCCTCTGCCCCGGCCCTGCCTGCTCGAGGCTCAAATCTGTGCTGGGGCATTCAGGCAGAGAGAATTCCCCTCTCGGTGGGGAGATTGGCTCTTCTCGCGACGACCTGCAGCGGGGAGTTGCCCTCAGCAACATTCTGCTCGAGCCTGATCATCTCGACGAGATCGATCTGGGGAGCGGCGACCGGACCGTGGTTTTCCTGCATGGCTGGTGCTGTCGGCAGTCGAATGAATCATTGAGCAGCGGCTGGCAAGGCCTCAAGAATTCTTGTCGAGGCCAACGGCGGGCCACCGGGTCGTGGCGCAGGTGACTGAAATCGTGGCCGGATAGCCCCGTGATACAACACGGGTTCGAATCGCTTGCTGAAGCGAGTCCTCTTGAGGAGTCACCATGGTGCATCGCGCAATCTTGTCGTTACTCGTTATTGCCTCCGTCGCTTTCTTCTCACCCAACGGCCACTCTCAGCATTTTGATGGTCTGTGGTTCAAGTTGACTGCAAAGGTCAAAGGGCGAACCTTGGAATGGGACGGCAAGGGGACAGATGTGGTGGAGTCCAAGGCCAAGGGGACGGTGGTTGGGTACATGTACGTTGAAGATCTCTCAAGCCTGCCTAAGGCAGGTGATCCTCCGCCGGGCACCCTCTATAAGGGCACGATCTTCTGTGAGGTGGATTCTGAGTGGACCATCGTCGATATGCCGACCTTTCAGACGATCGGAGCCGATGAATCCGTCATGGTCGGTTCCGGTTTCCCCGGAGATATTGGCATCGTTCTCCACCTCGCACTCGATGGTGGTGACTCTGAGGAAGGGGAAGAAAAGGTGGGAGGGCCCTCGAACTACTTGCGTTTTGTTTTCACAGCGCGCTCAAGCTTCAAGGTCAACAAGGATGGCGATGTGACCAAGGCCAGTTTCAAGAGTTTCGAAGCTGCCATGCCCTTTGGACAAGCCGACGAGTCCTATCTCATCGGCGGAGGCAGGATCTCTGCCAAGAGCATCGACCCGTCCAAACTCCCCTTTGATCCGACGTAGTTCTCCTGTAGCCAGTCAGCAAGAAGGCTTTTCCGGTTGCAGGCAGAGCTTGCCGTTGGTGATCTCTGTTACCCCTACTCCAGATGAGAAGACCTCATGATTCATCGCGTATGTTTGTCGATACTTGTGCTTGGCTGCATGGCTTTGTTCGCCCCCGAAGGTCGTTCCCAGGCCATGCAAGGCCTCTGGTTCAGAGTTACGGTCAAGGTGAATACCCGCGGGGTTCTGTCTGGTTCAGGTGACATGGATGGCTTGCTCCCTAAGCTTGTGCATGCGCACCAAGTCATCTACATACACGTCGATTCAAACTCGACTCCCGGCGAGAACACTTTTCTGTATCACGCGAATATCTGGAGCAGAGACGACTTTGACGAGTGGACCCAGTCTGGGGAGACCCAGTTCACGACGTATCAACCAGGCGAGAGGCTCATGGCGGGGGCGACTTCGGGCGCTTCGGACAGCGGCATCTCCATAGAGCTTCCAACCGAAGGAGGCACTCTCCGCGTCGATTTCGTGGCCAATGCGAAGGTGAAGCAGAAGGGTGGTACGACGAAGGCCAGCTTCAAGAGTATTGGTGCAGTCGTGCCTGAGGGCAGTGTGGGCCTCGATGATGTAGGGACAGTCGCGCTTTTCGGCGGTGCGACGGTCCGCGGGAAGAGCGTCGATTCATCCAAACTCCCCTTTGATCCGTCGTAGTTCTCCTGAGTCAGCTCAGAAGAAACGCCTCTTTGCTTGCAGGTCGTAGGCACTGGGTTTTCGACCTGGACGGGACGCTTACGCTTGCCGTGCATGACTTTGATGCCCTGCGCCGTGAGTTGGGGCTTCCGTCGGGCCTCCCGATTCTTGAGGCACTTCAGAATCGGCCCGAAGAA